>Ga0075429_100000502_pt1 | contig 29456 bp, 23 predicted proteins | sample RhiMetdeltSRZDD3_FD_75295 | JGI IMG/M metagenome (GOLD analysis project Ga0075429, IMG submission 75295) | Populus rhizosphere microbial communities from Tennessee, USA - Rhizosphere MetaG P. deltoides SRZDD3 | ecosystem: Host-associated > Plants > Roots > Rhizosphere > Soil | place: USA...
TACTGGGATCGTCTCAACCGCCCGGAGCAGGCAATCCCTTCTTTGATGGAAGCAATGCGCGTCCTCACCTCGCAGGCGGATACAGGCGCGGTGACGCTTGCCCTGCCTCAGGATGTCCAGGCAGAAGCTTTCGACTACCCGGCCGGATTTTTTGAGAAGCGCGTCTGGCATATCCCCCGCCTCCGCCCGGACCTCGAAGTGGTTCGCCGCGCCGCGGCATGGATCCGCTCGAGTAAGGCGCCGCTCATCGTCGCCGGTGGCGGCGTCATCTTTAGCGATGCGACTGCCGCGCTGCGCGCGTTTGTGGAACAAACGGGCATCCCCGTGGGTGAGTCACAGGCAGGCAAAGGTTCCCTGCCTTACGATCATCCCGCCTGCCTCGGAGCCATTGGCGCAACCGGAACCCAGGGCGCCAACGTCATGGCTCGCGAAGCAGATCTTGTGATCGGGATTGGCACCACGTATGACGACTTCACCAGCGCATCCAAAACCGCCTTCCAGAATCCGAATGTCCGCTTCATCAATCTCAACATCCATGAAATGGATGCCAGCAAGCATGGCGGCTTGCCGCTCCTGGGGGATGCCCGCGCCGTATTGGAAGCGATGACGGAGGCGCTTTCCGGCTGGAAGGTGGATGACGCGTACCGCGCCCGCGCCCGTCAATTCAACGAGGACTGGGACAGAGAGGTGGAGCGCATCTACAACCTTGAGCATGGACCGCTGCCGAGTCAGGGCGAGGTCATTGGCGCGGTGAATCACGCATCCCGTCCGCAGGATATTGTGCTGTGCGCAGCTGGAAGCTTACCGGGCGATCTACACAAACTGTGGCGTACCCGCGACGAGTTTGGCTATCATCTCGAATATGGCTACTCGTGCATGGGGTATGAAATTGCGGGGGGCGTCGGTGCCAAAATGGCGGCACCCGACCGAGAGGTGTACGTGATGGTCGGCGATGGTTCCTATCTGATGATGTCACAGGAAATTGTTACTGCCGTGCAGGAGGGGATTAAAGTAAATATCATCCTGATCAACAATCATGGATTTGCCAGCATTGGCGGGCTGTCCGAATCTCTGGGAGGCGAAGGGTTTGGAACCCGTTACCTGGCCCGGGATGAGACCTCAGGACAGCTCGATGGAGAAAAACTCCCGGTGGATTTCGCTGCCAACGCCCGCAGCCTGGGAGCGCACGTGATCGAGACCAAAACCATCCTTGATTTCCGCCTGGCTCTCGAAGAGGCAAAAAAACAAACGCACACAACGGTGATCTACGTCGAAACAGACCGCGAAGAACGCGTGGGCGGTTATGAATCATGGTGGGATGTACCGGTAGCAGAAACCTCGGATATGAAAAGTGTGGAAGATGCGTACCGAAATTATACAGAATCGAAAAAGAAGGAGCGATATTTCCTGTAGATGACCTCGCCGACCCTTCCCCTTGGAAAAATCCGCGCCCTGCAGCAGTGCGCTACGGTAAACGGCACCTTTACGATTCTCGCCGCCGATCACCGCGATGCCATGCGCGTGATGATCGATGCAGCACATCCTCAGAGCGTTTCCTCGCAGACCCTGACCGATATCAAGCTCGACATTGTGCGCTCGTTGAGCGACCTGCCCAGTGCCATTTTATTGGACCCGTTATATAGCGCTGCGCAAGCCGTTGCTGGCGCGGCGCTGGCGGGACGCGCCGGGCTGCTGGTCGCACTGGAGGACCAGGGTTATCTGGGCGATCCATACAATCGTGAGACGGCATCGTTGCGCGACTGGAGCGTGGAGAAAGCGCGGCGGCTGGGCGCAACTGGCGTGAAGGTCCTGCTGTTCTATCATCCCGATTCTCCGTCGGCAGAGAAGCAGGAAAACTATACGCGGACGATTATCACTGAGTGTCAACGCTACGAGTTGCCCCTTTTCCTCGAGCCGATTTCTTATCCACTGAACCCGCAAACCCAAAAGAATTCCCCGGAGTTTGCGAGTGAGCGGCGCCGTGTGGTCATTGAGAGCGCGCGGCGACTGGGAGCGTTGGGCGCCGATGTGTTGAAGGTGGAATTTCCGCTGGATGCAAACTATCATTCCGACCCGGCGGTATGGGCGGATGCCTGCGCCGAGCTGAATGACGCCTCACCCGTACCCTGGATCTTGCTTTCGGCGGGCGAGCCCTTTGAGATATTTTGCCAGCAGCTCACGATCGCCTGCCAGGCGGGGTGCTCAGGGTTTGCTGTTGGGCGTTCCGTGTGGAAGGAGGCGACCAGCTTGTCAGCGCAGGAACGGGTACGCTTCCTGTCTACTTCAGCCCGTGAGCGTTTCAAACGTCTGGGGGATATAGCACAAGCCTCTGCTCATTCATGGCAAGACCGTTATACGTTATCCATGCCAGATGAAAACTGGTACCAGACCTACTAAATAAGGCTAGATATTAAACTATGGAACACCATATCGTCCCGAACTCGAATTCGGAAGTAAAACTGAGCGTGACTCCCGCCTCGGCGGGCTGGCGTTTTTTGAGCTTCAGCATGCTGGCGCTTGAGCCAGGCAGGGCGCACATTCATCTCACAGAAAATACCGAAGTGGCAATCGTGCCCTTGCGTGGCCAGGGACATGTCAGTGTAGGAGATCAATCTTTTACGCTGCAACGCGAGAGCGTCTTTGCCGGAAAGCCGCATGTATTGTACGTGCCGCCAGGAAACGAAATCCGGGTAGAAGCGAAAACGGATTTCGAGTTCTCATTAGGCGGCGCACCCGCCGAGGGGAAGTATCCGGTCTGTCTCTTCAAGCCGGAGCAAATGAAATCGGAGATGCGCGGCGGAGGCACGGCATTGCGGCAGGTCAATCATATTTTGGCCGCGCCGCTTCCCGCGGAGCGTTTGATCCTCTTCGAAGTCTATGTCCCGGGTGGGGCATGGAGCGGCTGGCCGCCTCACTGCCACGATGGATATGCGGGCTCGCCCTATTTGGAGGAAGTCTATTACTACCGCTTCATGCCGGACTATGGCTTCGGCATTCATCGCAATTATCGCAAGGATGAGGATTTCAATGAAGTCTTCTCGGTCAGGCATGGAGAGGCGGTACTGGTCACGAAAGGCTTTCATCCCACCACCGCCTCGCCTGGCTCCAACATGTACTTCCTCAACTACCTGGCCGGCGATCTTCTCGAAGAAGCCCGCGCCACCCCGCCCGTAGACGACACCGACTTTGCCTGGATGAAGCAGGATTGGGACGGTAAACGTTTGGTCCTGCCGGTAGAGTGACTGGCTCTAATTCATGCGAAACTGCTTATCCCAAAGGAGCATAAACATTGAAAGACATACGAATTGGACTGATCGGCACCGGAGGCATGGGGAAAGCCCATGCCACAGCGTTTCGGAATGTCCCCCTGGTGTTTGGTAATGAGCCAGGCCGACCGGTTCTGGAAGTCGTCGCAGACGTCGATGCAAAAGCCTTGGAAAAGTGGGCTGGAGAGTTTGGCTTTGCGCGCTGGACAACCAATTGGCAGGAGATTGTCAAAGACCCTGGTGTGGATCTTGTGGACATCACAACTCCCAATCACCTGCATGCAGAAATGGCGATTGCCGCGGCCCAGGCTGGCAAGCACGTTTACTGCGAAAAACCATTGGCGACGACTTCCGCCGATGCGGCCCGCATCGTCGCCGCGGTAGAAAAATCCGGAGTCATTAGTATCGTGGGGTTCAACTACCTGAAAAACCCCGCGCAGGGGTTTGCACAGCAGATCATTGACTCAGGGGAATTGGGCGACATTACCCTCTTCCGAGGCACATTCGACCAGGATTTTCTCGCCAACCCCGATATCCCGTTTAGCTGGCGCCTGGATCATGAACTGGCAGGTACGGGTGCGCTGGGCGACCTCGGTTCGCATACGATTGCCTTCGCTCAATTTCTGGTCGGTGATATTGTTGAGGTATGCGGACTGAATGCCACGAAAATCAAAGAGAGGGTCGTGCCGGTTGCCGGCTCTGGCTACGCCGCGAAAGCGCAAAGCGATGCCGAAAAGCGCAGCGTCGAGAATGAAGATATCATGGAGTTCCTCATCCGGTTTGACAACGGAGCCATCGGGACGATCGGCACCAGCCGTATCGGCATGGGCCGCAAGCTCGGATTGACGTACGAGATTCAGGGCACAAAAGGCAGTTTGTTTTACACCCAGGAACGCATGAATGAAATTAAGCTATACCGCGACTCCGACCCCGATCGAGAGAAGGGCTATAAGACGATTTATATTGGGCCAGAACATCCCGGATATAAGGCGTTCTTCGGCCTGGCAGGTATCGGTCTGGGTTACAACGATCAGAAGATCATCGAGGCGCATGACCTTATCACTGCGGTCGCATTGGACCGACCCGTGCAACCAGACGTCCGCTTTGCCTATCAGGTGAACAAGGTCATCGATGCTGTTGACCTTTCCTGCCGGGAGCATCGCTGGGTCCAGGTGAGTGAGTTTGACACAGAGGCAGATCGGGCCTAGCGCCGCAGACTGCAAAGGAATGTTACATGCGAATCGGGTTAGTCACAGATAGCTTGGGGCATCTGTCGTTTGATGAATTGTTAGAAACCGCAGCCGATCTTGGGGTTCAAACCATTGAAATCGGTTGTGGCGGTTGGTCATCCGCGCCCCATGTCAATCTGGATCTCCTTCTCGAGAGTGAAACGGAAAGGAAAAACTTCGCCGCCAAAATCCGCGATCACGGATTGGAGATCAGCGCGCTAAATTGCTCAGGCAACCAGCTGGCGCCCGGAGAACGCGGAAAGTCAAATGATCTGGTTGTTCGCAATACGATGAAGCTGGCTCAATTCATGGGCGTCCGCCGGATCGTGATGATGTCGGGCTTGCCCGGCGGCCCCGGCGATCAGAATGCCAATTGGATTACAACAGCCTGGCCACCGGAAGGGCAGGAAATATTACGATACCAGTGGGAGGACGTGGCACTGCCTTACTGGCGCGACCTGGTAAAGCATGCACGCCAGAACGGCATCGAAAGGATTTGCGTGGAACAGCATGCCCACCAATTAGTGTATAACACAGAGACATTGCTGAAACTGCGTGATGCCGTCGGTGAAACGGTGGGAGTGAATTTCGATCCCAGTCACGCTCTGTGGATGGGCGGCGACCCTCTGCGTGCTGTTCGCCAATTGAGAGGGGCGATTTATCACGTCCATGCCAAGGACACGCGCATCGATCTGCACAATAGTGAGGTCAACACCCTGTTGGAAACTAAACCCAATGAGCGTGTCGCGGAGCGGTCATGGAATTATGTGACCCTGGGCTATGGACATCCGGAGATCTGGTGGCGTGATTTTGTGATCCAGTTAAAGCAAAATGGCTATGACGATGTATTGAGCATTGAACATGAGGATTACAGTCTGACACCGATCGTCGGAGTACGCAAATCGATTGAATTATTGCGTAATGTAATTTGAAGAAGCACGGGCAATAGGCAAGCTGAATCCAGATGAGCCGATGTATTGAGAATCGCCACACGTGTATTTGGCAGTAACCCTATATATGAACCAGGGCAGGCGAATGGCTTGCCCTGATTTTTAGGCATGGCAAGGGGAGATTTTCAGAAGTAACGTGTAGAGCGGGTATTGCAAGGTAGAGCTAAAACCAGCATTTCCTATTGTGGCAACGTGGTTGTCACACCTCTGGTCAGATCATTGAGATCTATCAGGCTGAAGCCATTTTGATGCAGCCGAGAAATGGTTTCTGATGGTCTTCTGCCATGCTGACAGATGAATCTGTTGTGCAGGGGCATATTTGTTTGCATACACCTTACGAAGGGTTAATACTTTTGCAAAGTAAAGCTTATCTTCTTTTTAATCAGATAATATTGCTCCATTATGTAATATTTATTCTATTGTGCAATGATCTGCTGTATTTTTTGCTAAGGGCATGTCTATAAAGCGCACAATGAAACCATCAAACAGGAGCATGAAATGCAGAGACGTGAATTCCTCAAATTGTGGGGAGCAGCTTTAGGTTCCACCGTACTGCTGACGGGACTAGCCCACCGGCTGACCGCACTGCCTGTGGAGGCCGTATTCCAGGGAAAACATTTTCGCGGCTACAGAGATCAAGGGGATATTTTTGTGTCCGAAGATGCTGGCAAGACATGGCAAATTCATGCCCGCCTGGGTTCAGAGTATTCCATAGATGACCTCTTTGTCGATGCCGCTGAGCAAATGTATGCCCGAGTCGGTTTTATGCAGTATCAATTCCAATTATTTCTTTCCGAAGATGGCAAACAATGGAAAACCGCTTAGCCACCGGCGCGGGTTCGTCTACCGCGCAGCGCGAAGGCAGCTCGATCATGAGGATCGATTTGAGAACTGTTGTAGGGGGGGATACAGACTTTTTGTTTTCCGTCTATGCCAGTACACGCGCCGAGGAAATGGAGTTAGTGGACTGGAGTGATGAGCAAAAGGATGCTTTTTTGCACATGCAATTTGATGCACAGACAAAACATTATCTGGCCCATTACCCCGATGCGGAATACAAAATTATCGAGCGCGCAGGCGTACCCATTGGACGGCTGATTGTGGAGAATCGCGGCGATCATTTTTTGATCATGGATATTGCCCTCCTTCCGGATTATCGCCGTTCCGGGATTGGGACGTTCCTAATCCAGGCGTTGAAGGAGCAGACAGTCAGATTGAAGCTTCCCCTCGTGCTGCGCGTGGAATATTTCAATCCTGCCATTCACCTGTATGCCCGTCTCGGATTTGTGAAGACACGGGATGTCAACACCGTATATGAAGAGATGGTTTGGACACCCGGTTCAAATTGAGTCCAAAGGAGAAGATCAATTGTCATTACCAGGATTAGCATCATTTACGGAACAGGTCGGCTCAGCATTTGAGGTCGAGAATCCATCCTCCTCCTTTGCGTTGAAACTCATAAAGGTCGTTGAACATGCAAAGACCGAAACCAACGAGGCATTTTCCGTTTTCTTTCTCGGTTCGCCCGATCACTTTATGCCGCAGGGAACTCGTACACTCAGACACCCCCAGTTCGGTAAGATGGAAATTTTTCTTGTGCCTGTGGCAAAAACAAACACCGGTTTCGAATATGAGGCCGTATTCAATTACATTCTGAGCACCCAGGAGAAGGAAAAACATTATGGCTGAACCTTTCCTCAGCGAAATCCGTATCTTCTCGTTTAGTTTTGCCCCAAAGGGATGGGCGTTGTGCAACGGACAATTCCTGCCCATCAACCAAAATCAGGCTCTCTTTTCTCTATTGGGAACGACCTTTGGCGGCAATGGGCAGACGACGTTTGCCTTGCCCAACCTGCAGGGACGCATTCCCATTCACGTAGGCAGTGCCCATACCCTCGGTGAACAGGGCGGCGAGCAATCGCATACCCTTTCGATCTCCGAATTGCCGCAGCATACCCATGTTCTTAACGGTAGCACGTCCCAGGGCACACTGAACGAACCCCTGAATGTAGTCCCTGCCAGGAGTCAGCAGAATGCCTATGCAAGCGCTGCTAGCCTGGGAGCAATGAATTCCGCCGTTGTTACGAATACTGGCGGTTCCCAGGCGCATCTGAACATGCAGCCCTTTCTAACACTCAGTTTCTGCATTGCTCTGCAGGGTATCTTTCCCAGTCCAAACTAAAGGAGGACATTTCGTATGGCACAACCTTATGTTGGCGAGATCAGAATGTTTGCAGGGAACTTCGCCCCTGCAGGCTGGATGTTCTGTGAGGGACAGCTTCTGCCGATCTCTGAGAACGAAACCTTGTTTCAATTGATCGGAACGACCTACGGCGGCGATGGCGAATCCACTTTCGCGCTGCCCGACCTGCGCGGGCGTATTCCGATCCATCAGGGTGGCGGCTTCACTCTCGCAGAAACCGGTGGCGTAGAGGATGTCACATTGACAGTCAACCAGATTGCCGCGCACACCCACCCGGCATTGGCGACAAATAACACTGGACAACAGTCCAGCCCGGGTGGGCTCGTTCCGGGCAGGGTCACCGGCAGCGATATCTATGGCTCCGACTCTCCTTTTGTCAATATGGCTTCGAGCATGATTTCGCCGACGGGTGGCAGTCAGCCACACACAAATTTCCAGCCCTATTTATGTGTTGATTTTATTATTTCACTTTTTGGGATTTTCCCATCCCCAACCTAGATCAGGAGAAATAGCATGGCAGACCCATTTGTCGCGGAAATTCGTATCTTCCCATTCAACTTTGCCCCGAGGGGTTGGGCCTGGTGCGATGGGCAATTAATGCCGCTTTCACAGAATACGGCTCTATTTTCACTTCTCGGCACCACGTATGGGGGCAACGGCCAATCCAACTTTGCGTTGCCCGATTTGCAGGGACGCGCCCCCATGCACCCCGGGCAGGGACCAGGGCTTTCTCTGCATGACTTGGGCGAAAGCGGTGGATCTGAGACGGTCACGTTACTGGAGTCCGAGATCCCATCGCACTCCCATACCTATCGTGCCGCCGGAGTCGCCGCCGACTCTCCCGTGCCTGTGGGAGCATTGCTGGCAACAAGCATCAGCGACACGCCTTACCTGCCTGCCTCACCTGCTCCTGCCATGACAGCTATGTCTGATCAGTCCCTGACTCCTGCGGGTGGCGACCAGCCACATAACAATATGCAACCTTATCTGACACTTTATTTTTGTATCGCGCTGCAAGGCGTCTTCCCGCCGCGCGGGTAGTGGCAATCTGGTCGATGCGGTATCCCAACTTGGCGAAGGATGCCGCATCATTTTGATTCGAAGCCAAGAGATTAATTTTTGACTCAGAGGACTCATGCGTCGTTATCTAAATCTGTTCTTTATTTCGTTTGTGCTACTTTCCCTCGTGATGACATCCGTGTTCCCGCCGCAGACGGTTTCTGCCAGCCCGCTTCAGGCGCCAGCGCTTACATTCTCCCTGACCGACGTCCTAATGAACGATGGTGCGGGTCCTATATCTCCTGACGAGGATGGTGACGGCGAGGCAGATCCTGGTGAGACCATCGAATATACAGCGGTCATCACCAACGGTGGCGCAGACCCCGCGACCGGCGTGACCTTCAATGACATCATCGATATGAACACGACGCTTGTGGGTGGCTCGCTCAGCGTTTCGCCCCTGGCCGTCAACGACACATTCCCGGTAACCGTCGTCGGCAACGTCGCGATCGACTCCGCCAGCCTGAGCACGCCATTCAGCGTGACCGCCAACGACTTTTTAGGCTTGAACCCATCTGCCACCATTCTTGAGAACACGATCACCACTTTGAACGGCGGCCAGGTCGTGATGACCACCTCCGGCGCGGACATGGGTAAGTTTACCTACAACCCGCCAGCTGGGTTCGAGGGGACGGATCAGTTCACGTATACCCTGACCGACAACACAAATGCCTCGAGCAATGTCTCAAACCGCCAGGCAACCGTTTCGATCACGGTCAGCGGGATGATCTGGTTTATCAACAATAACGCCGCGGCCTGCTCATCCAACTGCGATGGGCGCTTATCCCATCCGTTCACAACGCTCGCCGCATTCAATACGATCAATACTGGCACGGGCAACAACCCCGCCGATAACGACAGCATCTTCCTCTACGAAAGCGCCACACCCTACACCGGCGGCGTGACCCTGCGGAGTGGGCAAAAATTGATTGGGCAGGACTCGACTGTCTCGCTCTCCGCCATCACCGGGCTGACGCCTCCGGCAGGCAGCGCCTCCCTACCGGGGATGAATACGGGCGTCCCTGCTACCACGATCCAGAACAGCGGCGGCGATGGCGTCTCGGCCGCCAACGCGATCCCGGCGGTCATTCGCGGGCTCACGCTTTCCGGTTTGGTCAACGCCATCGATCTGACCTATAGCTCTACAATCAGCGCCGGAACCCTGGAAATCAAGGACAACATCCTCTCCGGATCCGGTGCGGAAGGTATTGACATCAATAAAGATGGAAATTTCACTCTGACTCTGGATGTGCAGAATAACAGCTGGAGCGGAACCAGCACCGGCAACGCGTTCGATGTCACGAAAGCCAATACGGCGGCGCCCGGCTCGGTGCGTCTGAATTTCAGCAGCAACACAAATATTCTTTCCGCTGCTGACGCCGTTTTCATCGACGGACACCTTGGCTCATCCGGCACGATCACGATCACCGGTTTTGCAAATAATACCGTTTCGGGCAATACGGCAGGCAACGGCATCAACATCCATACCGCGATCTTCGACAGCAACGCCGCCACATCCGCCTATGACACGGTTTCCGGCGGCTCGACATTGATCGGCGTGCCAGGCAATGGCGTCGGGGCGAGAGGACTCGTCCTGACCGGCACTTCTGGTATCGCAGGCGACCTCGACTTTACCGACCTAGATGTTTTCAGCACGGGCGCCGGACTCGATATCACTGGCGCGGGCGCCGTCAACACCTCCACAGGCACCGGCTTTCGCATGACGATGGCATCCTCCGTAGGGACCATTAACGCCAGTGCGGGACCCGCGGCGGTGATCACGAACGCCACGATCAACCTTCCGTTTGCCAGCATCACGAGCACGAACAGTTCCTCCACGGGCGTGTCGCTGACCGGCATCAATGACGGCACAACCGCTTCGGTCTTTTCGGCTGGGTCGGGCAGTTCGATCACCAACGCAACCGGCACCGACTTCCTCATCAGCAGCAACAACGCAGATGTGACCTATGCCGGCACGATCACCGACGATGTCGGGCAGCTTGTCTCCATGAGCAGCAATACGGGAGGCACCAAGAGTTTCAGCGGCGCGATCAGTGATGGCAACGATGGTGACGGCAGCGGCATCTCGCTGACGAGCAATGGCGGCACGACGATCCGCTTTTCGGGCGGACTGACGCTTTCGACCGGCAGCAACCCGGCCTTTACTGCCACAGGCGGCGCGGCTGCCGTGGAGGTCTGTGCGCTCAACTCCTGTAGTTCCGGGACGGCTGTGATCAACACGCTCTCGACGACGACGGGAACGGCACTGAATGTTGCCAATAGCACCATCGGCTCGAACGGCCTGACGTTCCGTAGCATCTCTTCAAATGGCTCTGCAAACGGGATCGTGTTGAACACCACAGGCACAAGTGGTCGGTTGATCGTGACCGGTACTGGCTCGGTAGATAGCGGCGGCATTATTCAAAACACCACAGGGGATGGGATTTCGCTTTACAGCACAAGCAATGTTTCCTTCGACCGCATCCGCGTTGCGAACACGGGCGGGGACGGCATCAGTGGCGAACAGGTCCATGGTTTTAGCCTGACGAACAGCACGATCCTTGGCGCGGGCGATGGGGACGAGGAAAATGGCATTATCTTCAGTGGCGCCACCGATGGGAGCCCGTCGCTGGGCGTGGATGGGACAGTTCACATCTATGATACGGTCATCGACGGCAGCAGCAACGGCACCCAGTGGGGATTACGAGTCTACAACAATCAGGATGCCGCCACACTCAACTTGACGTTGTTGCGCCTGACGGTACAGAATAACCAGGACTCAGGTGGCTGGGTCTTTGGCGAAGATGCTGTATCCATCGATATCTACGATGGCACGGCGAATGTACTGGTGGATGACAGCGACTTCCTGAATACCGCGGGGATGGGCCTTCGTGCGAATGCAGGAGACTCGACAACGGGCGAGTCCGCGCTGCTGAACTTTACAGCACAGAACAACACCTTCAACAACAATCATGCCCTTCCCTCGGCGATGAGTCTGACAACCTCTGGCGACGCTACGGGAAGATATAAAGCAACAGGTAACACTATCACGGGTCCGACCGCGTCGGGCATGGGAAGTATGGGGATCGATCTCGATGCCGCCATCAGTTCCACGCTGGAGGCCATCGTATCGAACAACACGATGGATGTCACCTACGGAACCGGGCTGGAATTTATCGTCAACGAAAACGCGATTGGCAGGCTCCAGGCAGCCAACAACACCATTAATCTTGACCCCGGCAACATCAATCCGGCCACGCAGCAGGGGATGAATTTTCAGGCACGCGCCCTGGTCTCAGGCCAAAACGGACAGGAGCACCTGACCCTGACCAATAATACGATCACGGGAATTACTTCTTCCACGTTCGGCTTTCAAGGGATCAATTTCCAATCGGGGAGTAGCACGGCAATCACGCATAGCAATTTGCTCTGCGCCAATGTGTCAGGGAATAGCGTCAGCGGATCGGGCACCTATGCCTATTCTGCACGCCAGCGCGTCAATACAACATTCCAATTCCAGGGCTTGACGAGCACACCCGTAACCAATGAAGTCAGCGTCCAGAATTTTATTCAGTCAAATAACTCGGCTGGCACGATTGCCGGCAACACAACTGTCGCGGCTGCAAGTGGGACGACAATTGTTAATTACACAGCCGCGGTTTGCCAGACGCCAAACTCACCTTCACTACCCCTGGCAATGTTCGATAATAACCTGACGGTTGCACTAGTCCAAACAGATGCGGCGGTTCAAGCAGGTGGTTCTGACTCTACAGGTACGCTGGCGGTGTCACCCACAACCCTCGGCGCCTCCAATCAAGTTTTGGTTCGGACACCACGTGAAAGCCTCGTCCTCGCGGCTGCCAGTGGAAAGCCGCAGTTCCGTCCTCTACCCGTTCCCGCGCAATCTGGCGAAACAATCGGTCCCATCACAATTGGCACACTGCCTGTGGGCAAGGGTGTCACGATCAAGTTTCGCGTGACCGTCAATAATCCCGCTACGGTAGGCGCCACGCGCATTCTGAACCAGGGTACGCTATCGGGCAGTAACTTCAGCAATGTGAGCACAACGGATCCATCTCCGAACGGAGATGCCGCCTGTACTGGGACCGGCCCGCAGACCTGTACACCCATCGACCGCTCCGACACTTCTCTCCAGTCCGTGAATCGCAGCGGCAGCAGTCCTACCAATGCAAGTTCCGTTTCGTGGCTCGTCACATTCGACGCGGGGATCACTGGTCTGACCATCAGCAACTTTACGCTGGTGAACACTGGGCTCGGCGGATCGCCTACCCTGACGGGCGTGGCTCCTGTGGGAGCGACCCCCGCGACGCAGTGGACCGTCACTGCCAGCACAGGGACAGGGCAGGGCACGCTTGGCCTGAACATGACCAACGATACGGGGCTTTCGCACGATGTGACAAACTTACCTGTCACCGGGCAAGTCTATACAGTAGACAAGATCGCTCCGACAACCACCTCTTTTGCGCGGCAAATTCCATCCGCTGCCCTGACCAACTCGGATACCCTGGTATTTCGCGTCACCTTTAGCGAATCGATCGGCGGCGCTGGTGGTCTGATCGGCGCAGATGACTTTGCAATCACCGGAAGCACCGGGGCTGTCACCAGCATCGCTTTTGTTAGCACAGGCGTTTACGATGTACAGGTTTCGGGCGGCGACCTTGCCGGCTTCAATGGCGTGGTCGGGTTGAATTTCAGCGCCGGCATGGTCATTCGCGACCTGGCAGGCAACGATGTAGCCAACACGGAACCCGCGACGGATGAGACGTACACAATAGATAACGCGGCGCCCGGCGTAACGTTTAGTTCGGCAACATCCAATTCTACAAACACCAACCCCATTCCGGTCACCGTGCAGTTCAGTGAAAATGTCACTGGTTTTGCCGCGACAGATATTGTGACGGGGAACGCCACTGTGGGTAATTTCATCGCCGTGGATGGTGATACTTATACCTTTGACCTAACGCCCGGTGGTCAGGGATTGGTCACCGCAGACATCGCGTCCGGGGTGGCAACCGATGCAATCGGGAACAGTAATACTGCAGCGGCACAATTCAGTCGCACATTCGACAGTGATGCGCCCAGCGTAACCATAACGTCTGCCACGCCAGATCCTGCAAACACATCACCGATCGCGGTCCTGGTTCAATTTAGTGAAAATGTAACTGGCTTCGCTGCGGCTGATGTTACAGCGGGCAATGCCACGGTCGGAAATTTCAACGCAGTGGATGGCGATACCTATACGTTTGACTTGACACCCGGCGGTCAGGGATTGGTCACCGTGGACATCACGTCTGGAGTGGCTCAAGATTCGGCTGGTAATGGCAATAGCGCTGCATCTCAGTTCAGCCGCACCTTCGATTCCAATGTTCCGACCATAGCAATGAGTTCTGCCGCGTCCGATCCAACCAACGTCTCCCCCATCCTTGTGACGGCTCAATTCAGTGAGAATGTCTCCGGTTTCGCAGCGAGCGACATTACATCGGTTAACGCCACAGTAAGCAACTTCAATGCCGTGGACGGCGATACCTACACCTTTGCGCTGACACCCCTTGGCGATGGACTTGTCACCGCAGATATCCCCGCGGGTGTGGCAACCGACGGAACTAACCTCAACAGCGCGGCATCCCAGTTCAGCCGCACGTTTGACAGTAACGGGCCGACGGCGACGATAACCTCCGTCGCGTCGAACCCCACAAATGCCTCGCCTATCCCGGTGACTGTTCAGTTCAGTGAGGCGGTGACCGGCTTTACCGTGAGCGACATCACGCCGGGAAATGCCACGGCAGGCAATTTCATCGCAGTGGACGGAGACACGTACACCTTTGACTTAACGCCCTTGGTAGACGGATCCGTCACCGCGGATATCCTCGCCGGTGTGGCCCAGGATGGCAGCGGTAACGGCAACAGTTCTGCATCTCAGTTCAGCCGGATGTACGACACAGTTGCGCCGTCCGTGACCATCAACAAGGCAGCCGGGCAGGCCGACCCCACAAGCGCCAGCTCGATCAACTTTACCGTCGTTTTCAGCGAACCCGTCTCGGGTTTTGCAACGGCCGATGTGGACTTGAGCGCCAGCACAACAAGCGGCACTCTGATCGGGACCGTCAGCGGAGGACCCACAACCTATACTGTTGCTGTGAGCGGTATGACCGGCGACGGGATGGTCATTGCCAGTATCGCAACCGGGGCAGCAACAGATGGCGCCAACCTTAATGCAGCATCCACCAGCAGTGACAACAGCATCCTCTATGCTACTAACATGACTGAACGTATCATTTCTGGCAATGTAGGAGTAAGTGGTGCGGTGCTGAGCTATATGGATGGCACACCCAAAACAGCTGTGTCCCAGTCCAGCGGGAATTATTCCTTCCCGGTATCCTTCAACTGGACTGGCACGGTCACACCAGCTCATACCTGCTACACCTTTGGTCCGGTCGATCGCAGTTATAACCAGGTGTTTACGAATCAAGCGGATCAGGATTACGCGGCAACCTTCAATACTGCCTCCGGTTGTTCTGACGTTGATGTGTCGATTGGGGGCGCATATCAGGGTCAGTTCGTGGTGCCTCCTCAGGGAAGCACGCTGGCGAGTTTTACCGGAGTAAACAACGGTCCCGTGAAGGTCGAAAGCCCGAATGGACTGCCATTCCTGGGGGCAGGACAGGTGGTCTATAACGTGAACGGCACCGGCGTCAGCTTCTCAGAAATGATGGGATTGCCAGACGGTCAGTTGGACACCACATACTGGCTGCCCTGGTACAACAACGTTGACCTGGATACCCAGCTGCGGGTGGCAAATGTCAGCAGTTCAACCGCTACAGTGCATGTGTTTATTGGCGGCGTGGAGATGACAGGCAGTCCCTTCACTTTGGCGCCAGGGGCAAGCATGCGAAAGAGTTTCGCCGGGATCGATAAAGGTCCGGTGAAGATCGAAAGCAATGTAAACATCGTCGCGGGAGAACGAGTGATCTACAAGGTGAATGGCCTGCCCACCAGCTATTTTGAGATGCTGGCTTTGCCTCAAAGCCAGTTAGACACCACGTACTGGCTGCCCTGGTATAACAACGCCGCTCTGGATACGCAGATCCGGGTTGGGAATGCCAGCAGTTCGACCGCTACAGTCCATGTGTCCATCGCGGGCGTGGAAATGGCCGGAAGTCCCTTTACGCTGCTCGCCGGTCAGAGCCGGCGGGTGAGCTTCGCCGGGATCGATAAAGGCCCCGTGAAGATTGAAAGCAATGTGAACATCGTGGCAGCACAACGAACCATCTATAAAGTCAATGGCTCACCCACTAGCTTCTCAGAAACAATGGGTATGCCAGAAAGCCAGCTGGGCACCACCTATTGGCTTCCCTCGTACAACAACGTTGACCTGGATACACAATTGCGGTTTGCGAACGCCAGCAATTCGACTGCCACGGTGCATGTCTATGTCGGTGGCGTGGAGATGAGTGGCAGTCCCTTCACGCTGCTCCCGGGTCAGGGCATACGAGTGAGCTTCCCCGGAGTAAATAACGGACCTGTCAAGATCGAAAGCAATGCAAACATCGTGGCAACGGCACGAACGATCTACAAGCAAAACGGCACACCCACCAGTTATTCAGAGTGGATGGGTTTGCCAGACAGTCTGCTGGACGCCATTTACTGGCTGCCCTGGTATAACAATGTCGACTTGAATACAGAACTACGCTTCGTTGTGCCATAACGTACATACGTCTGTAAAAGAATTTTCCGAAAGATCAGTGCAGGGCAGCCGGACCGGCTGCCCTGCACTGATTCATTCCATCTCAGTGGTGATCTGTACCGGAAGCTATAAGGGGGCATAGAGCCACATTATACCCACCCCACGCCTGTCCCGCTTATAATTATGTCTTGACGATGATACTCCCCAGGAAATTGAAGGAAGAGATAGAAGTGAAGTCATTCGAGCTGGGTTTCATCCCCGTAAACTTGATTTGACCGCACCGGTTTACTTGACAGTAACAATATAAAAGAGCCAGGGCAAACTACTAGATCTGCCCTGGCTCTTTTATCACTCAAAAGTGATTTATACAAACTATTCTTCAACTGCTAAACTCAATCAAACCGTGCCGGTATTGGGCTTCAATGCCGAGCCGATAGATCTGGCCGCCCATCACGGGCATGGCAGAGGGCTCGATCCGAACGGTGATTTGGTCAAGGCGGCGGGAAGGATATAGTGACTAACCCGGGATTTTGCTTGCATACTCCTTTATTTTCCTGTATAGTTTAATCAATGGACAACAGGTGAGAATATTCTTCTCGAGGACATAACAAATGTCCACTACACCTCACTTATTTGAGAAGCAATCAATCTTAATCGAGAATGGACAATGTGCTAAAATCCTTCAGGTTCGGCAGGCGTTGGATGCTGCTGAAATATTGAAAGCCCTGGAAATCCCAGACTCGGAAACCGGTTGATAGAAGTAGGGAAATCCCTAGGTAGAATGCCATAGGTAATTACCCTAAAATTACGAGGATTGAGAATTACTTCCGTTGCAGCCAATATCGAATGGGTGCCGACGACCCCCTCATTCAATCAATTCTGAGTGAAATAAGTGGCATTCGACTAAATCGGAGGCACATATGGCTGAAAAAAAGGATACCACTCCCAGAGGGCGCAAAAAACTTCAGGATACCCTGGAACGTCTTGCAAGAACGCTGGAAAAAAGCCCGTCTTTGAGACCGGGGGTGATCGTGTTTCATCTCACCGGAGCGTTTGAGGGTGATATCATTTTAGAGTGTAGTGAGGGGCAGGTGCATGTGACGGAATATCCTGCCGCACTAGGCGCCGGAGGCGGCGGAGGCGGGGGGGGTGGAGGCAGCATGCCATCCTTCATTGAGGTGATGGGAGATGCGAACACCGTTCGCGCCATCCTAGATGGCGAAACAGACGCAAGAGAGCAGTTTCTGGCCGGCGGTCTGCGAGTCTGGGGAGACCTGCGCTACCTGAGCGATCTCGCTCTGGAGCTCGGCGTGCTCAAGGAGCCGCTTTAAGTAACGATCCTGCCCAGTCCACTGGGCGTTAGGAGGTAACACCTATGGCTGAGACGAAGGGTTTGGTACAACGATTATCCATACTCTCCAAAAGTGCGGCTTGCGTTTGGATCGGACCGACGCCGAATAATAATACGCTTCTTTTCGTCACGAACGATGGATCGTCTGCTGACTCTGCATTTGCGGCATCCCTTGTCCATGCGCTGGCTGCCGCTTCCACAAACTATCGCGAAGTTGTAGCCATACACAGTAATACCGGCTCGAAGATTACGGCCCTTCGAGTGGATCTCGTTTAAAGAAGGCTTCAGCGATGGCGATCACTACCGGTTATGTACAACGATTGTCGTGGGTCTCCGGCGGACTCGGGTGTATCTGGGTGGGTCCAGCACCGACCTCGGCGGAGCTGCTCTTCATACAAATCAAGCCCACCGATAGGGCGGCGGTCGTTCATTTCAAACGGACAATGCTCGGCCTTCTGGTTCATGCGCAAGTCACCGGGCGGCAGGTCGATGTCGGGCACCCTGACGCCTCCGCAGTAGTTACCAGCGTTGGCACAGCAGCCAGCAGCGTCAGCCAGAAACCTCTTCAGATGGATGGCGTCGAGGTCACGCAGGCCGTGCAGGACCTTGATCATTCTGTTCCGCTGGTGGCAAACAAAAGAACCGTCGTGCGCCTGTACCTGAGTTATTACGCAAGCCCAGGAGTGACCGTCCAGGGCAAAATCAGCGTCAGGCGCGGTCCCTCAGACCCGCCTCTCACCATTCCCTCTCTCAACACAGTCGTTCTGGATCCGATGCTGGCCGGGTACCTGACGTTCACACGTGACGATGCGAGCCGCAGCCTCAACTTTCTTCTTCCAGCCACCCACACGGTGGAAGGGCCACTCAGCATCAGCATCGCCAGCATCACCAATGTGGCCAGCGGCGCGCCTCTGGAGGTCGGCTCTGAGCGCAGACCAACAGTCTGGTTCCAGGCCGGTCCGCCGCTGCGACTCCGGGTGCTGCGCATGCGCTACGCTGTGGGCGATCCTCCTGTGACACATACTCCTTCCCTTTACGATTACCAGGCGCTCGTTTCCTGGCTCGGTCGCGCCTATCCCACCCATCAGGTCATTGCTTCCGAAGCCATTGTGGACGTCACAGGAAGTCCGTTTGTCTCCTGCCTGGGAGACTGCTTTGGATGCAGCGACGTGAACGCCCAACTCGCCGCAATTCGAGCTCTGGACATGAATGCAGGAGGCGATCAGCGAACGCACTATTATGGTTTGGTGAGCGATGCTGGTTTCTTCATGCGTGGCTGCGCAGCCGGCATACCTTTCACACCGGACCCAGGGACAGTGGCATCCGGACCGACAGGCCCCGCAGACTGGGGCTGGGACTTCGACGGCACATATGGGGATTGGTACGGAGGGCATGAACTCGGGCACACGTTTGGACGCTTCCATCCTGGTTTTTGTGGGGAAAGTCAGGACGATCTTAATAAGTATCCGTCGGCGAACGGCCAGCTGGCGAACACAAACATGAGCTTCGGAGGTTTCGATGTCGGGGACCCCGCTCTGAATCTGCCAATGGTCGCGCTACCCGGGATGCAGTGGCACGATGTAATGACCTACTGCAACTTTCAATGGTTGAGCGCCTATAGCTATCAAGCCGTGCGGGAGCGCCTCTTTGCAGAGGACCGCCTGGGATCTGGTGCAGGCGCCAGTCTGGGCGCTTCTGCCAGTACAGGCGGACGGCCAGATGAGAGGTTTCCTCAGCGCGCCGACCGATCCGCAGCTGAGCAGCGCAGCGCGATGCAGCCAGGCAACAGGCTTGTGATCAGTGTCGTCGCCACGGTGAACCTGACCCGTACGCAAGGAAAGTTCTTATTCGTCAATCCCGTGCCAAATCTGCCTCTTTCAGCCGCCGAGCAGAACAGCCCGGTACTCCTTCGGGTGCGGCAGGCGGATGGGGAGATCCTTCATGAGTATCCCGTCAACGTCAAGCTCAGCTCAGAGCTTTCGCCGGATGAGGATCGCGTGGGTCTCGTGGATACCGTCATCGCTGTCGATCCGTCAGCCAGGGTCATCGAGCTGATCATTGCCGGGCAGGTGGTTGATACTTTCCGTGCGCAGGGCGAACCGCCTGCTCTGCGAGCTGTGCAACAGGTGCGTTCTGCGGATCAGGAACCCGGGCTCGCATTTAACTTCGAGCAGCGGCTCGAAGCGAACCAATCGTATTCCGTTCAGGTCAGCACGGACAACGGTCAGACCTGGCAGACGATCGGGGTGGGGCTTAAAGAACCCTCCTACACGCTCGATACTTCCCAGTTCGGAAAAAATAAGGAAATACAAATTCGGGTCACGGCCACTGACGGCTTTTCGAGCCAGATCGTAAGCACTGAGACTTTCCGGACTTAATCCGAGTGTATGTAAACTCAATACGTTAAATACAAAAACTGTGCATTCTCCAATAGATGCAGAGAAATCAAACTCCGTCAACGGCTAAAATCCCCGCTTCTGCACATTTGGACATTTCCATTCCTTAGGTCTTTATGCCCGGTTTTTCCTCGATCTGACATGGGGCAGGATGAAGGTGACCCACTCTATGCCTATTCTTATTCCTCAAGTAAGTTTTTGAAGATCGACTGGGGAAACTAAATAAAACAAGCATGGAGTTGCCTAACAACAGTTTATTCCAATCTGCATCAAGAAAGCTTTACAGTTTGTTTAGGCTATTTACCCTATAGCCACTCGTAACCTCTTTAAATCGGCAAAAAGGGGCATTTCAAGTCTATGATGCAGTAAGCCCGGAGGAAGCAGATAACTAGCCTCGCTGAACATCCAATTTCTCAAAACGCTTTCAGTAACTCCTTATAGAATTTTCTTATAGTGTCATTCTGTGGTTTCAACATTGTGACCATTTAGGTGAGAACGGTTACAATAAATCGCAAGCGTGAATCCCACCAAGAGAATAATCTTAATCTGCTTAACTATTCCCCGATGATAACATCAACAGAACTGAAAGAAAGAATAAAAGTCAAAGCAACCGGACTGGGATTCGTCCTGGCTGGCGTGACGACTCCTGATCCCCCGCCCCATTACGCCACCTTCGAACACTGGCTCGCGCAGGGACGTCACGGCACCATGGATTATCTCGCCACGGCGCGTTCCCGGGCACGCCGGCGCGACCCGCGTGAAATTATGCCCGAATGTAAATCCATTCTCGTGCTGGCAACGCCATACTCCCCACCTCTACCTCATCCCACTTCCGCTCAGGAAACGCACGTTAATAATGCCGAGCTTTTCGCGGAATTGGGCGTACAGGAGGGCGGTCAGGTCGCCTCCTACGCCTGGGGTGCGGATTACCACGATATCCTCCCCGCGCGCATGCAGGAACTCGTGCAATTTATCGAAGAGCAGGCAGAATGCCCGGTCAGGAACCGCTGGTACACCGATACTGGCCCCCTCCTCGAGCGTGACCTTGCCCAACGGGCTGGCATCGGCTGGATCGGCAAAAATACCTGTCTCATTCATCCAAAGCATGGATCTTATTTCCTGCTTTCCGAGATCCTGCTGGATCTGGAGCTTGAACCGGACCCACCTTTCGTCACGGATCATTGCGGAACCTGCACGCGCTGTATCGAAGCCTGCCCCACAGACTGCATTCTCCCGGACCGCACGATTGACGCGAAACGCTGCATTTCCTATCTCACGATCGAACTAAAAGATGAGATTCCAATGGAATTGCGCGACAAGATCGGGAATTGGATCTTCGGCTGCGACATCTGCCAGATGGTCTGCCCGTGGAATCGATTCGCAGAGGAAGGGGATCCCGCTTTCGGGGATCAAAACCCCGCCCGGGACCTAACGGAGGAGCTGTCCATCTCGGCACAGGAGTTTAACCGGCGATTTAAAGGGACGCCAGTCAAACGCGCCAAACGACGCGGCTACCTGCGCAACGTGGTGGTCGCCCTTGGGAACGGCGGAGATATGCACACTCTGCCTGTTCTGCAGACCGCGCGGAACGATGAAGAACCGCTTGTGCGTGAACATGCACAGTGGGCTATCGAGAAGATTACATCGCGCGGAGCGGAACGAGCCGAAAGGCGAGTACAGATGAAGCGCGCAGATGCATGAAGTTTAGGCCTCGTCTGCGCCTCCAAAGAACGGTGGCTTCGCTCGGCCCCAAGAATAAAAACACATGAAACAACTCCTTATCGCTACCAACAACAAAGGCAAGATCAAAGAACTACAGGATCTACTCAAAGACGCAGGCATCCAGCTTGTGACACCGCAGCAGATTGGCATTGACCTCGACGTTATAGAAGACGGAGGTACCTACGCCGAGAACGCGGCGAAGAAAGCCATTGCCTTCGCCGAGAGCAGCGGACTGATCTCCCTCGCCGATGACTCGGGCCTGGAGGTGGACGCGCTCAATGGCGCGCCGGGTCTCTACTCCGCGCGCTATGGCTCGCCAGACGGAGGGAAACTTTCCGACGCGGAACGCTGTGCCTTCTTGATACGAAATCTTCAGGATAGGCCGCGTCCCTGGACAGCGCGCTTTCATGCCACGATTGCGGTCGCAGTACCAAACGGGGAAACTCATCTTGCCGAAGGCTTCTGCGAAGGTGAGATCATCCCCGAAGAGCGTGGCACCGGCGGATTTGGTTATGACCCGATTTTTCTATTATCGGAATTGGGGAAGACCATGGCAGAGCTCTCCATGAAAGAAAAAAACCGCCTCAGCCACCGGGCGCGAGCGGTAATGAATGCAAGGGGGATTTTAGAAATGCTTCTTTGAAGATAACTTGTTTTTCTGGTCAATCTAAGGCGAATAAGACCGTGCCTTTACATCTGCCCGCGGTGCAAACGATCTGCGGCTTCCTCGCTGAGCGGGATATAGACCTGAATGCGCGTTCCTTTCCCCGGCGCAGAGTCGATATTAAGCAATCCATTCACCAATTCGGTGCGTTCGCGCAGGTTCACCATCCCAAGACTGCCACGCTTATCATAGGATTTGTGGACGGCTGCCACGTCGAAACCCAGCCCGTCATCCTCGATCTCGAGTAGCGCAACCTCTTTTTGGAACGACCGGAGCCTCACCCAGATGTGCGGTGCATTGGCATGCTTGCGGGCGTTGTTGCTCGCTTCCTCGATGATATAAAAGATCACGCCTTGCTTGCCCATTTCCATTTCACTCAGGACATTTTCATCCACATTGATGATCACATTTTGCGAGAATGTCTCGCGCATTTTTTCCGCCATAGCCTGCAGGGCGGCGCTCAATCCCTGCGACTCCAGGATCAGCGGGCGCAGGGTAAATAGCATATGGCGGATCTCTTTTGTGGTGCGGTGTGCGAGCTCCTCGATCTTCACCAGCTCGTTGGTCGCCTCATTGACGTCCTTCGCCATCATGCGGCGTGCCAGGTTCACGCGCATCGCCATCGCCGCCACCGACTGCGTAGGCCCGTCGTGCAGGTCACGCGCCAGCTTCTTGCGGGCTTCCTCCTGCACTTCGATCATCCGTTCCTTTTCCTCGACCAGATCCTGGTATAAACGCGCGTTCTGCACGGCGATCACCGCCTGGCGCCCGATGATATCTAGCAGATCGCAGCGTTCCTTTGTGAAATAGTTGGGGTCGGGGTGAGCGAACAGCATCGCGCCGTAGACGTTGAACCCGCTGCGCAGTGGGAAACAATAGGCGGACGAACAGGAACGCAGTGCCACGATGCGACCGAGTTCAGGGTCATAACCAATGTCTGTGGTCAGGATCGCATCCCCTCCCTCCAGCAACTTCTGGAGGATACCCTCATTGCCCTGCAGGTTGATGCGCAGATCGGCGTTTGTGAATCGGCGCGCCGACCCAATCCGCAGTTCGTTTTCGCGGAACAAAAAGACCGCACTGACCAGCCGTTCCTCGGGGTCAGGTTCATCGGGATCGGGATTCGGGTTCAGGGCGTTATACGCCAGGTCCAGCGCCGAATCGAGCACACGCCGGTAGCTGAGGGTCGCCGTCAGTGTGGAGCTCAGCTCGTAGATGGCGCGCAGACGCTCGCGTTCCATTCGCCGTTGGCGCTCCTCCACATCCAGCTTCGTCTGTCGGGACGTGCGCAAACGCCTCATCAGAAAACGACCGCCAATCCCACCAATCAGCCCAGCCAGCAACGTCATGCTGACCTCACGCAAAAAAGTATAGTCACTGTAAAAGACGCCCTCGCCGATGACTGTCTGCCAGATGGCAAATAAGGGCGCCACAATGAATGCCCCCAGAGCTTCGAAATAAACGGCGCCGGTGAGTATCGGGATGAGTCCCACCCAGCTCGGCGTGCTGCCTACGCGGCTTTGCAGCCAGAAAAATGCCGCGGCAAGGAGGATATCAATGATCAGGACGATCTGCCGGTGGAAAAAACGGGCTCGAACGCTGAACACCGCCAGCATGCTCATGATGGTGTTCCAGACAAAGATGGCAGTCAACGGCCAGAACGGTACCGTATCCAACTGGTTCCGAAACGCAAGGGCGACGACCAGGGTGGCAAGCACGATCCAGCGCAGGGTGGCGGCAAACCAGTCGGCGATATACGGTGTCTCAAAACGACGCATTAGATAATGATACTCGAAAATATTGGTTAAAAATCCGGCCCTGGCTTACAGAACAATTAGGTTTCAGACCTCATACCCCATTCGCTCCAGATACGGCCGAAGCTTTTCATTCAGGATCGTCTGCTCTTCAGGGCTATAGGCTTCGCGGAACCGCCCGATTTTGCCCTTATAGAAATGGAGGCCCTGCTGTCCCTCCGCCGCCCCCGGACGATACCCATCGATCACGTTCCGAGTCTCCGGCTTGCTCGCATTCAATTTGAGAAATTCGACCAGACGCATCACCTCCTGGTCATAATTGGTGAGCAGGTCTTCGTAGCGGGCGATGAGCACATCCTTTTCCTGCACCCACTTCTCCCAGATGCGGACGTACTCCATGATGAAGTCCACGCTTTTCTGAAAATAGGTCAGATGGGAAAAGGCATTGGGGCGGCCCTTTTTCAGTGCGCGCTGGCCATAATCATAGGCGGAAAGCATCGCATCGCGCGGGTCGCGATAAATGTAGGTGATCCGGAGCAGGCCGGAGCGCTGCAGGAGCCGTGAGGCGGAGGTGGGTCCCGCGTGTGCCTTGATCACAAAGGTGTTCCCCACCAGAGCGGGCAGGGTCACAAGCGTCAGGCGCCGCGCGGAGAGGACACCGATGTTGCAGTTCACTTCGGTCAAGATGTGCTGCAGTCTATACCGTTGACGGATCTCGCGAGCGTCGGTGGAACCTGCGGTTTTCATCAGGTCATGGACAAGGTTAAAGTGCCAACCCGAGCCTGCACGCGGCATCCCAACCGAAAGTACGATCATCATTACTCCAATCGCTCAGCCACCGTCCGCAGGGGCGTTTTCAGCAATGAGAGCGCCGGGAGCTGGTGAGAGAAGTGTTTTTTCAGACTCTGTCATAAAAGCGGTCATCCCCACAAGGATACCGAAGTTAATCCAGAGATTGGGCGTGGCAAACGAATCCTGCGTGACGTTATAAAGTGCGATCGCAAACCATGAGAATATCCCGGCGATGCCGAGGTAACGCGCAGCCGTTGTTTTGGATGCAAGTGCATGCAGGGCGTCGCCCAGCACGGAAAACAGGAAGGCAACAAAAATGAAGAATCCGACCAGACCTGTTTCTGCCAGCAGTCGCACATACATATTCTTCGGATTAGGATACAAGCGGCTTTCGGGACTCAGCTGGCGGGCGATCTCAGGCACCGTGGTCAGCGCCCAGTCGGGCAGATGATCATAAATATAGAAGCCGCTCGCGCCCAGTCCCACGCCCATGATCGGGTTCTCGTCATAGGCTCCCAGTGCGCCGTAATTATAGGCCGCGCGTGCCCCCGCCGAATTTTCGATAATGAAATCTTCCACGCTATCTGCCTGCGTATTGAACAGACGGGTGATGTATCCCTTCTGACTTAGGAACATTCCGGCGCCTGCCAGCGAACCAACCAGCACAAGGATGACACCTGCCCGCAGGAGCCAGTTTCCTCCGCCTTGAAAGCCCGCGGCAAACCAGGTCCAGACGGAGCGCAGCTCTGTACGCCCTACAAAGAGAATCGTTAAGAGGAACGCACCCACGGCGGTCAGCAATCCACCGCGGGAAAATGTTGCCAGCAGCAAGAGTACGGCAAAACCCAATAAGACCACTTCGAGCCATCTGAAACGCGTCACGCGCAGACGGGTCAGCAGGGAAGCGACAAGCCACGGCAGATAAACGGTCGCGATCTGTCCCGCCAGCCAGGCAGGCTCATACGCCATCCCGGAAACGCGGTTGGTCTTCACTAGCTCACGCATCGAGAAGGCCCGCTGCCAGTGAGTCACCGTCACTTTTTTGAGCAGCGGCGTGTAAAAAGCAAGCGCCTGGACTCCGCTCCAGAGGATATCCACCACGAAACCAGCCAGCAGCCATTTGATGGAAAACCGCAGATCTTCCTCCGTGCGGTTCATCCAGACTGCCGCGAGGAAAAAGGACAGCCCGATAACCACAGTGATCCAGGCACGGAAGACGCGTCCGAAATATTCAAAGCCGCGCATCGGGAGCGGATTGAGAAGCAGTCCGATCCCGGTGGCTGCGAGGGCAACCAACACAAACGCCAGGAGCGGCGTCAGTGTGCCGGCGCGCGGAAACGTTTCCTTCTTTTGAAGAAGTTGAGACGCCAAAAGTAGAAGCAGGAGGGCAATCGGGTACAGGGACAGCGGACGAACGTACGTGCTATCTCCCAGGAACGGGAAATAACGAAAACTCGTGACCGGCAATGTAAACAATGCCGCGCCCCATAAAAAGCGTGTGACCTTCGCCACTGAGTCTGCGGAGCGCACTGCGTTTGTCATTTAGGTTTGCTGAAAAATAAAACAAAAAATGAGCTGGTTGCCAGGAACAGGATCGCGCCGACAAAAAGATAGGTACTCAGGGACAGGCTGCGGTCTCTCGGCGATTGCGCAATCTGCGTGCGAGTCGCTTCGATGTATTCATTGGGGCCTTCCAATAATCCCGTCCGCAAACGGACTTGCTCCACGAATACCTGCGACCAGGTGGAGGCAAGCTCCGCCGCCCGCTCAGGCTCCTTATCATCAGCATAGAAATTCCAACCACCTTCGGCAGGCTGGCTGAGCGACAATGTCCCGTTACGCAGTTCTTCTGTCGTGACATCTCCCACTGCTTCGACCACCATCCCCATCACCATGTCTGACCAGGCGATTTCCTCCAGCTTGCGCGTCTCGCGTTCCAGATAGTAGAACTGCTGGCGGTCGGTCTCCTCAGGCCAGGCCTTCTCGAGGTTGAAATCGACCAGGACGATGGCGTGGGCACGGTAGGGTGGTGGGGCAATGTAGTACAACCCGGCGCCAAGCAGCGCGCCGATCAGCGCGCCGATAGACCAGAAGCGCCAGGCTCTGAGCAATCGAATGAGGTCGTCCATGGAGGGTGGTGAGAATAGCCAGTGCATCTTTGCCTTATGATGGATTCCAAAGTCTGGGGACTTTGGAGTCCTTTTTCAACAATTTGTGTCTGCGGCGGTTCCAGAGGGGCGCGATGAATTTCCGGAGATAATACTTGGCGACGATCGCCGAGAAGAAGGAGCCGCCATCCCGGTAATGGACTCGCAGCATTTCGGGCCAGCAGCGTTCGTCTGCCAGGATGGTTTTGCCTGAGGTATGCAGCCTGAAGTTTGCCCAGGTCTCCGGGATATATTTTATGGGTGCACGTGCGGCAATGCGAGTCCAAAGATCATAATCCATGGCAAAGTAGAAGGAGGGATCCAGAGGACCGACCTGCTTCCACAGATTCGCGCGCAGGAACATTGTCTGCTGCGGGATATGAGTGTAACCCTGGCGAAGCAACCGGTAATTGGTTTGCGCCGAATTGAATTTCCCGAGCACGTTTCCGGACTCATTGATATAGTTGCAATCCCCGTAGATCATCCCAGTGTCTGGATGTTCCTGAAAATAGGTTACTGCGGCTGTGAATGCCCCAGGCTCATAAGTGTCATCCGAATTGATCCAGGCAAGAATGTCGCCTCTCGCCCGTGCAAATCCCTTGTTAATGGCATCGGTCTGACCCTGGTCTTGTTCACTCACCCACCAGGCAAGTTCATGCTCATACTTCTTAATAATGTCGACCGTCTTGTCCGTCGAATTACCGTCTACGATCATGTACTCGACCTGAGGGTAATCCTGTGAAAGTACGGACCGGATTGTCTCTTCGATATAGCGGTCTTGATTAAAGGAGGGTGTCACAATCGAAATCAGCATTGTTGATCCGTCCAATTATATAGGATTTGTGGAGTCCAAAGTCTCCAGACTTTGGATTCCGATAAGATGCTATAATTTTTCTCTCCATGATGAACACACTTACTACCCTCCCCAAAGTATCCATCATTACTCCATCGTTCAACCAGGGACAATTCCTTGAGGCTTCGATCCAGTCTGTCCTGGAGCAGGACTATCCAAACATCGAATACATTGTGGTCGATGGTGGCTCAAAGGATGACAGTGTGGAAGTCATCAAAAAGTACCAGGACCGCCTGGCGTGGTGGGTTTCTGAGAAGGACAAGGGACACGCGGACGCGCTCAATAAAGGCTTTGCGCGTGCCACCGGAGGGATCCTGGCATGGCTGAACTCAGACGATATTTACTTCCCCGGCGCGGTCTCGGAAGCTGTCTCCATCTTACAAAGCCATCCGGAAGTGGGCATGGTCTACGGTGATGCAGACCTGATCGACGACTCAGGAGAAACGGTGGGTCAGTTCGGCTCCAAGCAGACCAGCTACCGGCAGATGCTGCGCGGCTCGGTCCATATCCCGCAGGCAACGACCTTCTTCCGCACAGACGTTTGGAAAAGGGTTGGTCCGCTGGATCTCTCGCTGTTCTTTAGCTTCGATTACGACCTTTGGGTGCGCATCGCCAAGGTATCCCAGGTGCTGTATGTTCCGAAGCGCTGGGCAAAATTTCGCATCCATGGTGCAGGCAAGACGATCGTCAACGACGACCGCTGTTACCCGGATATGCTGCGTGTGCTCGAACGCGAAGGGGGAAGCTGGTTCTCCTGGCTGCGGCTAAGGATGATTACGCGAAAGATCGTGTATTCCTGGCTGCCGTGGAAATTCCGCCTGCGGTTGCGAAAAATCCTGACCTTCAAGTAATCTACATTGTATCTTCGACGACGCGCTCGCCAGCTTTGCGCGCATAATACTGCCCTTCAATCCAGCGATAGGTTTGGCTCAGGCCATCTTTGAATAGTGTAGATGGCTCCCAGCCGAAGACCTTTTTGATGAAGGTGTTATCGCTGTTGCGACCTGCCACCCCTCTGGGCGCGTTGAGGTCGTATTTGCGGTTGAGCTTTACATCACCAATCTCTTCCGCGAGCCCAACCAGATTGTCCACAGAGATCAGTTCGCTGGAACCCAGGTTGATCGGCGTGGCAACCAGCTCATCACAGTGGACGATCTTATCGATTCCCAATACACAATCCTCGATATAGGTAAAGCTGCGGGTCTGCGTGCCATCCCCCCAGATCATGATTTCATTCGTCCCGCTGTCCTTCGCCTGGATGACCTTGCGGCAGATCGCAGCCGGAGCTTTCTCACGCCCGCCGTCCCAGGTGCCGTTGGGTCCATATACATTATGGAAGCGCGCGATAAATGTTTTCATATGCCG
>Ga0075429_100000507_pt1 | contig 29416 bp, 38 predicted proteins | sample RhiMetdeltSRZDD3_FD_75295 | JGI IMG/M metagenome (GOLD analysis project Ga0075429, IMG submission 75295) | Populus rhizosphere microbial communities from Tennessee, USA - Rhizosphere MetaG P. deltoides SRZDD3 | ecosystem: Host-associated > Plants > Roots > Rhizosphere > Soil | place: USA...
GCGATCGGCCGCGGCGACGTATTTGACCTTGGCGCCGCTTGCTCTGGCCTTCGCCTTCTTCACCGCACGGCCGGCCAGCACGTCGTCGATTGCGCTCACGAAGTACTTGTTGGCGGGGCCGCGATACAGCACGTCGGTCGTGCCCGGCTGGATCAGGAAGACTTCGCCGACCTTGGCAACGCCGAGGCCCTCGGCCACGAGTTGCGTTTCATCCATCAGCACCGGGATGTCGAGGCCGTGCTTGTCGAGCTCCTTCTGCACCGACTCGCGCGTCTCGCCCACGACCGGGTCGAGCATGAAGAACTTGACCTTGTCCTGATACTTCGCGCGCGCCTCTTTGAACGCGGCGAGGTCCTTGTCGCTCACCGGACGGGCGCTGCTCTGGACCAGCAGCGCGATCGCCTTGTGGTCGTCGTAGTAGCTCATCTGGTGGAAGTAGCCCTGCTGGTCCAGCAGGGAGAAATCTCCGACGCGTTTTGCATCGGTGGCCGCAACGGCAGCGGAGCCGACGCTCAACAGCGCCAGCGCAAGAAACGCTCTCTTCACGACGATCTCCCCAATTGCATTCGGCAGAACGATAGTCTACGCCGCGGAAGAGTGCTGCGGATGCGCGGAGCGGGTAAAGATTGTGTCGGCGAGCCGCCGGTCGCTACCGGCGAACGGGGAACTGGCAGCTCAGTGCGCGACCGCCTGGCGCTTCTCCTGCTCTCGCGCACCGGCGAGGATGCCGGGCAAGGCATAGTTGCCCTCGTGGCAGGCGTACTCGAAGACGCGCTCGCGCGTTGCATTGAACGTCATTTCGGCGCGCCACGGCCGTGCGTAGACGCCCGGATCCTCCACAGTGAACTCGTAGAGAATTTCGCTGGGTGAAACGCGCGTGAGGCGTTCAGTCACCTTCGCGCGTTCGGTGAGCGGCACCATGCCGCTGGCGTGCAGCGGATGGAATTGGGTCGTCTCGATGACGAGAGTGTCGCCGTCCCAGCGGCCCACGGAGTCGCCGTGCAGCGTGCGAATCGCCCCGGATGGATGGCGGCCGCCGATTCGCACGATCCGCGCGTAGTTGTTCATTTCGGCTCGGATCACCAGCGCATCGGCGGTCTGCACGAACTCGTAATTGTTGTTGTAAAGATAGTTCAGCATCGGCGGGCCCGCGCTGTTGCTGTTCACGATGCAACGCTCGCCGAGCGGCCGCCCCTCCGGCCCATCGAAATTGCCGCGCGCCTCGTCCATGCGCTCGCGCACGCCGTCGAGGTACGGGATCTGTCCGTCGGCAGGCTCCACGATCCACGACGTGCGGTACTCGCCCTTGACGCGCGCGAACTTCGTGCCGGGGTCGATCCAGAATGCGTTGTAGCCGCGACCGCCCTTCAGGTCGGAACCAGTCAGCGGCTTGCTCTCGTCGAGATCGTCGTCGGTGCGCTGGCGCACGACCTGCGGATGCGCGGCCGTCTGCTGTTCGACTTCGCCAGGTGGAATGACCGGCGATGTGTAGCGCGGGGGCCTTTGCAAAGAAGTGATAGTGGCGTTGGTCCAGTTACCCTCGAAGCTGGGACGACCGTCGAGCGTGCGCGGCGGAGTCCAGGTCTGCTCAGCGCCAAGCGGCGCCGAGATGCAGCTCGCGACGAGCAGCGCAGTGAAGCTACTTGCGCGCAGCATGGGACTTGCGAGCCGAGGGAGTCATCGGTCGTCGACCCGTTGCGCTGGGTCGGGTCACTTTGCGCCGGCAACTTGCGAGCCAGGCAATACGCGCGCCGGCAGCCTTCTCTGCGGCATCCTCGATTTCACGATACGCCTTGACGATCTCGCGACCCAGGTCGGTGAGACGCGCCCCGCCCCCGCCGCTGCCGCCGACGCTCGCCGTCGTCGCCGGGCCGTTGAACATCTTGTTGAGGTCGTCCAGCAGCAGCCAGGCACGCCGGTAGCTCATCCCAAGCTCGCGTGCCGCCTGCGACAGCGAGCCGGTGGCCTCGATGCGCTCGAGCAGCGCGATTTTGCCCGGCCCGAGTGCACTGTCCGGCGTCAGGTCGATCCGCAGCCGGATCGCGGGAGTTTGCTGCTTGCCCATGGGCGCGGATGTTACCGCTGAAATGCGGGCAGTGCTTGCAGCGCCCTGCAGTGCCTCGTATCGTTATGTCCACTCAGATATAACGAACGACGAAGGACCCTCGATGCCTGGTGTTCAACTTCGCAAGCTGCTCGGTGCAGGTCTGCTGCTCCTCTTTGGCGTGCTGTCGCTGTCGGCCGCCGCCGAGTCGCAGGACCCGGAGCTCCTGGTCTTCGCTGCCGCATCTCTTACCAACGTGCTGGACGAGATCGGCCCTGCCTACACGCAGCAGAGCAGACAACCCGTGAAGTTCTCGTACGCCGCCAGTTCTGCGCTGGCGCGCCAGCTCGAAGCGGGCGCCCGCGCGGATGTGTTCTTCTCGGCCGATCTCGAGTGGATGGACTACGTGCAGGCGCGCAATCTCATCGATCGCAGCACGCGACGCAACGTGCTGGGGAACCGGCTCGTACTGGTCGCTCCGGCCGACAGCAGGATCGAGTTGAAGGTCGCGTCGGGATTCAAGCTGGCCGAGGCGCTCGGCAATGGGCGGCTCGCGACCGGAGATCCCGAGTCCGTACCAGTCGGTAAGTACGCGCGCTCAGCATTGACGTCGCTCGGCGTGTGGAACGACGTCGCCGACCGACTCGTGCGCGCTGACAACGTGCGTTCCGCGCTCGCCTTCATTGCACGCGGCGAAACGCCGCTCGGCATCGTGTACGAAACCGACGCGAAGGTCGAAAAGCGCGTGCGCATCGTCGACTTTTTCCCCGCGGACTCGCACGCGCCGATCGTCTACCCCGTCTCTGTGAGCGCCCACGCGCGCCCGGGTGCACGCCAGTTCGTCGAGTTCCTGCAGAGCGCTGCCGCGCAAGAAGCCTTCAAGAAGTACGGGTTCACGCAACCCCCCAAGCGCTGAGGAACGGACCATGACCGACTCGCCCGTCCGCATCTCGTATGCGGCGATCGCCGCTGCGCTAGTGTCGTCGCCGGCGTTCGCCGCCAGTGATCCGGCCGCGATCGAGCAACAGCTCAATGCTTTGCAGCAGGCGCTCGTCAGACAGCAGGAGCAACTCGCTCAGCAACAGCAGGAGATCGAACGGCTACGCCAGCAGCTCGCTGCGACGTCGTCCGGCGGCACCGAAGTCGAGCAGATCGCCGACGACGTGCAGCAGGCGAAGCTTGCAGCACAGGAGGCGCCGCGCGTAACGATGAGTAGCGCCCGACCGACGATCAGCAGCGCCGACGGACGCACGTCGATCTCCCTGCGCAGCGTCGTGCAACTCGATGCGGCCCACTACGGCGAAGATGGCGACGGCGGTATCGCCACAGACTTCCGTCGCGGCTCCGTCGGCGGAACCGGCAATCGTGAAACCGCAGCGGCGCGCGACTTTTCGGATGGTGCCTACTTCCGTCGCGCCCGCTTCGGGTTCGAGGGCACTGTCGCTCGCGACTTCAGTTATCGGGTATTGGCAGAGCTCGGCGGTTCCGGCACCGAGGGTCCGGCACGCATCAACGACTTCTGGATCGGCTACACCGGCTTCGCGCCCTTCACGATCCAGGTCGGTGCCTTCTCGCCGCCGGCCAACATGGACGACGGCATCAACGTCGAGAGCTCGCCTTTCATCGAGCGCGCCGCGCCCGCTGAGTTGTCGCGCACTTTGGGCGGCGCCGATGGACGCATCGGGCTCGGCGTGCGCGGCAGCGGGGCGCGTTGGATGAGTGCGCTGACGCTGACGACGCGCACAGTCAACGATGCAGAAGTGTTCGATTCACAGCTCGCGGCCGTTGGACGCTTCAGCACGCTGCTCGCGACATCGCCCGACTACAACGTCCACGTCGGACTATCCGGCACGTATGTGTTCCAGCCGCCCGACCAGGGATCGACAGCAGCGGCCGGTCAACGTCACGTCGTGCGGTTGCGTGATCGTCCGGAGATCCGTGTCGACAGCACCCGGCTGGTCGACACCGGCTCGATCGACGCCGACTCCGCGTACGTGTACGGCATCGAGGCCGGAGCGAACTGGAAGAACTGGTACCTGCAGGCGGAGAGTTTCCGTTACGGCATCGAGCGCACCGCCGCCACGGCCGCGCTGTCCGATCCCTCCTTCGACGGCTTCTACGTGCAGGGGAGCTGGATTTTGACTGGCGAAACTCGGCGCTACGAGGTCGCCAACGGCGCGTTCCAGGCGCCGCGCCCGTTCGTACCGTTCTCCTCTGCAGGCGGATTCGGCGCGTGGGAACTTGCGCTGCGCTTTTCGCGTCTCGACCTGGACTTTCATTCCGGCCTCGCCGGCACTGCGGCGACAGCGGATGCCATTCGCGGCGGCACGCAGGACATCTGGACCTTCGGCGTCAACTGGTACATCAACACCAGCGTGAAGCTGATGTTCAACTGGTTCCACGTCGATGTGGACCGCCTGAATCCCGCGGGCGTCGGCAATCTGCAGCCGTTCGGTGCGGCCCCGGGCACGCCGCCGCTCGGCGTGCAGATCGGTCAGGACCTCGACATCTACGGGTTGCGGACGCAGTATAGTTTCTGATCGCTGCGCCGCTTCTTGGGGGATCCGCGGATGACGTACGCTCAGGGCCGTACCTGCTACGACGCCGACAGCCACATCATGGAGCTGCCGGATTTCCTCGCCGAATACGCCGATGCAGAAATGCGCGAGCGCCTGCCGCGCATCAGGGTCCCGCGCGTCGGCCGTCTCGCGACACTCGTCGATGAGGCCGAGCGCAGCCGTAAGCACAGCGAAAGCGAAGTCGCAGAGCTGCTCGCGCTCGGCGACAAGCTGATCGGCGGTCCGAAAGGTTACATGGCGCTGGGTGCTTTCAACGCCAGCGAGCGCGCTCAAGCGCTCGACCTGCTCGGCTTCGCACGCCAGCTCGTGTTCGCGACGTTTTCCGAGGGCCTCGCCTTTTCTCTCGAGCGCCCGCTCGACGAACGCTACGCAGCCGCACGCGCGCACAACCGCGCGATGGCGGATTTCTGCGGCAAGGATCAGCGCTTGATGGGCGTTGCGTTGCTGCCTCTCGATGATCCGCAGACGTCGCTCGTGGAACTGGAAAACATTTTGCGGCTCGGTCTCAACGCAGTGTGGATTCCGCACCGTCCGTGCGGCGGCCGTTCGCCGGGCCACGACGATCTCGATCCGATCTGGGCGCGCCTCGCCGAGTCGGGTACTCCGTTCGTGTTGCACGTCGCAGGCGTGCCTTTGCAAATCGACGCAGCGTGGATGAACACCGGCCGGCCGGTGCCGACCGATTGGCTCGGCACGGGCGAAAACGTGCGCGGCAAGGACATGACTTCGCTGCATCAGCCTGCCGAGACTTTCGTCGGCGCGATGGTGCTCGACGGCGTGTTCGAGCGACATCGCGCGTTGCGCGGCGGCGTGATCGAGCTCGGTGCGGGCTGGGTGCCGCAGATGATCAAGCGTCTCGACTGGATCGCCGAGATCTGGAGCAAGTCGGACCCGCAGCTCAAGGCGCTGACGCGCAAACCGTCGCAGCAGATCATCGAGCACATGGCGTTCACGCCGTACGTGTACGAGGACGTCGGCGATCTGATCCGCCAGTCCGACAGCCGCCTGTACCTGTTCTCCAGCGACTACCCGCATGCCGAAGGCGGACGCGCGCCGCTCGAGCGCTTCAGCGCGTCGCTCGCGGGCTGCGACGAAGCTGCGCAATCGCACTTCTACTCGGAAAATTTTGCGCGACTGTTCGGCATCGCGTAGTCCATTCCTGCTCGCCGCGAGCACGTCGCGGCTGCCCGATCGGATCAATCCCGGCCGATGCGGCTGACGCCAACGGCGCGCGCCTGTTGCGTCCGAAAGTGGCGAGTAGCATCGAGTTGCTAGCAGTACATCGACCCGCAGGCGATTTCGCCGGGGAGAACTGCTATGAAGATTTCCATCCTGCGCTGTGCAGTGAGTGCCGCTGCGGCATTGACGGTTACCGCTGCTGTTGCGGGCGACAACGACAGCTTCCGTCACAAGCGATCTGAATTCCGCGTCGTCAATCTTTCGTCGCTCGGCGGCAGCGAGAACGCCGGCAACAGCATCAACGATCACGGTCTCGTCGCGGGCTTCGCGAACCTGCCGGACAACAACAGCCGGCACGCGATGCTGTGGCTGTACGGTTTTCGCTTCGATCTCGGCACGCTCGGCGGGCCGAACAGCAACGTGCCGTGGCCGGTGAAGAACACCAGCGGCCTGATCGCAGGCATCGCGCAAACGACGACGCCGCAACCGCGCGGCGAGACGTGGAGCTGCCGCAGCTTCTTCGCGACGCCTACACGCGCTGCCGCGACGTGTCTCGGTGTCGTGTGGGAGGAAGGCAAGATCCGCGCGCTGCCGACGCTCGGCGGCGACAACGGCTTCGCCACCGGAGCCAACAATCATCGCCAGGTCGTCGGGTGGGCCGAGAACAAAGTAGAGGATTCTTCATGCGTGCGGCCGCAGATCTACCAGTTCCGCGCGACGCAGTGGGGGCCTGATCTCGACGAAGTTCGTGAGCTGCCGCCCCTGCCCGGCGACAGCACGAGCGCGGCCACCGGCATCAACGACAAGGGCCAGGTGATCGGCATCTCCGGTGCGTGCGGCACAGCGGTCGGCGGCGTCGCCGCGCGGCACGCGGTGCTATGGGAGAAAGGCAAGCCGACTCATCTCGGCAATCTCGGCGGCATCGCCTGGAATACGCCGATGGCACTCAACGAGCGCGGCGACATCGTCGGGTTCTCGAACGTATCGAAAGAAGACGGCGCTGCCTTCAACGCACGAGCGTTCCTGTGGACGCGCGGTCGCGGCATCCAGGATCTCGGCACGCTGCCTGGCGATTCGCTCAGCCAGGCGCTCGGCATCAACGAGCAGCGGCAGATCGTCGGTATCTCCTGTACGGCCGGCTTCGCGAGCTGTCGCGCATTCCTGTGGGAGCGCGGCGTGATGATGGATCTGAACGACCTCGTGCCGGACGACTACGCCGATCACCTGTTCACCGCGAACGACATCAACAATCTCGGCCAGATCACCGGCCTCACGATCAAGGCCGGAACGCAGGACCAACTCGCATTCTGGGCGGTGCCCACGGAGAAGCGCGGTCATCGCGATGCCGATGCGAATTCGGTTGCTGCGCAGTTCGAAGCGAAGCGCGTGCCGCTACCGCCGCAGGCACGGCAGCTCATCCTTGCGCGTGCTGGCGCGACGGAGGCGCAACTCGCGGAGTGACAATCTCGTAATACGACATCGGTGATTTGCCGACGTGCGCCGCTGCGCAGGAACCGGCGGCGGCGCTTGTTACTTGTATTCCTGGAGGATCCAGGATGCAGCGAGGAACGATGGTCGTGTTGGTGGTCGAAGACGAGGCAATCATTGCGTACTGCTCTGCTGCAGTACTCGAGGATGCAGGCATCGAGGTACTCGGACCTGCGCACACGTCGAGCGAAGCGCTGGAGCTTGCGCGCAGCAAGCGTCCGGATGTAGCACTGGTAGACATCGATCTCGAGAGTCCAGGCGCTGGCATCAGTGTCGCGCACAAGCTCCGCGCGCAATACGGCACGGCAATCGTCTTCACGACGGGTCGCATGGACCAGGCACGCGATCACTCGGACATCGCAGCCGCAGCGCTTTCCAAGCCGTACGATCCCTCCGAGCTGCCGGGACTCGTCAAGTACGCCGCCTCGCGACCTCGCGCTTCGGTGTCGCGCACGACGCCGTCGCGCTCTGCAAGCCGCACCGACTTGCCGGCACACAGCGCGTCGGGCGCGTAAGCGAACCACGCGATTCGGGCTCGCTGCGGCATACGCTGCACTTCTTTGCCGCTCGCGCGATCGACCATCACGGCATCGAAACTGCCATCGGTTCCCATCATCCCGCGCCACATGACTTGCGGCTTCCCGAACGCAGCGCGCGACGGATCATGATAAGACGCCTGGGCGATGTGCTCCGGCAACTGCACGAACAGCTCGCTCTCCCCCATGATGGTCAGGAACACGGGTTCTGCAGCGTGCTCGACGCTCACCGGTTTCTCCGGCGTGCCGACCGCCGCGCCCCACGCGAATCGGATCGGATAGCCGCGCCGGATCGCGTCGAACAACGCCGACTTTGCACCCTCGATCGCCGTGCCGTTCTTGTCGTGGAGGTAAACCATGCGCCACGACGGCACGGCGCAGGCCGCGCGACCATCGATGCACCACTCGCTGCGAACACGCTCCGAAGGTGCCGCCTCGCCGTCATCGAAGTTGCTTTCCAGCACGCCGTTCGTGCCGATCAACCCTGACCAGCGCTTGCGTTTCGCGGGCATCGAGATGCTGGCCTTGCCGAGACGCGGGCCCTGCGCCTGGATGTCGGCGAGCTGCGCGAAGATCTCACCCTCGAACTCGGTCAGGAAGCCGCTGTCACTCCAGTGCACGACTTCCGGCTCGTCGTCTTCGTCGAAGTTCAGCGACCAGCCGACGCGCAGCGGCAGGCCAGCGCGAAAGGCCTCGCGCAATTTTTCCTTCGAGCCTGCCGAGGGCTGCCCGTCCGGCTCGATCGTGACCAGGTGCAAGGGGCAGCTCGAGGCCGTTGCGCCGGCACTCAGCAGCAGCATCGACAGTGCTCCAAGAATCAGTCGCGCGATGGTCATGGACGGTCCTCGTTCCAGGATGCGCGATCGTAGCGAGCCGCGACGCGGCGCGGACCGATGGCGAGATGAAGCGAAGGATGAACGCGACGAGGCGAACGCCCGCGCGCTAGCGATTCCAGGTGACGATGCCGTCCAGGGACGCTGGTGTTGCGGTTCCCGCAAGTGCAGTCGTTCCGAGATAGAGAAACGCGACGATGTGATCCCGCTCCGTCAGGCCGAGCATCGTCTTCGTTTGCGCATCGTAGGCCGCTGCACCGGTCTTCCACATCGCGCCGTAGCCGAGTGCCTGGGCAACCAGGACCATGTTCTCGACGCCGGCAGCGACCGCAAGGATCTGCTCGACTTCCGGAATCTTGCCTGGTGTGATGTGTGCAGCGGCAACGAGGATGGTTGGCGCGCGCAGCACCTTGCGACGCTCGCCATCGAGCTGCTCCGGCGTGGACTGCGGAAACTTCACGAGCGACAGCCGCGCCATTGCGTCGCCGAGCTTGTCGCGAGCTGCACCTTCGAGCACGACGAAGCGCCACGGTCGCAGGCGTCCGTGATCCGGCGCACGCACGCCGGCGCGCATGATCTGCTCCAGATGCGCACGCGTCGGGCCCGGCTCGATCAACTTGAGAGCACTCGCGCGCGAGTCGATTGCGTTCAACAAGTCGACGATAGTCGCACTCACAGCGGTTTCACCTGCATTGCCAAGTGCAGCCGATCGCCGCGCATCGTGCACATCGCGATCTCCACGGTGTCGCTGGAGTTCCAGGTCCGTGACAGCGCCTGCGAAGGAATATAGACCGGCAGCTTGAACTGCGTATCGACCTGCATCCGGCCCTTCGGCAAGTGCGGGGACGCCGCTGCGAGACAGCGACCGAGCGACCACATGCCGTGTGCGACTGCCTGCTTGAAGCCGAACATCTGCGCCGTGCGTGCGGTGAGATGAATCGGATTGAAATCTCCGGAGACGCGCGCGTAGCGCCACCCCGTGTTGTCTCCAACGTCGAGCTTCTCGGTGGACACTCCGCTGGCCGGTGCATGCGCACGCTCGATCGCCGGTCGCTTGCTGCCTTCCTTCGGCGCCGTGTTGCCGCGTGCGAACATAGTGCTTACTTCTTCCCACACGACGGTGCCGTTTTGCTCGTAGCGAGTGGCAAAGTCGTACTCCTGGCCGAAATCCGTGAGCCGCATCGTGTCGAACGTCACCGTCAGCCGCAGCGGCGCGCGCTGCTCGACCGGATGCAGCACGCGAATCGTATTGCGCAAGTGGATCAGGCCCAGCACCTTGACCGGAAAGTTGCGGACGACGAAGAGCTGCATGTGCATCGGCATCGCCACGAGATGCAGGTAAGCCGGCGGCATGTCTGCTCCCGCAGGCACAGCACAGACGTCGCGATAGCGTTGCAGATGTGCTGCTGACAGCACGATGCGGCGAGCTTCGAGCTCAACCGGCTCTATGACGGTTCCGGGCGGCGCGATGTACGGCTTCTTTCCCAGCAGCACCCGCGCATATGCGGGCACCATGGACGGCAGTCCGTCATAGGAAATCCTGGTCGTCACGGTACAGCGCGGTCGATGGTGATGTTCAAAGTGCTGCCGCCAGCACCTGCGTTCTTCGCGAAATCGTACTCGGCCTCGCCATAATAATCGCCGCTCTGCGCCTGCGGTGTGCCCGAGCGCGACAGGCGCGCGACTACGTGCACGCGCGGCACGGTGGCGATGCTACGCGCAGCGATCATCGCATCGCGCTCACTCAATTCGACCGTCAGCGGCAGGTCCGAAGAGCTGTGACGCTGCACCGCCAGCGGTGGCCCACCGGCCGACGGATCGCGTGCCAGGATGAATAGCGGCAAGGGCGCGCCCTTGAGCTGCTCGCGGACACTCGGCGCGATGGAAACCGCGACGCGAATCGAGCGCTGTGCCGCGGGCGCGGCACCCTCGGAACCTGCGGTCGCGACAGGCGCACCCTGCCCCGGTTCGTTGAGCTGCTGATTGAGATCCTGGATCTGTCGCTCGAGCACGCTGCGCAATTGCTCGGGCGGATTCTGCGCGAGCAGTAGTTGCAAACGATCGCGCCCTTTGCGCAAGTCGCCGGCCTGCAGTGCCGCGATGCTGCCGTACCAGAGCGCCTTGGGATGGTTGGGTGCCCGCTCGAGCGCGGCATCGAACAGGCGGCCGGCTCGACCGCCCAGCGAAGCTTCGTCGGTCATCGCGAGCGCTTCGCCGAGGCCGATCATCGCCTCGACATTCTCGCCTTGCGATTTGTCGTAGGCATTCTGGAAGGCGTCGACTGCGAGGGCGTACTTGCCCATCGTTCCATACGACCGCCCAAGCAGCAGCCAGCCGTTCACGTCGTTCGGATTGTCGGCGAGCTTAGCCTTGAGCTGGCCAAGCAGATCGTCCATCTGCTGTTCGCGCGCCACCGCGGCGTCCGCTTCGTTCCAGTTCCACTTGCTCAGCGTAACGTAGAGCGTCGCCGCCAGCACCGGCACGAACAATGCGAGCGCGACAGCAGACACCCGCCGTTCCTTGCGCGAGGCCTCGGCATCCGCCGATTTCGTGCGCAGCAGCGGCAGCACGACCCACACCACAGCCGCCGCGATCATTGCGGCGCAGGCGATGATGAAACCGGTCACGAGGCACCCAGGCCGGGATCGGCAGGATCGGTATCCGGCAAGTGCGACTTTCGTGCGATCACGAAGGCCGCAATCGCCCCGCCGCCGAGCAGCAACAGGATCGGACCGGCCCACAGCAGCCAGGTGCGTGGCGCCATCGGCGGCTTGTAGAGCACGTAATCGCCATAGCGGTCGACCATGTGCTGGAAGATCTCCTGATCGCTCTTGCCGGCGGCCATCATTTCACGCACCTGACGGCGCAAATCCGAGGCGAGCGTCGCATTGGAGTCTGCGATCGTCTCGCTGCGACAAACCAGGCACCGCAGCTCACGGATCACGCGCTCATAGCGCGCTTGCTGTTCCGGATCGGCGAACGCCGGAGCCGTGTCGATGGCGAACGCGAGCTGCGCGCACAGCAGACCGATGATCATGGCGAAACCCGCTTTCATTCGCCCTTCGCTCCAGCCTGCTTGATGCGCGACAGGAACTCGCGCTCCCACACGTCGATCCTCATCGGCGAGATGTACTTGTAGACGATGATGCCCTTGGCATCGACGAGAAAGGTCTCCGGCGCGCCGTAGGCACCCCAGTCGATCCCGACGTCGCCGTTCGCATCGAACGCGGAGACCACATAGGGATTGCCGAGCTGCTGCAGCCACTGCTGCGCCAACGGCAGCTCGTCCCGCCAATTCAGGCCGACGAGCGGGACTTCGGCGCGGCGGGCAATCTCCATCAGCGTTTCGTGCTCATCGCGGCACGCCACGCACCAGCTGCCCCAGATGTTCAGGACGTACGGACGACCGGCGAACTCACGATTGGAGATCTTCTGCGACGGATCGTCGACGCGCGGCAGCTCGAACAACGGCGCCGGCTTGCCGATCAGCGGCGACGGCAGCGTTTCCTTGTCGCGGCCGAGACCGATGAACAGGAACGCGACGAGCGCAGCGAACAGTCCGATGGGAATGATGAAGCGCAACATGATTGCTTACGCTGCGCTGGTCCCGGCCTGCGCGGGGCTCGTTGCTTCCGCCGCGGCGCGCTGACGATAACGTCGGTCGCACACGGCGATGAGCCCGCCGATGGCGATGACCAGCGCACCCAGCCAGATGAACCGGACCATCGGCTTGTACTGCAGGCGCAGGCTCCACGCGCCGTCGCCGAGGGGCTCGCCCATCGCGACGAACAGATCGCGATTCCAGCCGCCGTCGATGCCGGCCTCGGTCATCGCATTCTTCTGCACGCGATAGACGCGCTTCTGCGGATACAGCTTCGTGATCTCGCGGCCGTTGCGGGAAATCGTTACTTCGCTTTCGACGGCTTCGTAGTTCGGGCCACGGACGTCGCGCAGGCTGTTCATCGCGAACGTGAAGCCGGCGACCTCGGTGCTCTGTCCCGGCCGCAGGCTGAGGTCCTTCTCCTGCTTATACGACTCGACCGTCGTCGCACCGAGGATGAACATTCCAAGACCGAAGTGCGCGACGCACATGCCGAGCACGCCCGCCGAAAGCGAGTGGCCCTTGCGCATGCGCTCGATCGGCTCGACCAGCGACGCGAATCCGATCCACAGCGCAACGATGATGCCGACTGCGCTCAGCACGGAGTGCCAGCCATACGCGACCGACCAGATGCCGATACCCAGGACGATCGCTGCAAGCAACAGCACTGCAAGCAGCACCTTCGTACGCTCGAACGAGGCGCGCTTCCACGCCGCATGCATGCCCGCTGCGAGCAGGAGGGCGAGCGGCAACATCGGCACCAGGAACATCGTGCTGAAGTACGGCGGCCCGACCGACACGCCGCGCAGATCGAACGCGTCGAGGAAAATCGGGTACAGCGTGCCGAGCAGAATCACCGCCATCGCACCAATGAGCAGCACATTGTTCATCAGCAGGAACGACTCGCGCGAGATGGGTGCGAAGCCGGCCTTCGAGCTGAACAGTGATGCACGCCACGCGTACAGCACGAGCGCACCGCCGATGCAGATCACCAGGAACGCCAGGATGAACAGGCCGCGCGCCGGATCGCTCGCGAACGCGTGCACGGATTCGACGACGCCCGAGCGCACCAGGAACGTTCCGAGCAACGACAGCGAGAATGCCGCGATCGCGAGCAGCAGCGTCCAGCTCTTGAACAGCCCGCGCTTCTCCGTCACCGCGAGCGAATGAATGAGCGCGGTGCCGACGAGCCAGGGCATGAACGACGCGTTCTCGACCGGATCCCAGAACCACCAGCCGCCCCAGCCGAGCTCGTAGTAGGCCCACCAGCTGCCGAGTGCGATGCCGACGGTCAGGAACAGCCACGCGACCGTTGTCCACGGCCGCACCCAGCGTGCCCACAGCGAATCGAGTTTTCCTTCCAGCATCGCAGCGACTGCGAACGCGAACGGCACGGACATGCCGACGTAACCCGTGTAGAGCATCGGCGGATGGATCGCGAGCGCCGGATCCTGCAGCAGCGGATTCAGATCCCGACCGTCCGGCGCCGCCGGCCACAGGCGCTCGAAGGGATTGGATGTCGTGAGAATGAACAATGCGAAGCCGGCGCTGATCAGGCCGAGCACGCCGAGCACGCGGCTCGTCATGGTCGCCGGCATGTTGCGGCTGAAAGCAGCGACAGCAACCGTCCAGATTGCCTGCACGAGCAGCCACAGCAGCAGCGAGCCTTCGTGCGCGCCCCACACGGCGGCGAAACGATAGAACGTCGGCAACTCGGAGTTCGAGTTCTGCGCGACGTACAGCACGGAGAAGTCGTTCAGATAGAACGAATACGCGAGGCAGGCAAACGCGAACGCAGTGAACACGAACTGGCCCGCGACAGCGCGCGAGGTCAGCGTCATCCAGTGCGGGCGACGATACGCTGCGCCGGCGAGCCCGAAGAACGCCTGCGGCAACGCGAGGCAGAACGCCAGGATCAGCGCGAAATGTCCGAGCTCTGCGGCCATGGAGTGTCAGTTCCTAACGTGCAGACTCACGTCGACGGCGTCGGTGCAGGCGCCTTCTGCTGGTGCTGCTTGCGCAGGCTCTCCGCCACTTCGGGCGGCATGTAGTTCTCGTCGTGCTTCGCCAGCACTTCGTGCGCCACGAAGACACCGTCGGCATTCAGCTTGCCGCGCGCGATCACGCCTTGTCCGTCGCGGAACAGATCCGGCAGCACGCCGCTGTAGCTGACGGTCACGTCCTTCTGGAAATCGGTGACGACGAAGCGCACTTCCATGCTGCCAGTCTCGCGCTTCACGCTGCCCTCTTCGACCATGCCGCCGAGACGGAACACGCGATCGACCGGCGCCTTGCCCGCAGCCACGTCCGCAGGCGGGTAGTAATAGAGAAGATTGTCCTGGAAGGCTGTCAACGCGAAGACGGCCGCAGCACTCACCCCAAGCAGGATGAGCCCGACCAGAACCATCCGGCGACGTCGCGGAGTCATCGTCATGCGCCCTCCTTCTGCATCTCGGCGCGGCGCCGTGCCGCGGCGATCTGCTCGCGCAGGGACCGTCGCGCCGACCACGCGCTGAAAATCAGCATGGCCAGCGTCACGGCGTAACAGGCCCAGATGTACCCGCCGTAAGGACCCATGGCAAGGAATTCACGTAAGCTCATGATGTTTTTACGGTTTCAGGCAGCCACGAGGCATTGCGCTCGCGCCGGAGAATTTCGCCGCGCACCCGATCGCACAGCACGGCTGCGAAGTAGAGCATAAAGCCGAGCAACATCGTGTAGAGCGGCCAGGCCATCGACAGTTCGATCGAAGGCTTGCCGATCTTCGAGATGGTCGGCGCCTGGTGCAGGCTGTTCCACCAGACCACCGAGTATTTGACTATCGGCACATTCACGACACCGACGATCGCCAGGATCGCGCTCGCCCGATCCGCGCGTTGCGTGTCGTCGAACGATGCGCGCAGCGCCATGTAGCCGAGATAGAGAAAGAGCTGGATGAGCTCCGACGTGATGCGCGGATCCCATTCCCACCACGTGCCCCACATCGGCTTGCCGTAGATCGAGCCCGTCGCGAGCGCGACGACCGTGAACGCTGCACCGACCGGCGCGCACGCCGCCGCGACGGCATGAGCGAGTTTGATGCGCCAGATGATGCCGACGGCCGCCGCTATCGCCATCACCACGTATACCTGCAGCGACATGATCGCGGCCGGTGCATGCACGTAGATAATCCGGAATGCATCCTTCTGCTGATAATCCGGCGGCGCGAGCACCAGCCCGCCGTACGCCGCAAACAGCATCAGCGCCATGGCGCTCCAGAAGAACCACGGGCGCAGCAGCGTCGCCACTCGATAGGCATACGGAGGCGAGCTGAGCTTATGGAACCAGAGCCACATATAAATAGTGAGCTTGCTTTCCTGACCTTCAGGTCTCGACGCTGACGCGCATTGCTGCCGCCATCGCAAACGGCCCCAGGCTGACGAAAAACAGCAGCGCCGCGGCCAGCAAGTTTAACGGACCTGCGACCGGTTCGCCGTGCATCGCCAAATCCACGGCCCGGGCACCGAAAATCAGTACGGGCATCTCGAGCGGCAGCACCAGCAAAGCCAGCAGCACGCTGCCCCGGCGCACGCTGACGGTCAGCGCTGCCCCGACACCTCCCAGCATGCTCAGCGAACCCGTGCCGAGCGCGAGCGTTGCCATCAGCACCGGCCAGGCGGATTGCGGCATGCCCAGCGCCGTTCCGACGAGCGGCGACATCAGCACCAGGGGCAGGCCCGTGAGAAGCCAGTGCGTCACAACTTTCGCCAGTAGCAACAGCGACAACGGCTGGCCCGACAGCACCCACTGCTCCATCGTGCCGTCCTCGACGTCGGGCCGAAACAGCGACTCGAGCGCTAGCAGCGAGGCGAGCATCGCCGCGACCCACACGACGCCGGGCGCAATGCGTCGCAACTCATCCAGCGCTGGGCTGATCGCGAGCGGAAACAGCGTCGTGATGATTGCGAAAAAGATCAGCGGCTGCATCACCTGGTCCCAGTGCCGGACCGCGAGCCGCAGATCGCGCGCGATCACCAGTCGAACGAGCACGCCGAGTCCGGAGGACTGCATCAGTGCAGCTCCAGGGTTCGCACGCCGGGTCGGCCTTGCAGCAGCAGCTGGTGCGCGGCGGTGAGGATCATTCCACCCGTTCGCAGATGCTCCGCCATGCACTCCTCGAATAGCGCGATGCCAGCGGAGTCGAGATTCGTGATCGGCTCATCGAGGATCCACAGCGAAGCACGCGTGAGCAGGATGCGACCGATCGCCACGCGGCGCTTTTGTCCCGCCGAAAGCGCGCGAGCAGGCAGGTCAGCGCATTGATCGATGCGCAGGCGCGCGAACGTGGCACGAAGCTCCTGCTGCATGACCGGCCGGCGCAGCGCGACGCTGTACTGAAGATTCTCCAGCGCCGTGAGGTCGGGTTTGAGCGCATTGATGTGAGCGAGGTACGCGAGCTCCTGGTGATAGTCGTCGCGACAGTCCTGGAGCGGACGTCCACGCCAGACGATATCGCCGGACTCGGTCGGCAGCAGCCCCGCTACGCAGCGGAGGAGACTCGTCTTGCCGACGCCATTCGGGCCGACGACCTGCAGCAACTCGCCGCGCTCCAGGACGAACGACGTACCGCGCAGAAGGTGCCGCTCGCCGCGCCACAGGTGCACGGCACGAACGTCGAGTTGCGGCTCGGCTGCGGCCTGCCCGGCCTGTGCGTGCATGGTTGTTGTATTGGACCGCCCAGAAAACCGGCGGTGAGTTTATCAGAGGCCCGCCGACACCCTGCCGTCGCAACCCGCAGGCGTCGCCACGCCACTACAGTCCCGGCCCACACCGCTCGCCACGTGGCTTACAATCGCCCCGCACCCTTGCCCGGGTGGCGAAATTGGTAGACGCAAGGGACTTGAGAAATTGAGCACCCGGCGCGGAAACGCCCGGCGTGAATGGGGTCAAATTCGGGGAACCAGCACCACGCTCGCGTGACTGCAATCCCGAGCTAAGCCGCGCGAGGCGACGCCGCGCACGGAAAGTGTAGAGACTTGACGGCCCCTGCCTAAACGCCGCCGGTGGCGCACCGCCGGCGCACGGCAAAGAGAAAGTCCAGACTCCAAATGAGCGGCGTGAACAGCGCGGCTCAGCAGCGAAAGCTGTAGCGGGTACGAAAATCCCTCGGAGGCGACTCCATGCCGGTTCGAGTCCGGCCCCGGGCACCAGCACAGGGTTTTCCGTCGTCTGATATCGTCCGTCCACACGCACGATCTCGATGCGCTGCGCGGTCATGGTGGCGCGACAAGCGTCGCTGCTTTAGGCGACCTGAACGACGGCTCACTCGGCCTTCGCATCGGCGCCATGCTCCGATAGCTGCGCGCCAAACCAACGGTGTATCGCAGTCAGCAGACGTCGGTCCTCTGTGACGAACTTGATTTCTGCGCCATCAGGTCGGGCGGCATAGGAAACCGCTACTTGCGACTTGGCGGTCTGAAGGTCCGCCAGGCCAGGCATATCACTTCCGTGAAGCGAGCCCGGATCGGAATAGTCGCCGTTTTGGAATCGCTCCGCCTCGTGCTTCAGATGCTGCTGAATGAGGGGCACCTGCGCCTTGGCCGAAGGGTCTCTTATGACCACCCGTTGGACACCGCCCTTCTCGGTCATGCGAAAGATGTGGATGGTCTTCGACATGTCGAACGGCATGACGGTATGGGCAGAGTTGTGAACGTGCTCCTGCTGTGTCTGTGCCGGCGCGAGAGACATCCAGGAAAAGATGCACACGCCCGCCGCGACCAGCGCAACCTTGATTCTTGGATGGTGATCCATTTCTTCACCTCGCACTCGGCCCTTCTGATGCGGAACCTGTCGTCAGACCTTAGACTCCGCGTGTAGCGGATCGTCCTGTCTAATTCTGGCACGCATGGCACAGCACACCGAAGACAGCTCTTCAGCCACGATGCAGTGGAGCAACTGCGGCCCACTACTGGGTTCGGTCGTGCGTTCGATGTGGTCGCTCGCCGGCCCACCGGAACAGGCATCCCTTCCCGGGATTGTTGCGCCGGACGCGCACGTCGAATTTGTCTTCCACCTTGGTGAGCGATGGCTGTCTCAGCGCCTCGGCTATCCCGGCTGGGCCTTGCAGCCTAGTGCCTTCGTGTATGCGGCCAGTCGAGGTGGACTGCAGTTCCAGGCGACGGGCCCCGTCTGCCTGGTCGCCTTTCGCGTCAGTCCTATCGTCGCCACGCGGATCCTGGGTCGATCGCTTGCCGATCTGTGGGATGTTCCAGTCGCACTCGATACGCTCATCGGGCCGGAGGCGTCCAACGTCACCGCATCTCTGCAGCGCGGTCCAGATGAGGCACGCTTTGAACTCCTTCGACAATGGATTGCAAAACGGCTGAGTGGCTGGGGCGTAGAGGATTCGAATTCGGAGCGGTTGTTCAACACGCTGCTGTGGCAATCTCATAGTGGCTCCATTGCCCGCGTCAGTCGTACGCTGGGTCCGTCAGAGCGATCCTTGCGTCGCCGAATGGCAATGGGCGCTGGGCTCTCACCAAAGGCTGTGCAGTTGAGCGGACGCATGCTGGGTGCATGCGCGCTGCTACGCGAGAGACACTCGCTCGAGATTACCGAGATCGCGAGTCGCGTGGGCTTCTACGACCACGCTGCGTTTACGCACGCTTTCACCAGGCGTATTGGGCTGACACCCACCCAATTTCGCGCTGCTCCGATTGCATTTTACGAACGCGAGCATCGCCGGCCGTAAGCGCCTCGCGCGGGCATTGGCCGCAATTTACAAGCGCATTGCATAGACTGAGCGTTACCCTTGCGTGAGCCGGTCCAATACAGAGGTATCCAGATGATGCGGTTCGTCGCTGCGTGGCTGTTTTCGCTGCTGATCTCAGGTACCGCAGGCGCGCAATCGAGCGATGGGCTCACCGAGTTTCGCTGGCTGATCGGAGATTGGCGCGGCGTGGGTCAGGGCGATCCGGGCACGTCCGGCAGTGAGCGGCGCAACGACTCCTTCCTCGATGGACGCTACATCCGCGTCACAGGAACCTCCGTCTATCCGCAGCAAGAGAAGAATCCCAAGGGAGAGGTGCACGAGCAGCTCGATCTCTGGAGCTACGATCGCGCTCGCAGCAGCGTTGTCCTGCGAACGTTCGATACATTGGGATTCACATGTACCTACGTGCTGGACAAGAGTGCGAGCTCGGCAGATCGTTGGGTACTCAATGCCGAGAGCCTGGAGAATGTCCCCAAGGGTATGAAGGCGCGCTACATCTACACCCGACCGTCAGAGAATGCGTATCACGAGGTGTTGGAGCTGGATACCGACGGCAAAGGCTTCAAGCCCTATGTCACGAATCGATTCCTGAAGGTTGAGCCGCCTCGTTCATAGCGCACGAGAGTCGTTCATGAGCCGCGTAACTCATTGGGACGGCGTGTACGCAACGAAACAGCCCGAGCGCGTGAGCTGGTTCCAGCCGCACCTCAATCTGTCACTTGAACTGCTCGAGCGAGCTGGTCTAGGGCGAAGCACCCGCATCATCGACATCGGAGCTGGCGCATCAACGCTCATCGACGATCTCCTCGATCGCGACGTGCAAACCGTGCTTGCGCTCGATATCTCGGCCGCGGCACTGCAAGTCACGCGCGATCGTCTGCGTGAGCGCGGCGCCCGAGTGCGCTGGATTGTCAGCGATGTGACACAGCTGAATCTCCCACCGTCCAGCATCGACATGTGGCATGACCGGGCGACGTTGCATTTCCTCACGGATCCTGAGGACACCCATGAGTATGTTCGGGTGGCGTCGCGTGTAGTCGCGCCTGGCGGTCACGTGGTCATCGGTGGTTTTGCAAGTGATGGCCCGGACCAGTGCAGTCTATTGCCAGTAGTGCGGCGTGATCCGGAGGAAGTCGCTGCGCTCTTCGGGAATGAGTTTGCCCTCGGCGAAGCTCGACGCGAAACGCACAGAACGCCCGGCGGTTCACCGCAGAACTTCGCGTACGCACTACTGCGCAAGCGAGCCGAGTGATGGGTGCGCCCCACTTGCAGCGCCGACTGAGCCCCGCGGCATTGACATTACGATGTTTCTCGTAATATCGTACGCGCCATGGAAACGAAGCATGCAGTCGCAGCCTTGGGTGCCCTGGCTCACGAATACCGGCTGCAGATCTATCGCCATCTCGTCGAGCAGGGTCCCGATGGATTGTCAGCTGGCGCAATCGGCGAGACGGTCGGCCTGGCTCCGTCGTCACTCACGTTCCATCTGCAGAACCTGCACCGTGCCGGCCTGATCGTGCAGCGGCGCGAAAGTCGCAGCCTGATCTACAGCGTCGATTTCGACGCCATGAACGGCCTGGTTGGCTATCTCACCGAAAATTGCTGCGCTCGCAGTGGCGAGTCCTGTGCGACTGCATGCAAGCCTGCTGCGACGTCGAAGACCGGCAAGCGCAAGAAGGTCGCTTAGTCATGCAAACTGCTATTCAACAGGCGCCTCGTCGCGCCGACGTCATCGGTCTCCTAGAGAGTGCATCGCTTCCGACGTCCGATCTTGCCGATGGCGACATGACCGACTTCTTCTATGCCGGGCCATCAAGTGCACCTATCGGCATCGTCGGCCTTCAGTTCTACGGCTCCGACGCCCTCCTCCGCTCGTTGGTTGTGAGCGCGTCCCATCGCGCGCAGGGACTAGGACAAGAACTCGTCGAGCATGCCGAGCAACACGCCCGCAGGCGCGGGGTGGCCACCGTCTACTTGCTGACGACGACAGCCGAACGCTTCTTCCGTTCTCGCGGCTACGTCGTGACGCCGCGCGACAGCGCGCCGCCCGCAATTCAATCCACGCCTGAGTTTGCAAGCTTGTGTCCCGCGAGCTCGGCATTCCTGTCCAAACGTCTTTGATCGAGGAATTTGTCATGAAGCGATTGCATGTGCACGTCAGCGTCGATGACCTGGCCAAGTCGATTCAGTTCTACAGCACCTTGTTCGCCGCGGAGCCCACCGTGACAAAGGACGACTATGCGAAATGGATGCTCGAGGATCCGCGCGTGAACTTCGCCATCAGCAAGCGCGGCAATGAAACCGGCATCCGGCACCTAGGCATTCAAGTCGAGGACCGAGCCGAGTTGAGCGACGTCTATTCACGCCTCCAGCGCGCCGAGGCGCCAATCCTCGAAGAGGGAGCGACGACCTGCTGCTACGCCAAGAGCGAGAAGAGTTGGATTGCAGATCCTCAAGGTATCCAGTGGGAGACGTTCCTCACGACCGGCGAAAGCACCACGTATGGCGCAGCGCCGGTCAGACTGAACAAGGGCAAGCCTTGCTGCGAGCCAACCAACGCGGCGTGAGCATGCAAGGGCGGCCGCACAACGTGCTCTTCCTGTGCACGGGCAACTCCGCGCGCAGCATCCTGGCCGAAGCCCTTCTGAATCACTGGGGCAAGGGCAGGTTCCGCGCCTTTAGTGCGGGAAGCTCGCCGAAAGGTGAGGTTCACCCGCTCGCGCTCGAGCTCTTGCAGTGGACGAAGTTGCCGACAGAAGGTTTGCGTAGCAAGAGCTGGGATGAGTTCGCTGTCCCGGGTGCGACGCCGATCGATTTCGTCATCACTGTCTGCGACAACGCCGCCGGCGAGGCCTGCCCGGTGTGGCCCGGCAAGCCTATGACTGCACACTGGGGTATTGCGGATCCGGCCGCGGTCGAAGGCGCTGCAGAAAAAGGTGCAGCCTTTCGCAAGGCGCTCGCCGAGTTGGAAGCGCGGATCAAGTTGTTCGTGAACATCCCGATCGAGTCGCTGGATCGTCTCGCACTCCACCAGGCCGTGCGCGGCATCGGGCAGATGGATAGACGTTAGGCGCTCACATGCGTCGAGCCGTCGTCGCGGAGGGACTTGGCTCGATGCTGCTTGCGGCGGCCGTGATCGGCTCCGGGATCATGGCGCAACGGCTGACCGACGATAGCGCTGTTGTCCTCCTCGCAAACACCTTCGCGACCGTGGCAGCGCTGGCCGTACTGATTGCGGTACTCGCGCCCATCAGCGGTGCGCACTTCAACCCGGCCGTAAGTCTTGTCTCGTACCTGCGCGGCCAGCTCACTCTCGGAACGGCCGCGACGTACGTTGCCGCACAAACAGTGGGATGCTGCCTCGGCGCAGTGTTGGCACACGCGATGTTCGAGCTCCCGCTTCTTCAGGCGGCGACGCATGCTAGAGCCGGGTTCGGACAGTTCCTTGCGGAGATGGTCGCCACATCTGGTGTGATCGCGGTTGTGTCCGCCAGTACTACGCCGGGTCAGGCCGCATGGCGCGTGCCGGCGTGGATCGGTGCGGCCTACTGGTTCACTGCCTCGACATCCTTTGCGAATCCTGCCATCACGCTCGCTCGCGCCTTCTCCGATACTTTCGCAGGAATTAGGGCAGCAGATATGCCAGCGTTCATGGCGGCGCAGGTACTGGGAGCGCTGATCGGTCTCGCGCTTACGCGATGGCTGTTTGGCTCTGCAACGCTCAACCGTGGAGAAGCGAAGGCCGCACCGGAGTGAGAGATCAGGCGGCTTCTCTCGAACCAGCTCGCGTGTGCCGTCGCGTGGCCAGCGAGTAGAACACCAACCCACTCGCTGACACGATCGCGAGCAGTGCCAGGCCGGATCGTAACGAGAACCCCGCACTCAAGCCGGCGGCAAACAGAGCGGGAGCGAAGGCTTTGGCAAAGAAGCTGGGGCGCGCGAGAGCACCGAGCAGAGCTCCTTGTTGTTGGGGGCCGAACAGCTCCGCCGGCACTGTTCCGCGGGCAATCGTCAGGATGCCATTTGAAGCGCCATAGCACATCGCGAACAGCAGACCGAAACCAATGACGCCCGGAATGAGGTTGAGGAGCACCATCCCGAGCAGCGCCAGCACGCAGGCGGCGTACCCTACGCCGATTGCGGAGATCCGACCCGCGAAGAACCATTCGACGATTCGCGCGAGCACTTGCATTGGACCTATCAGCGCTCCGATCCAGACCGCTTGCTCAACACTGAAGCCGCGCGTACCAAGCGCCGGGATCATGTACGCCGAAAGTGCACTGAAGACGAATGTAGCTGCGGCAAAAGTCGCCGCCAGCCAGGCGAAGCGCCCATCGCTGGAGTACGAGCCAGAAGACGGCAACGCAATCGTGGTCGACGCGGATGCCTCACGGACCGGCGGTAACGCGAGCCAGTGAATGGGCATGCATATCAACAGATGAAGCGCAGCAAAGCTCAGCAGCGTCGCGCGCCATCCCCATCCCTCGGCCAGCGCATGCGACAAGGGCCAGAAAACTGTGCTCGCAAAACCGCCGAACAGGGTCAGGCCGGTCACTGAGCGGCGGTACCGATCAGGCGCGATCTGATACAGGCTCGCAAACGCCGGATCGTACAGACATGCTGCCATGGCCACGCCGGCGAGCATCCAGCCCGCGGTGAACACGACCGGCTCGCGTGCCGCCGCGACCACCACGAGTGCGAGCGCGGCAAGCAGCGAGCCCAGTGCCATCACATTGCGGCCACCGGCTTTATCGATGCGCCGGCCGACAACGGGAGCGGTTACTCCAGACAGCAGTTGCCCGAGCGTGAAGGCGCCGAAGATCAGCAGATCATTGAATCCCAGCTCTTGCCTGATCGGCGCAGCAAGTACTGTCAACGTGTAATAGAGCGAGCCCCAGCTGATGATCTGGGCGATGCCGAGCAGGGAAACCGTTCTCCAAAGTGGCGTGTTCGGGGGCACGCTATGCAAGCCGCAGTGACATGAAGACGCTATTCCCGTTCTCGCGATAGGTCCCGAAAGGCCCGCAGACCGCAAAGCCGGCGCTGCGGTACAAGGTTTGGGCTGGCAAGAAGGCAGGATGACAGCCTGTTTCCAGGTACAGGGCGTGATACCCGCGGGAGCGAGCGACATCGATGATGTGATTCAGGAGTGCACGACCTGCACCGGTCTTGCGCAGCGATGTCGGAGTGCGCATGGATTTGATCTCACCCTCCGTTGCGGAGATCTCCTTGAGGGCCGCACAGCCCAACAGCGACTCACCGTTCCAAGCTGTCCAGAAAGTAACGCCAGGTGCTTTCAGCTTGCTTGCATCGAAGGCAAAGACCTTCTCGGGCGGCGACAGCTCGTACATGTTGCGCAGGTGCTCTTCAAGGAGGCGCAGAACCGCGACGCGAGAAAGATCATCAAGCTCGATGCGCAGCATGCAGAACCTGTGGAGCGGCCGAACGTGAACAGTCGCCGCTCAATAGTACGGTACGCGCATGGGACGCGCATGATCGGCCTGCGGAGCAAGTTCGGTCGTGCCAGCCCGCACCGCCGGGGAGCAACCGGAACCCGCCGGGGTCAAACCTCGTTTTCCTCTAGTTGAAAGGAGACCGACGATGGCCAAGAACGTAATTTGCCTTTGGTATGACCGCTCCGCTGAAGAGGCCGCCAGGTTCTACGCCAAGACGTTTCCGAACAGCGCCGTGACAGCAGTCCATCAAGCCCCCGGCGATTTTCCAGATGGCAAGCAGGGTCAGGTGCTCACGGTCGAGTTCACGGTGCTGGGCGTGCCCTGCGTCGGGCTGAATGGCGGCCCTACTTTCAAGCACAGCGAAGCTTTCTCGTTTCAGGTCGTCACCGAGGACCAGGCCGAGACCGATCGCTACTGGAATGCGATCGTCGGCAATGGCGGCGCCGAGAGCCAATGCGGATGGTGCAAAGACAAGTGGGGCCTGTCGTGGCAGATCACGCCACGTGTGCTGATCGAAGCCACGACCGACTCCGATCGTGCGGCCGCGAAGCGCGCGTTCGACGCGATGATGAAGATGAAGAAGATCGACATCGCCACGATCGAAGCCGCTCGACGCGGAGCGACCCGCGGCTAGCGTTACTTCACGCTCTCATACACGGCATCGCGCAGGTCTGTGGTGAACTTGCCCCACAGGCCTTCGGGTGCCGTGTTCGTGAACGCAACGACAGTCAGCTTCCGCGCGGGATCCACGTCCCACGTGTGACCGTACACACCACCCCATTGCCAGGTCCCTGCCGATTGCGGGCTGTGTGCCGCTACCGGATCGACGACGACGGCACCGCCAAAGCCGAATCCCATGCCCGGCCCCGGTCCCGTGACCGAGCCAAGCTGATTGCGCATCATGCTCGCGGCGGTCGCCGCTTTCAGGATCGGCTTGCCGCCCGTGCGGATGGCTTCGAGAAGACGCATGACGTCGGGAGCCGTGCCGACCATTCCGGCACCGCCTGAGGGAAACGCTTTCGGATCCAGTGCACGTGACGGCGAATACGTCATGCGAGCGCCCTCGCCGTACGGCATGACATATGGGTCGCTCATCGGCGCAGGTTCGGGCTTTGCGTCGTGATAGGGCACAGCGAGTCGCGCCGGATCTTTCGCCCAGAACGCCGTATCGCGCATGCCGAGCGGCTGCGTGATGAGCTCAGCGACGACCTGCGGCAGCGCCTTGCCGGCCGCCTTCTCAATCACAGCGCCGAGCACATCGATGGACACCGAGTAGCGCCATGCTTGGCCCGGGGGATTGAAGAGCGGCACCGTCGCGAGGCGTCGCACGTTCTCGTCGAGGCTGATGCGCAACTCGTCGAATCCATCCGAGATGCCGGCCTGGTAATACGGCGAGCCGGGTTTCTCCGCGAACTTGTAGCCGAGCCCGGAGGTGTGAGTCAGGAGCTGCCGCACTGTGATCGTGGGCGCAGCGCCGCTCGCGAGCTTCGGGCGGAAGTCCGGCAGCCACTTCGTCACGGGATCGTCCAGCGAGAGCTTCCCCTGATCGACCAACGCGAGCGCGGCAGCCGACACAATCGGCTTGGAGACCGACGAGAGCCGGAACACGCTGTCGACCTGCATCGGACGTTTGGACTCGCGATCCGCGAAGCCCGCCGCGCGCTGATAGACGAGCTTGCCGTCGAGGCTGACGAGCACGACCGTCCCGACGATGCGCTTCTCCGCGATCGCTTGCTCGATGACCGAGTCGATGCGCGAACGCTCGGCGGGGAGCGTCAGTGTCGGGGTGAGGAATGCGAGCGCGATGGCGCAGAGAGCGAGTCTTCTCATTAGTATCTCCAGGCTGGCGCGCAATGATTGCCCGGGCAGCGCCGGGACGCTACCACTGTCCGTGCTCACTAGGGGATCTGCCTAAGGCCCCGGTCCAGTTCGCTGCGCGGGGCGCGGTAGGCATTCTGGCCTCGGACCGCGCCCCGTGTCGCAATGTCGCGGGCACCCCTCCCGGTAGTGACGTGCGCTCGTGGCTCGGGGTGCGGTTCACTCCTCTTTAGAATCAGCAGCCCGCCGTCAGTCGTAGCGCTGCCGCTGCATCCACGAGCCGAAGCCCGAGTCGATAAACCGTTTGCCTGCCGCGACGTGCGGCGCTGGAGTTCGTGCACGCAAGAAGTGCACGGTGCGCCGGCACCGCTCGGTCTTGACTGCAGCGGTCGCCATCAGTTATATAACCACTCAGTTACGCAACTGATAGGTTATTCAATGGCGATGACGGACCGGCTCGATGCAACCTTCGCGGCGCTCGCCGACCCGACGCGGCGCGCGATCCTTGCCCGCCTCGCCTCCGGCGAAGCCTCGGTGCTGGAGCTGGCAGAGCCGTTCGACATGACGCAGCCGGCGATCTCGAAGCATCTCAAGGTGCTCGAGCGCGCCGGGCTGATCTCGCGCGGCCGCGACGCGCAGCGCCGGCCGTGTCGCCTCGAGGCGCGGCCGCTCGCCGAGGCGAACGACTGGCTGGAGAGCTACCGGCAGCTCTGGGAAACGAGCTTCCGGAAACTGGACGCGGTGTTGCAGGACCTGAAGAGCTCGTCCCGCAAGCGCCCCGCAAGCAAACGCAAACCGAGGAGACTGCAATGAGCAGCGACGAGGTGAAAATCTCCACGCCGACAGATCGCGAGGTCGTGGTCACGCGCGCGTTCGATGCGCCGCGCACCCTGGTCTTCGATGCCTACACGCAGCCTGAGCTGCTCAAGCGGTGGTACGGCGCACCCGGTCGCTCCCTCGTCGTCTGCGAGGTCGACCTGCGTGTCGGCGGCGCCTACCACTTTCTCTGGCGCGGCGAAGGCAGGAAGGACGTCGGCATGCGCGGCGTGCATCGCGAGGTCGTGCGCCCCGAGCGCCTGGTGCGAACCGAGCGATGGGAGGACTGGGACGCGGGCGAGATTATCGAAACGGTCACATTCACGGAGCGCGACGGTCAGACCGTGCTGACGTCGACCGGGCTGTATCCGTCTCGCGATGTGCGTGATGCCGTGTTGAAGGCCGGCCTGGAAAGCGGCACGCGCGAAACTTTCTCTCGTCTGGCCGATGAGCTTCGCAAGCTGCGGCAGTCGAAAGACGCAGGAACTATCCGCGACCGTACCAGGTGCTGACCAACCTGCTTGCCAATGCCGCAAAGTAGGACGACGAGATCATCGTCGCCATCAAGGACACCGCATGCCGAAAGAGTGGCGCTCCCCGCGCGATCGGTCGAGAATGAGCCCCCTGAAGACACGACCTGACGACGCCGAGGCGGTTGGGGGGTTACGTGAACATCAAGCAGCTTCAGCAAGGGCTCGATTACTGCGGCCGGGTCGAGGCGGTGCGCCAGACCTATCATGTGTTCCAGGCCAAGAGCGCGTACCTGGTCCTGTCGTTCGCGCGGGCCAGGGATCGCAAGGGTTCCGGATATTTCAACCTGATCGACGCGGCCGCGGTCGAGTACGTGCAGGAGCGCATGGGCGGCCACAGCGGCGTCACTGCAAAGGACGTTGTGCAGGCTGGCCGGCGCACGAAGCACATCACCGGCCGGCTGCAGGCACTGAACATCCTGTACGTGATGGTTGCGCTGGAGCAGGCGTCGATTCAGAAAGCCGGCGAACACCGGCAGTTGTTCTTCTCGGTACGCAAGGCGCGACGCGCTGCCGCCTAGTGCGCCTTGCCGGGTTCTCGTCCGGAGAGCCGGGCGTACAGCGTGCGGACTCTGTCGCCTGCGGCTGTCTGGCAGACGAACGGCAACAGGCCGTGCACGAGCGCGGCGAGGGTTCCGACCGCCATCGTCGCGGCGAAGCTCCACGCGAAGCGCAGGTGCTCGAAGTATCCCTGGCCGGCGCTGCGCGGGTGCGCCAGGAACAGACGATCGATCAATCCGGCGGCCATGACTGGAGGTGCCCCGTGTTCAAGAAGGTTGCGTTCACAATGTACCCGATCACGGACGTCGCCCGTGCGCGGAAGTTCTACGAGGAAACCTTCGGCCTGAAGCGCGGCTCGATGGGCAACCAGGGCAATCAGTACTGGATCGAATACGACCTGCCGGGCGGCGGCTGCCTCGCGTTGACGAACTTCATCCCGGACAAGCCGAGCGATGCCGCCGGCGGCACGATTGCGCTGGAAGTCGAGGACCTCGAGAAACTGATGGCGGACCTCAAGGCGAAGGGCGTGACGTTCAAGGGCGACGTCATCCACAGTCCGGTGTGCCGGATGGCCGTATGCTTGGACTCCGAAGGGAACTCGATCCTGCTGCATCAGTTGAAGCCCAAGGGGGCGTGAATGAAACGAGCTTTCGCCGTCGTTGGAATGCTGGTCGCGGTTTCTGCCGCCGGTGCGCCTGCCGTCGAAGACAGTGCGCTCAAGGCGGCCTTGGCGAAAGGGACGGTCAAAGTCATCAGCTTCGAGAGGCACCTGGGCCCGCCCGAGGTGCCCGACGGCGCCTTCGCCCGTGCCTGCCGCAACTGGAATCTCACGAAGGAGCAGGTGTTGAGCTTCTACAAGGAAGCGACTGCGATCAGTCCCGACGACCTGCGCTCGTCCTACTCGGTCCTGCCCTGCCAGTACGCCGGCTCGCTCTCCATCGACGGCGTGTCGTATCAGTTCGCGATCAACATCGGCCGCTTCGGCTTCATCCGCGGCGCGACGCCCGACAAGGTCTCGCTGTTCGGATGCGAGGACGCCTGCAAGAACCTGTTCCTGATCGACGCCTCGGGTACCTGATCGCGCTCAGCGACGACGCGTGTATTCGTACTCGACTGCGAGCCATCGCTGGCCTGTGCCGTCGGCCTGTACCCAGTACTGGCGCACGAACTCGTGGTTAGCGCTGTCCCGCGTGATCTCCAGGTTCGAGCGGATCATGCGGCCCGCCACTTCGCCGCCGAGCCCGACGAAGGCGAGGCTCTCGAACTCCATCGTCAGCTTGCCGT
>Ga0075429_100000510_pt1 | contig 29404 bp, 26 predicted proteins | sample RhiMetdeltSRZDD3_FD_75295 | JGI IMG/M metagenome (GOLD analysis project Ga0075429, IMG submission 75295) | Populus rhizosphere microbial communities from Tennessee, USA - Rhizosphere MetaG P. deltoides SRZDD3 | ecosystem: Host-associated > Plants > Roots > Rhizosphere > Soil | place: USA...
CCGCAGACCTTGTTCACGGTCAGCGCGCCGGCGCGCGGGTCGATGCCGGCCTTGATCTGCGCCTGGCGCGCGGGCGCCTGGCCCTGACCGCCCTGGACCACGTGGCCCATGATGACCTCATCCACCTGGCCACCGCTCACGCCGGCGCGAGTCAGCGCCTCGCGGATGGCGATGGCGCCGAGGTCGGACGCCTTGAGCGGCGAGAGCCCGCCGAGGAACTTGCCGATGGGGGTGCGGGCCGCGCCCACGATGAACACGTCGGGAGTGGAGGACATGGGACGCCTCGTCTCTTCATAGATAAGGCCGCGGGGCGCCCGGACACCGGTCCCGTGCGCCGCGACCGAGGGGAAGCGGGCTGGAAGTGCTGAAACGGGCGGATACTACCCGATTGCAGGCGCTTCGGCACAGGCGGGGAGCGGACGGGCCGGGACGGTCCCGGCGCGTGCTCGATGGCTCGTCTGGAGGCCGAGGATATGGCGTGCCGGGGCAGCCACGCTGGGCACCCGCCCGGCCACGCTGGTCCGTCCGCGCTGGCGGGGGCGGACGAATTAGAACGACATTCTGATTCATGACGCCCCCTCGTGCAGCACCCCCCCGCGGCGCCGCCCGCGGGCGCCCGCTGCGCCGTCCCCGCGCCATCCCGGGCCGGTTCCGGTCCGCCCCGCCGGTCCAGGGCCGCAGCCGCGAGACGCTGGACCGCCTGGCCGAGGCCGTGGAATCGCTGCTCCTCACGCGCAGCTTCGAGGACATCCCGGTCCAGGACATCGTGGAGCGCGCCGGCAGTTCGGTCGGTTCCTTCTACGCGAGGTTCGGCAGCAAGGAAGCGCTGCTGCCTCATCTCTACCTGCGCTACCACGACCGGCTCGAAGCGCATGTGCAGTCCCGCCTGCGCCGCGTGGACTGGGACCGGCTCGACTTCCCCCACACCGTGGCGGCATTCGTGGACCTGCTCCTGTCCACGTACGACGAGCGTCGTGAACTCCTCCGCGTGCTCGCGCTGTTCGCCCGCCAGCACCCCGAAGCGCTCCCGGCGGACGTGGTGGCTCACCGGCGCAGGATCTACGAACCCTTCGTCCGCACCCTGCTTCGGCACCGCGATTCCGTCGTCCACGCCGACCCGGAAGCGGCGATCCGGTTCGGGATCTTCCTCGTGTCTTCACTGGCACGCGAGAAGATCCTGTTCGCGGATGCGCCGCATTCGCGCGTCACACCGCTCACTCGTGAGGTGCTGCGCCGGGAGTCGGCCCGTGCCCTGTTCACATATCTCACCTGCGAGGTCACCCGATGATCCCCCGACCCGCCGTCCTGCTGAACGCCGTACTGCTCGCCTCGGCCTGGCTCCTCCCCTCGCTGAGCGCCGCCGCGGCCGCACCGGCAAAGCTCGAGGTCCAGCACAAGTCGCTCAAGAGCGAGAAGGGCGTGAAGATCGAAGCCGAATCGGGCACGCTCCTCGTACCCGAGAACCGCGCTGCCGCCCGCTCGCGCGACATCAGCGTCGCCTTCCTGCGACTGCACTCGCTCGCGGCCAAGCCCCGCGCGCCCCTGTTCTACCTCGCGGGCGGGCCCGGAAGCCGCGGTGTGTCGGAACGCCCGGGCTCGCTCGATTTCTGGGTGCCTTTCCTTCGCGTGTCCGATGTGGTGCTGATCGACCAGCGCGGGACGAACGATTCGAACCTGGTGTGGAACTGGGACGGCCCGCCACCGGTCTCGTTCTTCGTGCATGAGGATAGCGCGCTGCGGCACATCGAGGTCATGAACCGGCGGGCGCTGGAGGTGTTCCGTGAACGAGGCGTGGATCTCGCCGGCTACACCACGGTCGAGAACGCGGACGACCTCGACGCGCTCCGCGCGGGACTCGGCATGGATCGCATCTCGCTGCTCGGATTCTCCTACGGCACGCACCTGGGGACGTGTTACATGCGCCGCTACCCGCAGCGCATCGAGAGCGCGGTGCTGGTGGGAACGGAGGGCCCGGCCGAGACCTACAAGCTGCCCTGGACCATGGACACGGCGTTCCAGCGGCTGGCGCTGATGGCCGCACAGGATCCGCGCATCAGCGCGAAGGTGCCCGACCTCGTCGCGCTCTACGACCGCGTCATCGCCAGACTCGCGCGTGAGCCGATGCGGATCCCGGTCCCGCTCCCGTCGGGGAAGGACTCGCTGCAGCTGCCGGTGGGCCCGTTCGGCTTGCGCTTCATCCTGCGGGCCGACATCGGCGATGCCTCGGACCTGGTGGTCTTCCCGCGGCTCCTGTGGAGCATCGACCAGGGCGATCCGTCGGTGTTCGCCTGGTTCGTGCGCAAGCGGGCAGGTGCGGCGGTGAGTGTTCACGGTATGAACCTGGCCATGGACATCGCCTCCGGGGCGTCGCCCGCGAGGTTCGCGCAGATCGAAGAGCAGGCGAAGACGAGCCGGTTCGCCGACGTGATGAACTTCCCGCACCCCACGGCCACCTCGACATGGGGCGTGCCCGACCTGGGCGAGACGTTCCGCGCGCCGCTCGTGTCCTCGGTGCGCACGCTGTTCGTGAGCGCGGAGCTCGACTGCAATACGCCGCCGTACCAGGCGGAACAGCTGCGCTGGGGCATGTCGGATGCCACCCACCTGATCGTGGCGAATGCCGGGCACGAGCAGACGCTGTTCCAGAACGAGACCGCGATCCCCGTACTCACCGACTTCCTCGCCGGCAAGGACGTGCGCGATCGCAGGATCACCTACCCGCCGCTCCAGTTCATCCCACTGGCGGGTACGGACGCGCGAGTCTTCCACCCGTCGGTACCCCGCTGATCGCGAGCCTCGCTCCGCCGGACTGGATGATGATGGCCGGCACGCGCCGCCGGGGTTCGACCGGGTGACGCTTGGCCCTCGGGCGCCGAGCGAGACGCGACCGGTCGCCCTCGAGCGCTGGGCCCAAGCTCACCGCGGAGACGAAGCGGCCAGGTTCACTCGAGCACGATGAGGCGGGTGTTCGCGCGGCCCCACGGGGTCTCGACCCGGACGAAGTACAGGCCGACGGCGAGTTTCCGAGCGCCTTCGCCACCGAGCTCGAATCGATGCGTCCCGGCATCCGCCCAGCTTTCGTCTGCCACGCCGCGCACCCGACGGCCGCTCAGGTCGTAGACGCCGACTCGCAGCCATCCCGGACCGGGCAGCGCGACCGACAGCACGGACCGCCCGAACGAGGGATTCGGGTAGACCACGGGCTCGGCGGCGCCAGGTCCCGAGCGCGGCGGCTCCTCGATCCCGAGCGTGGTGCCGGAACAGATGTAGCCCGGGAACGCCACGAGGTTGGGTGTGCCCCCATCCTGGACGAGGAACAGGGTTCGCTGCTGGGGTCCCGAGCTGAGCGTGCCGCAGGCATCCCAGGGCACGATCGCGACGTCCTCGAAGTTCCCGGTCGGCACTCCGCTGTCCTGGACCTCGTATCGGTCGAGCACTCCCATCGCGGCGTTCGAGGTGAGCCGGGAGACTTCGAGGGAGTTCTTCGTGTCGTTCGGATTGTGCCAGATGTAAAGAAGTCCGACACTTCTGTCGAAAGCGAGTCCGCAGGTCTCGGTCGCCGAGGTCAGGAACGATCCGTGATTGATGAAGTCCTCCGATACGTCGGGGTTCACGTCGAAGACGAAGACCCGGCCGCCCACCTGGTGCCCGACGAAGATGAGGCCGTGCATGCCTCGTGTGCTTCCCAGGAACGAACTGCCGTCGGGATACCGGAATCCGGAGACATACAGCCACGCGTCCGGGACGAACACGACCCCCTCGGCGCCATCGCCTGACGGCGTCTCGGGCGGCAGGGCGTAGCCATTGTTCGATTGCTCGAAGTTCCACACGCGGGCCACGATAGCCGAATCATTCAGGCCCGTGATGCGTGCGAGTCGGCCCTGGCTCTCGGAGAGCGTGTAAAGCTCGTCGACCGAGCAGTCCACGTGGGTGCAGGACTCGAGATCGCCACCGGTCGCGTTGGGCAGCGTCAGCGTGCGAAGCACCCTGAATGTGTCCGGTCCGGCCTCGAAGCCGACCTCCCAGACCACGCGGTTCTGCCGCACCAGCCAGAGCGAATTCGACTCGGGATTCCAGCTCGCACCGCTCAGGTTGATCTCGCCACCCGGGACAGGGATCGATACGCCAATCCCTCCGACCCACGGCGAGGCCTCGACATCCCCCATCCTGAAGAACGCCAGGCAGAGCAGCAGCAGCAGCCGATGCGGTGGCATGGATTTCATACGCCGAGCACGAGACTACGCTCACGCTCGCCGAGGCTTCAATAGCTTATTCCGGCAAGTTTTAGCGGATAGTTCGCCTGTTCTTCACATCGATTCATATTGTCAACCTGGCCGCCGTCCCGCGCCGCCCGGGCGCCGGGGCCCGGAATCCGCCTCCTGGCTGCTGACCCCACCCCTAATGACCGCTGCAACCCTATGCAATGTCGATTTCGACAACATATTCATTCCATTCGGGGCCCAACCGAGCTAGATTTGAGTGCGCCTAAGAGTTGGCTCTTGTCCCCCCCGGAAGCGATCCATGATAAAACCTTCTCACCCCCACACCGAGGGGGCCCTCCCGCCTCTAATCGCCGCTTCCCCAACGATCTCCAGCGGCCACCGGAGGTGGCCGGGCCGCCTCTGGAAACTGACGATCCCTGCGGTCGCCGTGGGTTTGCTCGGGCTTGCGTTCCTATTGCCCGTCCGGTTCCCGTCAAGCGTGAACACGTACGCCACGATCGCGCCCACCAATCGCTGGATGCTCATCAAGTCCACCGACGGTCAGCTCATCTCGAGCACGTTCAACTACCGGTCGGGCATGAGCGATGGCTACCGCGTGTCCACGTTCAACCAGGGCAGCTCGGTCTACTTCACGCTCGATTCCAGCCTGGCGCCCGGTCACCTGGTCTCCGTCGGCGACACCATCGCGAGCATCTACTCCACCGATGTCGCCGAGCGGCTCATCGCCCTCAATGGCCAGCTGGCGGCCGCGCGTGGCGCCCTCGCCGTGAACTCCACGGGCCAGAAGTCCGCTGTCGTGACGGAGGCCGAGAAGCGTCTCGAGTTCGCCAAGCGCCGGCGGCTGGAACACCGCAAAGTCGAGCGGCGCACGGTGCTCCTGTTCGAGCAGAAGTTCATCCCGCAGGGCGAGTACGACCGCGTGGTGAGCGAGGCCAACGCGCTCGAAGACGAGATCGCGCTAGCGGAGGCGAATCTCGAGGTCGCGCTGACCGGCGCGAAGCCCGAGATGCTCGACCTTTCGAACGCCAACATCGCCGCGCTCCAGGGTGAGATCGAGGCGGTCAAGCGGCGTGCGAGCACGCTGGTATTGACCGCTCCCATCTCCGGCACGATCACGCCGACCTACTCCGGCGACACGCTGGTGGTCATCACCGCGACGGACTATCTCGCGCTGATCCCGGTCCGGCGGTCGGACTACTCGCGAGTCGCCGCGACGACGCAGCCGCGGCTCACCGTCCGTGGGCTGTCCACGACCGTCCGAGGCGAGCTGGTCGCCCTCGGCCACGAGTTCAAGGTGATCGGCGGCCGCGAAGCGCTCATCGCGATCGGCCAACTGGACGGCCCCAACACCGACGTCATGCCGGGCATGCTGGTCCCGTGCCGGATCCAGTGCACTCCGGTGAGCGCGCTCGATTGGGTGAACCAGTTGCGCCGCACGGCGGCGGCCTCGCAGTCATTCATGGGCGGCCCGTGATGGACGGGCGCGTGGAGTTCAAGTACCTGGTCTCGAACGACTTGAGGGACGTCATCCGCAGGGACCTTCAGCCCTATGTGGTGACGGACGCTCTCGGCGGGAAGAAGCGGGACGGCGAATACACCGTGCGGAGCATCTACTACGACACCCCGCAACTGGAGTGCTACGACACCAAGCTCGACGGATTGAAGGTGCGCAACAAGTTCCGCATTCGAGGCTACGACCAGCCCGAAGCCGACAGCCTGGTGTTCCTCGAGATCAAGCGGAAGTTCAACAGCTTCATCGCCAAGCACCGGGCGCCGCTGTGGAGCCGGGACCTCGAGGCCTTCCTGACCGAACCGGACGTGGACAAGTACATCCTCGCCAAGGACTCGGATGACCTGCGGCGTGACGCACAACGATTCCTGTATCACTACCACCGCCACCGCCTGGTCCCGGCGGTGCTCGTCGTATACGACCGCGAGGCCTACCAGGGCCGGTTCGATTCCTCCGTCCGCATCACGTTCGACAAGGACCTGCGGCGGGCGTACTCACCCACGCCCGAGATGCTCTACGACGAGCGCTGCCTGGAACCCGTGATGGCCCACTCGTTCATCCTCGAGGTGAAGTTCTTCCGCTGCGCGTTGCCGGCCTTCATACGCTCGATCATCCGGCGGTACGAGCTTCCTCGGATGGCGTTGTCGAAGTACTCGACCTGTCTCGATTCCCATCCGAGCATCGCCTCATCGTCACCGTGGCGCGAGCGGCTGTTCGCCGTCGGCTCGCAAGCGGTCTAGGACGCCATCGCCATGCCAACCAATCTCGAGAATGTGCAGCTTTTCAGCATCACCGGCGTGGAGATCGTCGCGAACATCCTGGTCGCCCTGCTGTGCGGCCTGTTCATCGCGTGGATCTACCGCATCTCGTATCGCGGACCGGGGTACTCCATCTCGTTCGTGAACTCGCTGGTGTTCCTGACCATGATCACGTCCGTCATGATCCTGGCCATCGGCAGCAACCTGGCCTCCGCGTTCGGGCTGGTCGGCGCGATGTCCATCATCCGGTTTCGAACCGCGGTGAAGGACACGCAGGACATCGTCTATATCTTCTTCGTCCTGGCCGTAGGGATGGCAGCCGGCGGCGGCTATCACAAGGTCGCCATCCTGGGGTCGGTCTCGGTCGGGGCCATGATCTACGTGCTGTCGCGCATGGGCTCGTTCGCGTCCAAGAAGGAGGAGTACCTGCTCCAGCTCTCATATGGCCCGAACGGGAACGGAGATGGCACTCCCGCCTATGTCTCGGTCCTGCAGCGCTACTGCCGCACCCATCACGTCGTGAACACGCGGACCATGGGCAGCAATGGCGAAGGGCTCGAGCTGTCCTACTACGTGAAGCTGAGGGACAAGAACAAGGACAGTGAGTTCGTCCATGCGCTGCGCCAGGCCGCGGGAATCAGCCGGGTCAGCCTCTATTTCGACGAAGAGGAATTCTGAAGCCGATGCGCAGCCCCGGCGTGACGTCCGGTCTCCCTGCGGGCGAGACCGACAGCACCGCGCGCCGGCCCCAGATCCCCCGCTTCGGGCCGGCGATCGGGACGGTCACGTTCGCCGTGGTGCTCGTGACCGCCGGCCTCGTCGGATGCAAGGGCTCCGAGCCCGCCGCACCCCCGCTCCCCAGCCTGCCGCTCATCGCCTCCTTCGCGCTGGACGTCACCGAACCGTCGGACCTGGCGATCGATGAGACGGGCACGCTGCTGTGGACGGTGAGCAACAACCCCGACAGCGTCTACCAGCTGGACACGGCCGGGAAGCGCCTGAAGGCGCTCAAGTACGAGGGGCAGAACCTGGAGGGGGTCGCCTACGATCCTGTGACCGCAACCCTGTGGGTCGCCGAGGAGAACCAGCGCTCGCTGGTGCATCTCGACCTGGACGGGAACCTCATCCAGAAGCACGACCTTGCCCTCACGGGTGAGCCGAACAGCGGCCTCGAGGGCGTCAGCTTCGACGGCTCCGGCCGCCTGGTTGTGTTGAACGAGAAGCAGCCCGGGATGTTCATCCAGCTGGATCCCGACCTGACCATCGCGTCCAAGGACACGCTCACGTTCGCCGGCGATTACTCCGGGATCACGTACGAGCCCGGCTCCGCCAGCTTCTGGATCGTGAGTGACCAGTCGCACCGGCTCTACCGCTGGACCAAGGCGGGCGGCGTCAGCCAGCAGTTCGACCTCCCGTTCCAGAAGGCCGAGGGCGTCGCCTTCGACCCCGCCACGAACCGCGTGTACGTCGTCAGCGATTCCGAGAAAAGGATGTATGTCTACCAGTACACGCCGTAGCAGGCCGTGGTGGACAGGGGTGGTTCGGGAACGGGCAGGGGGCGGCCGTGCGCGGTGGGCGACCTGGGTTGGCGTCGGGCTATTGGGCTTGCTGGTCGCGGGCCCGCGGGCCGACCGCGCCGATGCGAAGCCGACGGCGAACGGCACGACTTCCGGTCTGTCGCTCATCGGCTCGTACGCGCTGAGCCTCGCGGAACCTTCCGACCTGGCGCTCGATGGCTCTGGAGAGAGCTTGTGGACCGTCACCGACCGGCCGGGCAAGGTGCACCAACTCGCGCTGGACGGAACACTCATCCGGACGCTCAAGTTCGTCGGTGAGGACCTCGAAGGGATTGCTTACGACCCATCCGATCACACGCTGTGGGTCGCCGAGGAGAACCTCAGGACGGTGATCCACCTGGACCTCGAGGGCAACGTCCTCGCGAGGCACCCGCTCGGGCTCACCGGGAAGAAGAACAGCGGCCTCGAGGGCCTCTGCCTGGACGGCAAGGGCCACATGTTCGTACTGAACGAGAAGGACCCCGGGCTGTTCCTGGAGCTGGATGCGAAGCGAGCCATCTCCGTCCGGCGCACGTTGGACTTCGCCAAGGACTACTCCGCGATCGCGTACGACGCGAAGCAGGATGGCTTCTGGATCGTCAGCGACCAGTCCCAGAGGCTCTACCGGTGTGACCGCAAGGCCGCCGTGCGACGCGACTACGCCCTGCCCTTCCCCAAGCCCGAGGGCATCGCGGTGAACGAGGCCGGGAAGCGCGCCTACTTCGTGAGCGATTCCGAGCACCGTCTCTACGTCTTCCGGCTCGAGGACTGACGATCCGTTCCAGCATCGAAGGCGCGCGGGACGGGCCTGCGATCACGGCACCCGGCGCACTGGCCACCGGCCTCACCCTGCACCTACACTTGACGCGCTGCGCGCGGGATGGTTCACCTCCTCCGCGAGAGCGTCGGCGAGCGTCCCGCCACCCGGTGTGACGCTCGCGATGGCAGGTGGCAGAGGACCGGAACCGACCGCAGGTCTCCGTGCACGAACAGGAGGCAAGACCAGACGATGAAGAGTCACCTCGAGGCGACACTCCAGGAGGATCTCGAGGAGATCCGCAACAAGGTGATCCTCATGGGCGAACTGGCCGAGACCGCGGTCCGCAGCAGCATCCAAGCCGTGCTCGGCAAGAACCGCCAGGGCGCCTACGGGGTCATCCTTCGGGACCGGTACATCGACCGGACGGAGAACGAGCTCGATCGGCTGTGCCTGCGCTTCCTCGTCCGTCACCAACCGGTGGGTGCAACGCTCCGGTTCGCCTACGCCAGCATCCGGATCAATCTCGAGCTCGAACGCGTCGGGGACTATGCCGAGGCGATCGCGCGCGAAGCACTTCGCCTGAGCAAGATCGACGTCCCCCTGCCCATCGACCGCCTGCGACAGATCTCGGATCTCGCCGAACCCATGCTGCACGACGCGATCCAGTCGTTCGTGCAACAGGACGCCGCGCTCGCCAGCAGGACGATCGAGACCGACGAGGCGGTGGACCTGCTGCGCGACACGCTGATCAAGGACATCACCCGGGACTTCCGCGACGGCAACCTGCCGTTCGAGGCGCTGTTCCCCCTGATCATGGTGATCCGGCGCCTCGAGCGCGTCTCCGACCAGGCCCGCAACATCAGCATGGAAGCGCTCTACCTGCTGACCGGCGAGATCATGAAGCACACCCGTTCGGCGACGTTGAAGGTGCTGTTCGTCGACGAGCGGAGCTCGTGCCGGAGCCTGATGGCCGAGCACATCGGCCGGTCCCTGGCGGAGCCGGGGTTCGAGTTCTCGAGCGCGGGCATCGATCCGCTGCCGATCTCGGCCGCGACCGCCGCGTTCATGAGTTCGAAGGGGTTCGACGTCGCCCGGTCGGTGCCGAGGGCGCTCACGTCCCTGGACGACCTTGAGGACCAGGACGTGATCGCGGTCCTGGCGAGCGAGGCCAAGCGCGCCTTCCCGCGCCGCCCGCGCAAGGCCGTCCTCATCGAGTGGCCGGTCGAGGACCCCAGCCTCAAGACCGGCAGCGATGCCGAGGTGCGCGCCGCCTACGAAGCGGCTTTTTCGTTTCTCGACAGCCACATCCGTGAACTCGTCCTGGCGATCCACGACACCGGGAGGCAGGAATGAGCAGGCACGTCCGACTCACCCGCAACGGGACGAACATCGCGTGCGGGATCTCGGATCCCGGGCTCGGCGCACCGTGCAGCGCGGTTCGTCCTCCGGCGGGTCCGCTCCCCCGGCTTGGGGTCCAGTTGGGCGCGCTGTGCCTTGCCGTCGGGTTGGCCGGCCTGCTCGCAGGCTGCAGCAGCAAGCAGGAAGCCGCAGCGACCAAGACGACGATCCAGGTCAAGGGATCCGACACCATGGTCAATGTCGCCCAGGCGTGGGCCGAGGCGTATCGCGAGATCGCCCCCGCGGTCGAGGTCGAGGTGTCGGGCGGCGGCTCCGGCGTCGGGATCGCGGCGCTCGAGAGGGGCACCATCGACATCGCCACCTCCAGCCGCAACATGAAGCCCGAGGAGATGGAGCAGGCCAAGCGCAACACGTCCAAGGATCCCAAGGAGTTCATCGTCGCCTACGACGCGCTGGGGGTCTACGTCCACAAGGACAATCCGCTCGAGGAGATCACGTTCGAACAGCTCGCCCGGATCTTCGAGGAGGGCGGCACGGTCAAGCACTGGTCGCAGCTCGGCGTGAAGATCCCGGGCGCCACCGACGACGAGATCGTGCGCGTGAGCCGCCAGTCCAGCTCGGGAACCTACGAGTTCTTCCGCGAACACGTGCTCGAGAAGCACGACTTCATGCTCGGCTCACGCGACATGAACGGCTCCAAGGAGGTCGTGGAGCTCGTGGGCAACACGAAGACCGCCATCGGCTACAGCGGGATGGGTTACGCCACGCCCACGGTCAAGATGCTCCGGCTCTCGAAGAAGGCCGGGGAACCGGCGGTCGCGCCCACCATCGCCGCCACGCTGGACCAGAGCTATCCGCTCGCGCGTTCGTTGCTCCTCTACACGCTCGGTGAACCGCAGGGCGAGGTCCAACGCTACATCGAGTGGATCCTCTCGCCCGCCGGGCAGAAGATCGTCGAAGAGAGCGGCTACGTCCCGGTGCCTGCAGGAAGCCATGCCCCGTGAGGGTGGGATGAACACGGAGGCGCCCGGGCGAGGACGGACGCCTCCGGAGGGTGGGCCCGGAGGCGACGGGGCGGTCGCGGTCGGTTCGGTCGGGCTTGGCGCGAAGGTCCCGCGCCCGCGCCGGTCGACGGCCTCACTGCTGGCTGAACGCGCGCTCGAGGTGGCCATCCGCGCCTCCGGCGTCAGCGCGATCGTATTCGTGCTGGCGATCTTCTTCTTCATCTTCCGGGAAGCGGCGCCGGTGCTGTTCTCGCGGGACTTCAGCCTGCCCGAGTTCCTGTTCAGCACGCAGTGGTACCCCACCTCCGTCTCGAATGTCCGCTACGGGACGCTCGCGCTCACGCTCGGCACGCTGAGCGTCACGGTGGTCGCCATCGTCCTGGCGATCCCGTTCGGGCTCGGCGCGGCCATCTTCGTCTCCGAGTTCTGCGGTCCCCGACTCAAGGAGACGCTCAAGATCGTGATCGAACTGCTGGCCGCCATCCCGAGCGTCGTGTGGGGCTTCATCGGGCTCACCGTGATGAGCAAGCTCACGATTTCGCTCACGGGAGCACCCGTCGGGGTCAACCTGTTGAACGGCGGGCTGATCCTCGGCCTGATGAGCGTGCCGATCATCGTCTCGATCGGGGAGGACGCGCTCAAGGCCGTGCCCGACTCCTACCGGGAGGCCTCGCTCGCCATGGGCGCGACCCGCTGGCAGACGGTGTATCGCGTGCTGATCCCGGCCGCGCGCAACGGGCTGCTTGCCGCGGCGCTGCTCGGCGTGGGCCGTGCGGTGGGCGAGACCATCGCCGTGCTGATGGCCACCGGTCACGCCGTCCACGTGCCGCACAGCCTGCTCGATTCGGTCCGCACGCTGACCGCGAACATCGCGGCCGAGCTTGGAGAAGCACCCGCGGGCTCGGATCACTATCGCGTGCTGTTCCTCACCGGGACGCTGCTGTTCGTCATCACGTTCGTCGTCAACTTCACGGCGGATCTCGCGATCCGCGGTGTCCGCAGGCGCTGAGCCCGTCATGAGCCTGGACCCGGCCGCCGCTCGCTTCACCCGGACCGCAAACGTGGCGCGCAAGGAGCGCGCCGAGTCGCTTGCGCGAGCGATCTTCATGCTGATGTCGGTGGCAATGATCATCCCCTTGGTGGCGATCGTCACCTACCTGCTCGTTCGCGCAGCCCCGTCCCTGTCGTGGGAGTTCCTCGTGGACGTGCCGCGCAAGGGCATGCGCGAGGGCGGGATCTGGCCGGCTTTCGTCGGCACGCTCAACCTGGTCGGGCTGTCGCTGGCGGTCTCGGCCCCGATCGGCGTGCTCGCGGCCATCTACCTGCACGAGTACGCGAAGGACAACTGGTTCAACCGCGTCATCAACCTGGCGGTGATCAACCTGGCCGGCGTGCCCAGCATCGTGCACGCGCTGTTCGGCCTGGGAGCGTTCGTCTACGCGGCGAAGTTCGGCTACTCCGTCCTCGCGGCCTCGCTCACGCTCGCCATCATGACGCTGCCTGTCATCATCGCGAGCACGCGCGAAGCCCTCGCTTCGGTGCCCATGGCGTTCCGGGCGGCCTGCTGGAACGTCGGCGCCAGCCGGTGGCAGACGATCCGGGGCGTCGTGCTGCCCAACTCCATCAGCGGCATCCTGACCGGCGTGATCCTCCAGGTCAGCCGTGCCGCTGGCGAGACGGCGCCCATCATGTTCACAGGCGCGGTGTTCTACAAGGCCGTGAAGCGCGGTGACCTGTTCCCGTTCGGGCTCAACGACCAGTGCATGGCGCTATCCATGCACCTCTACACCGTCTCGACACAGGTGCCGAACGTGCGCGAGTCCATTCCCTACGCCACCGCGATCGTGCTGCTCGGGTCGGTCCTGATGGTCAATGCCACCGCCATCGCGCTGCGAGTCTGGCTGCGCCACCGGAAGCGGTGGTAACGCATGAGCCCCGGATCCAAGACAATCGAGGTGGAGGAACTGCGGCTGGCCTACGCGGGCCGTGAGGTCCTGCATGGCATCAGCTTCGACATCCACCGCAACGAGATCTTCGGCATCATCGGGCCCGCACAGTCGGGCAAGAGCTCTCTGCTCTCGTGCTTCAACCGCACCATCGACTTCAACACGGACGCCGCGGTCTCGGGCACCATCCGGCTGGACGGCGAGGACATCCGGCGCGTGCGCGACGTCTATGGACTGCGGCGGAAGATCGGCATGGTGGCTCCGCTGCCGGTCGGCCTGCCGCTCTCGATCTACGACAACGTGGCGTTCGCGCCGCGGTCGTCGGGCCTCAAGAGCAAGGCCGCGCTCGACGCGATCGTCGAACGCTGCCTTCGCCAGGCGGCCTTGTGGGACGAGGTGAAGGACCGTCTCAAGCACCTGGGCACGGCGCTTTCGGGCGGCCAGCAGCAGCGGCTCACCATCGCCCGGGCGCTGTCCCACGAGCCCGAGATCCTCTGCCTCGACGAGTTCTCCATCGCCATCGACCCGGTCACGACCATGCGTATCGAGGACGTCCTCAAGGAACTCCGGCAGCACATCACGATCGTGCTCGTCACGAACCTGGTGCAGCAGGCGCGGCGGCTGACCGATCGCACGATGTTCCTGTGGGAAGGCAATATCGTCGAGCTGGACACCACCGAGGTGATCTTCTCCGAGACGCCGGCCGAGCGCCGTACCTACGAGTACGTGCGGGGGATCTTCGGATGAGTGCGCCCGGCTCGTTCTCGATCGCCACGCGGCAGCTCAACCTCTGGTACGGCACGTTCCAGGCGTTGATCGACGTCTCGGTCCAGATCCGCCCCCGTCTCATCACCTCCCTCATCGGTCCCTCGGGGTGCGGTAAGACGACGCTGTTGCGCTGCTTCAACCGGGTCAACGAGCGCTACGGTTACGTGCGCACGACGGGCGAGATCGAGATCCTGGGGCAGAACATCTACGCCCCGGAAGTGTCCCTGGTCGAGCTGCGCAGGGCGGTCGGCATGGTGTTCCAGCGCCCCAATCCGTTGCCGCTCTCGGTCTACGAGAACGTCGTGTTCGGGCTGCGCGTGCACGCCGAGGGCGCCGATCTCAAGCGCTCGCACCTGGACGAGACGGTCGAGCGGGCCCTGACGCAGGTGGGCTTGTGGAAGGACCTCAAGGACCGGCTGCACTCGAGCGCGACCTCGCTCCAGCTCGAGCAACAGCAGAAGCTGTGCATCGCCCGCCTGATCCCGCTGAAGCCCGAGGTGATCCTGATGGACGAGCCGTGTTCCGCGCTGGACGTCCAGGGCACGCGAGCGATCGAGGAGCTGATGTTCGTGCTCAAGGAGCACTTCACGATCGTCGTCGTCACCCACAACATGGCCCAGGCCCGCCGGGTGAGTGACGAGTGCATCTTCATGCTGCTGGGCAAGCTGATCGAGCACGACAACACCGCCGACCTGTTCCTGAACCCGAAGCACCCGCAGACCGCCGACTACATCGAGGGCCGCTACGGGTAGGCCTGCCCGGGCTACCGCGGGCGGATGATCGCGATGCTGGCGGTGTGCCCGTGCAGGAAGTTGCGCTCGCCGACCGGGCCCAGCTCACCGGCGCAGAACATGCCCGCACAGGGAGTCTGGGCCTGGAGCGCGTCCTGGAGGCTTCGGATGTCGCGGTCGGGTTCGCCGAACAGTGCGCGGCCGCGGCCGTTGCACGCGAACAACAGCGCACCGCTCGCCGCACTGTCGAACGCCTGCGGGGAGAGCAGCATGTGAAGGTCGTCGAGTGCGGCGCGCGCATCCCGCACGTGCAGGCGGATCTTCTCGCGGGGACCGATCAAGTCGGCGACGGCGATCGCGCCGCGGTCCCGGTCGGCCCCGAGCAGGTTGCGGATCAGGTAGTCGCCGCGTCCGCTCGCCTCGCCGCGCGCGGGACGGCCCACGTAGAGGCCTTGTTGCAACCGGCCGCGCTCGGACTCGGGGACCGCCTGCAGCACCTGCTCGATGCGCTCCACGGCGGGCTGGCCGTCGAGGGTGAGGATGACGTTGTCCTCCACGTGCGTCACGTCGAGCGGCGGGCCGATGGGTTCGCAGCCCTGCGAGACCACGACGTCGGCGCGCAGTGCGCCGTGCAGCGCGATGGCGAGCCCTCCCTCGTGCGACACCCAGTCGTTGAGGATGACGGTGTTGCCGCCGGGCCGCGGTGCCGCACTCGCGAGGCCGCCCACCACGCGCACGCCGGGCGCCCAGCGGTTGAACAGGTCCAGCACGCGCGCCATGTCGAGTGAGAACGGATCGCCCAGCACGACCACCAGCTCGGCGCCGCGCGCGCCGGGTGCACGCAGGTCGAAGGCGCCAGCGTCCTCGACCGGCTCGGCCCACGATTCCTGTAAGAGCAGGAACGGCCGCACGTCCACGCCCGGCAGCCGTGCCGCGACGGCGCTCAAGCCCACGCCCTGCTCGTGTTCGTGCTCGCTCGTCACGATGCCGCGCGCGCTCACCGCGGCAAACGTCACCGCCGGCAGTTCCCGCCGCAGCACGGTCGCGGCCTCCTCGGTGCGCTTCGTCCCCGGGCCCGAGGCGAACAGCAGCAGGAGGTCCGGCGACTCGCCGCCCAACTGCGCGCGCAGTTCGCGCACCAGCTCCGCCGCTCCCGCTTCGGGCGGGTCCAACCGCGTGGCCGCACTCGCCCAGCGCATGCGGGGCCGGAAGTCGGGAGTCGTGCTCATGTTCGGGAGGATGGCACGAAGCGGGCGCGGCGCACAGTGTGCACGCACACCCCCGGCCGGGCCCCGTCAGGCGCCGCGCAGGATCTCGCGGGCGATCACCATGCGCTGGATCTCGCTCGTGCCCTCGCCGATCTCCATCAGCTTCACGTCGCGGTGCATGCGCTCCACGGGCACATCGCGGCAGTAGCCGATGCCGCCGTGGATCTGGATGGCCTTGTCGGTCACCCAGTTGCCGATCTCGCTGGCGTAGAGCTTGGCCATCGAGGCTTCCTTCGTGTACTCGCGGCCCAGGTCGCGCAGGCGCGCGGCGTTGTACACCAGGTGCCGGGCGGCCTCGATCTTCACCGCCATGTCGGCGAGCATGAACTGCACACCCTGGAAGTTGGAGATGGCCTGACCGAACTGGTGGCGGATCTTCGAGTACGACAGCGCGTGCTCGTACGCACCTTGTGCGACGCCCAGGGCGAGCGCGCCGATCGAGATGCGGCCCCCGGTCAGCGTGCGCATGAACGTCTTGAAGCCACCGGTGGGCTCGCCCAGCATCTGGTCGGCGGGCACGACGCAGTCCTCGAACACCACTTCCACGGTGTCCGATCCACGCAGGCCCATCTTCTTCTCCTTCTTGCCCACCCGGAAGCCCGGCGTGGCCGTGTCCATGATGAATGCCGAGATGCCGTTCGCCCCGAGCGACGGGTCGGTGACCGCGGTGATGGTGATGTACTTCGCGTAGCTCGCGTTGGTGATGTAGATCTTCGAGCCGTTCACGCGATAGCTGTCGCCCTGCTTCACGGCGCGCGTCTGGGTGCCCGCGGCATCCGAGCCCGCATTGGCCTCGGTCAGGCCGAACGCGCCGATCGCCTCGCCTTTGGCCATGGGGGTGAGGAAACGCAGTTTCTGCGCCTCGGTGCCCGCGCCGTAGACCGGCCCGCAGCCCAGCGACACGTGCGCGGCCAGCGTGATGGCGGTGGAAGCGCACACGCGCGCCACCTCCTCGACCGCTATGGCGTAGGCGAGCGTGTCCATGCCCGCGCCGCCGTACTTCTCGGGGTAAGGCAGGCCCAGCAGGCCCAGTTCGGCCATCTGCTTCACCGCTTCGTGCGGAAACGTCTCGGTCTCGTCGAGTTCGCGAGCACGGGGCGCGACGACCTCCTCGGCGAAACGGCGGACCATGTCGCGGACTTGGAGGTGTTCTTCGTTCAGCATGAGCATTCGCGGGGCTCCGAGGCGCCGGTGAGCGCCCGAAACGCCGCCCTCGGACGGGGCAGCGCGGGTCATGAACTCAGGGAAACGGCAGCCAGAGTAGCCGAAGGAGCGCTACCCGCGCGAACGCTGCAACCGCCCCGCTACTGCAGGGAATCGAGCGAACTGGCGCGGTGGGCCGCGCGGCCCGTCATGCGCATCGCTCCGCTCACCACACGCGAGCCGGGAAGGCTGGAGCGTGCGATGGCCGAGTCGATCTGGGCTGCGGTCTTCACGGTCGCGATCGAGTCGCCGGAAACCTGCGCGCCACATCCGCACGCGGCCAGCACCAGCACGATCGTCACCAGCGTGAGCGTCAGGACTCGGTTCATGGGGCCTCCGCCTGGGCTTCGGCCACGCGCGTGCCGGGCGCCAGGTCGGCCCGGTGCACGGCGTCCAGCGCGCCGCTCGTGCGGTGCAGGGATTCGAGTGCGGCGCGCGCCAGGACCCGGCCGGCTTCGGCCCACGGGTAGGCATAGCCACCCCCTGGAAGATTGGGGCTCGGCACGACGATGCGGCGCGCGTCGGCGAAGTAGAGCGAGACCACCGTCGGGACCGGCTCGAAGTCGGCACGCCGTCCATGCAGGACTGGCGGCGACGCGGTGGCCGCGACCACCAGCCCGCGCGAACTGGCGATGTTCGACATGCGCGGGCGGATCAACTGCGCCTCTTCCTTGGTCGTGCCCTTCTGCATCATGACGTTCGTTCGCACCGGCTGCGGCACGCGCACGCTGAGTTCGAGCGTCCACGCCACGTCCGGCGCGGCCGCGTCCAGGAACTGGAATGCGTTCGCGACCGAGTCGCCCGGGACCCACTCGCCGCCCACGCGCTTCTCGCAGCGCAGCCGCGACGCGTTCATCTCCTCGCGAAACGCCGCGAGCATCACACCCCGTGCGACCGAGTCCGCCGGCAGTCCGAGCAGCTTCACGACGAGGACGGGGCGCAGGGCGGTTTGGGGTGTGGTCGCCACGTCCTCCGCCGCCGAGGCCGGAGGCGTGGCGAGCAGGGCGAGCGAAAGCGCGATCAGGGTGCGACGCATGCCACCTCCGGAACCCGAGCGTGAGGATACGCTCTCAGGTATCGGCAGGTAGCGGTTCGCTCTCCACCAGCCTTTGCCCGAGGGCGCGGGCGCGCGCCACCAGCTCGTCGGGCGCGCTGGCGAGGTCGTTGTCGGCGTGCTTCCACACCACCGTCTCCTCCCACTTGGCCCCCACCCACTTCAGGTAGCCGCGCACGAGACGTTCGGCCAGCTCGTGCGGGTGCTTGCTGCTGCACGCGGTCACGAACGCACCCCGGCGCGTCCGCTTCCAGCGCGGCACGAAGTCCTGCGCGCCGCCGGGGAGCGTGACCAGCGGCGTGATGCAGTTGCAGCGATCGATCAGGATCTTGAGCGGCCCGCTCACGCTGTCGAAGTAGACCGGCGAACCCACCACCACGGCGTGCGCTCGCTCGAGCAGCTCGTAGACGCGGTCCAGGTCGTCGTGGAAGATGCAGTAGCCGCTCGTGGCGTCGGGACCGCAGGCCACGCAGGGCCGCATCGACAGCGTGTACGCGCGCACATGCACCGCCTCGGCACCGGCCTCGCGCGCGCCCTCACAGGCGGCCACGAGCATGCGGTGCACACTCGAGCCCTCGAGCGGGCTGCCGTCGAGGGCCACGAGCAGCCGGCGCGGGCCGCTCACGTGCAGCTCCCTACTTCTTGCCGGCGGGCTTGCGTGCAGCTCCGCGGGCGGACGGCCGGGACGCCCGCGCCGGCTTCCGGGCGGGCGACTTCACGGCCTGCTTCGCAGCCTTGCTGGCAGCTTGCTTCGCCGTCTTCTTGGCTGGCTTCTTGGCGGCCTTCTTCGCCGCCTTCCTCCTCGCCGGATTCGCGGCCTTCCGCGGGGCGGGCTTGCTCGGGCCCGGCTGCACCGGCGCGACCTTCGCGGGAGTCCGCTTGCGAGCGGGCACCGGCGAGGGACGGTCGAGTGGCGCCACCATGGGCTCGGGGCGCGACGGCGGCGGGGGCAGCGGCGGAAGCGCGTCGGCACCGTGCAGGTTCGCATACCACTCGCGGATGTAGCCGACGATGTCCTGCGTGTTGGTACCGGGGCCGAACAGCCGGCCGATGCCCTGCTGGCTCAGTGTGCCCATGTCCTCGTTGGGGATGATGCCGCCGCCGGTGAGCAGGCGGTCGCCGACACCACGATCCTTCATGAGGCGCATGATCTCGGGGAACAGCGTCATGTGCGCGCCGGAGAGGACCGACAGCGCGACCACATCCACATCCTCCTGCACGGCGGCCTCGACGATCTGCTCGGGGGTCTGGTGGAGGCCCGTGTAGATCACCTCCATGCCGGCATCGCGCAGGGCTGCTGCCACGACCTTCGCGCCGCGGTCATGCCCGTCGAGGCCGGGCTTCCCCACCAGCACACGGATCTTGCGTTGCATCCACTCCTCCAGCCATGGGCCGGGGCCCGGTCAAGGTCGCGAGGTCGTCAGCGTGTCCGCAGCGGGTGCGACGGACGAGCGGCGCAACACTAGCGCGTCTCCGGCGTATCGGCCACGCGACGAGAACAACGTGTCCATGCCCGGCAGCGTGTCGCCCCCGAAGCCGAACACGAGCGTGTCGGCGCCCGTGGGCGGGCCGCCGCGGCGCCAATCCAGCCAGGTGGCGAGGTGATGGTCGTCGGTGGGCGGGCGGAACCGGCGGTCGAGCGCGTCGGCCTCCGCGGGGCTCTGTGCCGGTCGCACGAACCTCCCCGCGCTCGAACGCCAGTCGGATCTCATCACCCGGTCCACCAGCACCTCGAACTGCCGCGTACGCTCGCCCTCGGCGAGCAGGGGCGCGGCGACGCGAGACAGCGCGGGCAGCGGCCATCCCGTGCGCACGGCCAGCGCCAGCAGCAGCACCGCGGCCACGCTCGCGGCCACGCGCGGCCCCCGCATGAAGTACAGCAGGCCGTCGGTGCCGATGTCATCCACCGCGGTCGCGTATGCGGCCGTGAACACGGCGAAGATCGCGTACGTCGGCGAGCCGGTCGGGTTCGCGGCCGGCAACAGCGCACACGCGGCGAGCAGCGCGGTGAGGGTCCAGCGGCCGCGGCGCATGCCCTTCGTGGCGGCCCACGCGAACCACAACGGCAACACCGGCACGCCGCTGAGCACGGCCCCGGTCGCGACGACCAGCGTCATCACGCCGGCCGCCGTGCCTCCCGGACCCGGCATCGTGCGCGTGGCCGTCCGCGCTGCGAGCAGCCCGGCCACAGCCGAGCCCACCACGTTCACTTCGAGCGTGCGATACGACTGCAGCAACCCCACCAGGGGTGCGTCGGGAATGCCGCGCTGGTCACCGGGAACCAACAGCAGGTAGGCCGCCGCCGAGCCGAACAGCACCACGCTCGCCGCCGCGAAACCGGGCGGCGTACGCAGCCGTGGGGACTCGATGACCGCTCCGAGCGCGAATGCCACCGCGAGCGGCAGCGCATACGGGTGGACGAGCGCGGTGATCACCGCCCCCACGAACACGCCGAGCAGCGTGTTCGGGTCGAGCGGCCCGCGGGCCGCACGGGCGAGCGCCACCACGAAGAACAGCAGCGGGCCGTAGAAGATGCCGTGCAGGTGGAACACCCAGATGTAGCCGGAGATGAACACGCCGCCGGTCACGAACGCGAGGAGCGCGAACACACGCCGCTCACGCAGCCCGCGCGCCGCCCACGCCCATGCGCCGAGCGCCAGCAGCGCGTTCACCATCTCGACCAGGCCCACGTCGTGGCCGCCGAGCCGGTACAACACCCAGGCCGGGCCCGTGCCGAGCGGGCGCAGGCTCAGCACGCTCGGGAATGGCTCGATCAGCGCCTGGACGAGGGTGCGCTGCTCCAGCCGCACGATCCAATCGAACGACTCGTTGTGCGGCGCCCAAGGCAGGCCGACCACGAACCAGAACGCGAGCCCGGCCACGGCCAGCGCCGTCAGTTCCGGGGTCGTGCCGCTGTTGCGCGCGCCGCCCTGGCGCGACGCGAAGCGCATGGTCAGCGGGGTTCCTCTCCGCCGTCCCCTTCCAGCTCGGCCACGTTCTCGAGGTACAGGCGGCGAGCCTCTTCAAACTGCTCCGAGGAAGGCGGAACGCGGTTGCCGTCCTCGTCCTCGCCGAGCTGCACGACCCCGTGGCTTTCGAACAAGTGCTGTGCCGCCTCGGCCGCCTCACGCGTCTCGAAGTCGAACGGGATGAACTCCCCGTCGCGACCGAGCGTCTCGAGCACCCAGGCGCCCTCCTCGGCGCCCCCTCGCACGATGCGAGCACCGCGCAGGTCGCCCGAGCTCCACGTCATACCGAAGGCGCGCTCGGCGCGAAGCGTGGACGACGCGATGCCGGCGCCGACCTTCCACTCCTCGCCGGATTCCTCGGGCGGCAACAGGCGCACGACGTGCCGATCGGGGATCAACGCGAGGCCATCGCTCGTGACCGCCACGACCAGCCGGTCGTCCACGCCATCGGAGTCCTCGGCCGCGGGCTCCGGTACTGTCGGTGAGTCGTCGAAGCGCGGGGGCTCCTCCGAGCGAGGAACTGCCGGCTCGTCGGAGGACCGCGACGAGCGCATGAGCAGCGCGATCACGATGACGAAGCCGACCGCGAACAGCCCGCCGAGCAGGCCGGAGTTCATCAGAACTCCGCCGGTTCCGTGTAGTCGCCGAACACCTCGCGCATGGCCCCGCGGATCTCGCCCTCGGTGGCGTATTCGCGGGCACAGTCGAGGATCTTCTCCATCAGGTTGACCTCGCCGGGCGCGGTGCGGGCCGCCGCGGTGAGCGCCTGCAGCGCGCGCCTCGTGGCGGTGTCGTCGCGCGTACGCTTGACCTCGGCGATGCAGCGCTTCTGCTCCTCCTCGACCTCTTCGCCGATGTACATGATGGGGATCTCGATCTTCTCGTCGGGCTCGACGTACTCGTTCACGCCCACGATGATGCGCTGCTTCTTCTCCATCTCCTGCTGGTACTGGTAGGCCGCGGCCCCGATCTCGCGCTGGAAGAACCCGTGCTCGATGCCTCGCACGACGCCGCCCATCCCCTCGATCTGCCGGAAATAGTCCTCGGCCTGTTCCTCGAGGCGGTTCGTGAGGTGCTCGAGGTAGTAGGAGCCCGCGAGCGGGTCGGCCGTCTCGGTCACGCCGGTCTCATGTGCGATGACCTGCTGCGTGCGCAGCGCGATCTTCACCGCTTTGTCGCTCGGCAGCGCGATGGTCTCGTCCATGGAGTTCGTGTGCAGCGACTGGGTGCCGCCCAGCACGGCGGCCAGCCCCTGGAACGCCGTGCGCACGATGTTATTCTCGGGCTGCTTGTCCCACAGCGAGCAGCCGGCGGTCTGGGTGTGGAACCGCATCAGCCAGCTCTCGCGGCGTTTCGCGCCGTAGCGCTCGCGCATGTGGCGGGCCCAGATCCGGCGCGCCGCGCGCAGCTTGGCGATCTCCTCGAAGAAATCGAGGTGGCTGTTCCAGAAGAACGACAACCGCGGAGCGAACTCGTCGATGTCGAGACCGCGCTTCACGCACTCTTCGACGTACGTGAACCCGTCGGCAAGCGTGAACGCAAGTTCCTGCGCGGCGGTGCTGCCGGCCTCGCGGATGTGGTAGCCCGACACGCTGATCGTGTTCCACTGCGGCACGTTCTTCGTGGCGAACTCGATCAGGTCCACGATGATGCGCAGGCTGGGTTCCGGCGGGAAGCACCAGCACTTCTGCGCGATGTACTCCTTGAGGATGTCGTTCTGCAGCGTGCCGCGCAAGGAAGCTAACGGAACGCCCTTCCTCTCGGCGTTCGCGAGGTAGAACGCAAACATGATGCTCGCCGGCCCGTTGATGGTCATGGACGTGGAGATCGCACCCGGGTCGATGCCGTCCAGCAGGATCTCCATGTCGCGCAGCGAGTCGATGGCCACGCCGCACTTGCCGACCTCGCCGTGCGCCTTGGGGTGGTCGCTGTCGTAGCCCATGATGGTGGGGTTGTCGAACGCGATGGACAGGCCCGTCTGCCCGTGCGAGAGCAGGTAGTGGTAGCGCTGGTTCGACTCGCGCGCCGTGCCGAAGCCCGCGAACTGCCGCATCGTGAACATGCGGCCGCGATACATCGTGGGATGGATGCCGCGCGTGTACGGGTACTCGCCCGGAACGGCGAGGTCGCGTGCGAGGTCCATGCCCGCGAGGTCCTCCGGGCCATAGAGCGGCGCGATCGGCACGCCCGAGATCGTGTACGGGTAGAGATCCTTCCGCTCGCGCGCCTTTGGGTAACCCGCATCGTAGGCGGCGCGCATCTCGGCATACGCGCCATTGCTGCGCGGGCCGGGCGCGGACTTCGAGCGCGCAGCGCGAGTGCGCGACGCCTTGGGGTGCGTGCCACGCGTGGCGCGGCCGCGCTTCGGGGCCGTCTGCTTGGGCGTCTTGGTCGCCATCGGGCCGCTCCAGTCGGGAGGGTTCGCTCGGGCACACCCGCGAGGGGGCGCGGAATCCGTGCGAGCCTAAGCGGCGCGCCGAAGGGGGGTCAAGCTCTTGCGATGACACACACTGCAGCCCGCCCCGGCCTCCCGTCGCGCCCCGGCAGCGGTTCCGCCACTTGCCGGGCCGTCAGCGGATGACGATCACCTTCGCAAGCTTCTCCCGCCCGTCCGCCACCGCCTTTGCGAAGTACATCCCGCTCGGCAGTCCCTCGGTGCCCGGCACCGTCCACTCGCCCGCGTCCGCCGACTCGCCGCGCGCCACTTCGCGTCCGGTGAGGTCGTGCAGCCGGAGCGTCACGCGCCCCGTCGCACCCGTGACCTGCACGCCGCTGCCGCGCGCGTACCACACGCGCAGGCCGCGAGAGGCCGTGCCTGGTGGCACACCGGTCACCTGGCCGCCCGGGTTCAACCGGATGGCGTACACCCCCTGCCGGTCAATGAACTGAGACCACGCGAAGATCGCCCCACCATCCCCGGTGGCGGCGAGCCCCACGTCGCCATATCGAGTCATGTGGGAAGACCACTCGGTCTCCCAGAACGATGCGTTTGGAAGATTCAACTTCACGCCGACATAGGCATCGGTGTCCCAGATGCTCCCCGGGCCATCAGGTTTGTAGGACGCATGGAACATCCCACCATCCCCGCTCGGCGCCAGCTCGACGCCCTGCAAGCCGCCGTCGAATGCCCCCGGGACGAGCGCGCCAACGCCGTCGCGATGGTCGTACCCCGCCCGAGGAGGAGTGTCCGTGAAGTACCAGGGCGATCCGGTGTAGACACCCTTGCGGCCGTCGGAGCCCGCGTAGATGGAGTTCATGAGGTGGTCGGAGCCCGCCGACTCGAGTAGCTCGCCGACGGTGAGACCCTCGGCAGCCCACCCAGGAGGAGGTGTCCCGCTGCCATCCAGACGGCGCAGGATGATGGGGCAAGTGAACAGGGTCAGGTCCGGGCCGGGCACGACACGGCTCGTGAGCACGAATGCCCCATCGCCACCATCCGACGCCACCGCGATCTGCGTATGCGCCACTGGCGTGCTCCAGCCATCATCCAGCGTCCGGATGTAGGAGGCGTCGTAGGGTTCCAGGTACACGCCCTCGGTGGTCCAGCCAGCAGCCGGCAGGCCACTTGGAGCAAGTCGCAACGCGCGAACCTCTCCGTCCAGAGGCTGGAAGTCCGGAGAGTCCACAGTCTGCCACGCAAGCCACAACCCACCATCCGCACCGCCGTCCATCCCGAACGAAACGACGAATGGGTAGTCGCCGGTCGCGAGTCCGAAGCCTCGACCAGACGTGGGCCATCCCCCCACGGCGGCGCCGGCGGGACCGAGCCTGAGTACGCGGATGTGGAACTGCCAGAGGTTCGGAACGGGTACGGGCAGGGACAGCCAGCCGATGTAGAGTCCGCCTGCACCGTCGCTGACCGCGATCGGGCGGAACTTCGAGGCGAGAAGGTCGCCCAGCTTGCGACCGCCGGCGAGCCAGCCTGGCGCCACCTGTCCGTTCGGTGCGAGTCGAGACAGGTACAACGACTGATTCTCGATCCACCACACGTATGCGCCGCCGTTGCCATCCCCGACCGCACCGACTTCCACCCGCGCTGCCTCGCGATCACAGACCGACGCGGGTGAGGGCCAAGCCGGATCCACGTCGCCGCTCGCGAGGAGGTGACGAGCGCGCAACCAGCCGCCGTTCCCGGACAGCTCGTGCCAGACGACGATCGCGCCGTTCTGCCCGTCCGTGCACACCTCGACCGTCGTGCTGTACGCGGGAGTCGCGTGCACCTCGACCGGCTCCACACCCCACGCCGCATGCGCCCGCCGAGGAAGCGCCGAGAGGGCGAAGAGCGCAGACAGCACCACGAGACCGGCAACGCGCGCACGCTGACCGAGATGCGACATCGCGACCTCCGAGACCATTGAAGGGAAGGATCCGCTCGGGCTGCGGACTCCGCTCCCTGCAAGCGACGGGCCCAGGCGGAAGCCAGCCTCGCCCGGGGGAGACGCGCGCAGACCCACCTTGAGCTGCTTCGGGGCCACAGCCTGCCCGAGGTGCTCATTCATCGGACCACCACGACCTTCGCAAACTTCTCCTGCCCGTCCGCCACCGCCTTTGCGAAGTACATCCCGCTCGGCAGGTCTTCGGTGCCCGGCACAGTCCACTCGCCCGCGTCCGCCGACTCGCCGTGTGCGATCTGGCGGCCGGTGAGGTCGTGGAGCGAGAGCGTCACGCGCCCCGTCGCGCCAGCGACTTGCACGCCGCTGCCGCGAGCGTACCGCACGCGCAGCCCAGGGTCGGACGGAACCGGCGGCGGGGCGACAATCGTGGTGTCTGGCTCGAGTCGCACCGCGAGCAGGCCGTGGCGGTCGATGTCCTGCGACCAGACGAGGATCGCCGCGCCGTTCCCGGTGAACTCGATGTCGGAGTCGCCATACCACGTGGTCCAGATGCCAGGCTGCAGCTCCTGGAAGCTGGCGTCCGGCTTACCCGGCGAGAGATACCTGCCTGAGAAGGACGCGTTCTCGCCCACCATCACGTTGTGCCAGCCGGTGGGCACTGCCCACGTCGTCGCGAACTCACCAGCGGCCGAGAACTTCGCCTTGAGTCGCCAGACCTTGTACTCGACGAGCGGAGAGCCCTGCGCGACGCCCAGGGGGCTGCGATGCTGGAACCGGAACCATTCACTCGACTCGACTCCGAAGGAGGCGAGCCCTGTCAGGAGCCGTCCGTCTGGCAGTCGGTACAACCGGGGTGATGCCCGCATCCCCGCGGAGGGACCGTAGTACAGACCATCGAGCGAAACGCCTGCCACGGGCCAGTCGGGCGCGGGCGTTCCGTCTCGGGTGAATCGGTGGAGTGCCGCCGCTGCATAGGGGTCACCACTCAGACCGCTCGCCGTGTCCCAGCAGAGCAGGAACCCGCCGCCGTCTCCGGCATCGGCGATCGCTGAGGGGCGCATGCCCCAGAAGTAGAGATCGGGCAACTCGCCGGTCACCTGGACGACGTCGGTTCCCGACCGGCTCCAGCCGGGGCTCGGCGCTCCCGAGGGGCCCACGCGGCTGACACGATAGGTGGCGGTGAGCGATGGCGTGACGGAGTCGTACATGTTGGACAGCCACGCCACCCACAAGCCCCCGCCCGGCGAGAGTGCGAACACCGGCGCGCCGTCGTATCGATTCTCGGCCAGGGCCTCGAACGCCAGCGGCTCGTCCGGCCAGCCCGCAGTTCCATGCCCGTTCGGCCCCAGATGGATCGCCAGGGTGCGCCAGCGGGCATTGGGGGCCAGCCCGATGCCGTACCAGCCGACGTACACTCCGCCTGAGCCATCGGGAGCGAACCAGGGCTCCTCATCTTGTTGGAGCCGCCCCAGCACCCTGCCGGCTGCGGGCCACCCAGGTGCGGTCACGGCATCGCGGGTGACTCGATTGACGCTGAGGACGCCCGTTTCGAGCCACCAGACGTAGCCGCCTCCCGCGGCATCCGACGTGGCTCCGAGCGCGCTTCGCGCGACTCCGGACGGCGCGACGAGCGTCCCTCCGAGGGGCCACGCGGGATCCGGGTCGCCACTGGCGAGCAGCCGCGTCGCGAGCAGCGGCCCCGTGTCGCCCTCCTGCCAGAATACGATCGCGCCGTGCGCGGCATCCGAGCAGATCGCCACGCGCGGGATGTGCTGTGTCGAGGCGTGCAGGTTGACGATCCCCGACTCGAAGCCCGCGTCTGCGCTGGCAGCGACCAGCAAGGTGAGGCTCGAGAGCAGCCAAGCCAAGATCCGCGAACCCGCACGGTCGGTTCGCCCTGTCATCACGGCCTCCCGGTGTGTGCAGCCGTGGATCGTCGCTGCCTCAACGGATGACGATCACCTTCGCGAGCAACTCCTGCCCGTCCGTCACCGCCTTCGCGAAGTACATCCCGCTCGGCAGTCCCTCGGTGCCCGGCACCGTCCACTCGCCCGCGTCCGCCGACTCGCCGCGCGCGATCTCGCGACCGGTGAGGTCATGCAGCCGGAGCGTCATGGGCCCGGTCGCGCCGTACACCTGCACGCCGCTGCCGCGCGCGTACCACACGCGCAGGCCGCGAGTGGCAGTGCCGGGTGGCACACCGGTCACCTGGCCGGCGGGGTTCATGCGGATGGCGAATACGCCGAAGCGCTCGTGAACCTGCGACCACGCGAAGATCGTACCGCCGTCTCCGGTCGCGGCGAGTCCGATATCGCCGTACCACTGGACGACGGGATCGTCGTGCCACTCGATGAACGATCCTCCGGGTTGCGTCTGGTTGAGCCCCACGAATGCACTCGGCTGGTAGAGGCCGGACGGACCGTGCGGGAAGTACGAGCCCACGACCACGCCGCCGTCGCCACGCGAAGCCGACTCGATGCCGTGATCCCCCGCGCTCGCACTCTCGCCGACGGGCAGGCCCAACTCGGAGTAACGATCGAAGCTGTAGTTCGAGCCCCCGTGGAGGAAGAAGCTCGGGCGTCCGGCGTGCACACCGCCCGCACCGTCGGCATGCAGCCGCAGCGAGAGATCGGCGCTGCCACTTCCGGGCATGGGGAAACCCACCGTGGTGGCGGCCCTGCCCTCGGCGGGCCAGCCGGGATCCAGCGTCCCCAACGAGTTCACGCGATGCAACCGGTAGTCGGCGGCGACCGTGAACTCGTCGTACGCATACGGCAGCCCCGAGAGCACGATCGCGCCACCGCTCCCGTCCTCGGCGATGGCCGCAAGTCGCGACGGCGGCGCGATGCCCCACTCGGGCCTGCCCGCCAGCAGGTCGCCCCGGAACTCCGCGACCGCCACGCCCGACGCGGTCCAGCCCGACGCAGGCAGGCCCGCGCCCGTGTATCGCGCGACCCGCGCCTCGCCGGGCGAATACACACCCGGTTCCAGCTCTGTGGTCGTGGCGTAGGCGAGCCATAGCCCGCCGTCCCCGGCCGCCCCGATGCCGAATGTGCTCGCCTGCTCGCTGTTCGCCTGCGTGTCCGCCAGCGTCCTGCCACTGTTCGGCCAGCCGTCTTTCGCGGTGTTCGCGGGCCCCAGGTGATGCGCCCTGATCGTCACGGAGGACGGCGGCAGCACCGCTGCCGTGAGCCATGCGGCGTAGACACCGCCGCCTCCATCCGAGACCACGACGGGCCGCGAACCGGCACTCGCGAGCGTGCCGATCTGGCGTCCACGCGCCGGCCAGCCGGTGGCGACGGCGCCTTCGGCCGCGAGTCGTGTGAGATAGAGCTGCGTGCCCTCCATCCACCACACGTAAGCGCCTCCAGCGCCATCGCTCACCGAGCCGAGCGCAGCACGGGCAGCGTCGGCGGTACTCAGCACGACGGGTGCACCCCAGGCGGCATCCACGTCGCCATTCGCGAGCAGGTGACGAGCGCGCAGCAACCCTCCCGTGGCGGTCTCCTCCTGCCAGACGATCAGCGCACCTTGCGAAGCGTCGCTCGCGACACTCACCAGCGGACACAGAGCCGTGGTCGCGTGCACCTCGACCGGGTCAGCGCTCCACGCGGCGTGCGTGCGGCGCGAGAACAGCATGAGTGCGAGCATCGCGAACAGGGCAGCAAGGATGGCGACGCGCGTGCGGTGGCCGAGGGTGAGCATGGCGACCTCCGGAAGAAATCGCGGGGAGGGAATCGCCCGCGGGCTTCCATGGTGCGCCTTCACGAACGCGATTTCAGCCCGAAAATGGCGCTCCCGCCGGGTGTTCCCGGCCGCGGCGGCGCCCACACCCCGCGACGTTCCGTCTCAGCGCTCGGTCGGCGGCTTCTCGCCAGCCATCAGCCGTGCGGCCAAGCGGTTGGGCGTCTCCTGGCGGTCGGCCAGCGCGGCCAGCGCGCGATGCCACTCGCTGTCGGGG
>Ga0075429_100000511_pt1 | contig 29379 bp, 34 predicted proteins | sample RhiMetdeltSRZDD3_FD_75295 | JGI IMG/M metagenome (GOLD analysis project Ga0075429, IMG submission 75295) | Populus rhizosphere microbial communities from Tennessee, USA - Rhizosphere MetaG P. deltoides SRZDD3 | ecosystem: Host-associated > Plants > Roots > Rhizosphere > Soil | place: USA...
GGCTCGCGCTTTCCGCGCGCGGTTATCACCGCGTGTTACGCGTCGCGCGATCGATTGCGGATCTTGACGGCTGCGGCGAAATCGCATCCGCACACATCGCGGAAGCGATTCAGTACCGGCGGATGGACGCCGGGTTCTAGCGGCGAGCCGCTAGCGACTAAGAATCCAGTCGATCACTTCCTGGCGGTCGACGCGGTAAGCGAAGTCGCTGCCGCGGCACATCGCGTTACCCCTCATGAACGAAGTGACCGCGACGATTAGATTGGAGTTCGAGCCGCCGAGAAACACCGGGCCGCCCGAGTCGCCCGAGCACGTGCCGCCGCGGTTGTTGCCGCTGCCCTGCGTCTGCAGGTTGTACCCGTCGGTCCACTGGTTGCGGTCGAAATCGATTAGCGACGACGAGGCCATCAGGCGCTCGCGGAACGAAACGTTCGAGAGCTTCGTGTGCACACCCACGCTCAACGTCAGCCCGTAGCCGCTCACGGTGAGCAAGGTGTTCTTCCTGCCCTTGCCGACGACGGTTTCCAGCGCGCCCGCCTCAAGCCTGCCGTACCTCGGCATCGTGATTGGCTGCCCGAGAATCACTACGCCAGCGTCTTGCGTATTCGGAAAGCCGGCGAAGTTCGCAAAGCCGTAGTTGTGGATGCTGACCGACGTTGCGCACTGCGTGCCGAGTGTGCCCGGCGCGCACGTGGCCGGCCAGCCGGTGACAGGATCAACCCCAGTACTCGGATTGAAGTGCACTCCGGCGTCCTGCTGGAAGTAGACGCGCGCGGATACAGCTCCCGCGGCCGTATCGAGGCAATGCCCTGAGGTCACCAGCCTGGTGGGGCTAATCAGCGAGCCGCTGCAACGCCACATGGAACTGCCATTCTTGTCGTAGACGACGACAAGCCCAACGTAGGGATGTGCTGTGTCCTCGATCCAATCGCCGGTAATGGCGAATGCGGATGTCGTCGCGAGCAGAGCCGCGAGCCCCATGAGCCTTTTCATTTGCCGCTCCTCTCTTAGTGGGGAGTGGGCGCGACTATAGTGGAGTTAAGGTACTTTAGCAAGAAAGGGAGGTACGTCAAGGCGGCAAAACGTCTTTTTGAGACCAGTTCGATTGCGCTTACGCCTCGGGTATGGCGCTCCTGCATGCGCGCAGGCGCCCACGAGCCGGCGGGGGACCTAGCGGACGCGAGAGTCGGAGATGATGGAACGTGCCGAGGCTAGGGGATGCGCCCCGGGCGAAATCGCTCCCGCGCACATTGCGGAAGCGATCCAGTACCGGCGGATGGACGCCGGGCCTTAGAACCGGCCTACTGACTGTTGATCCAGTCGAGCACTTCCTGACGGTCGATGCGATAGCCGTAGTCGGTACCGCGGCAGAGCTGGTTCAGGCCGAACGACGTCACTGCCACGATCGTGTTCGAGCTTGCACCGCCGAGGAACACCGGCCCGCCGGAATCGCCCGAGCAGGTGCCGCCGCGGTTGTTGCCGTTCCCCTGCGTCTGCAGGTTGTAGCCATCGGTGTAAGCGCTGCCGAGATTCACCAGCGAAGAGCTGGCCATCAGACGCTCGCGGAACGATACGTTGGAGAGCTTCGTGTGCACGTTTACGCGATACGTCAGCCCGTAGCCGCTGACGGTAAACAGCGTGTTCTTTGCACCTCGCGCGGTAACGTTGTCGAGTGCGCCCGCCGTTGGAAGCTGACCGTACTTCGGCAGCGTGATCGGCTGATCGAGAATCACGACGCCCGCGTCACGTGTGTTTGGAAAGCCGGCAAAATTGGCGAAGCCGTAGTTGTGAATGCTGCTGGACGTGGCGCAGAGCGTGCCTAGGGTCCCGGCAGCGCACGTTTTCGGGTAACCGGTGATCGGGTCCTCTCCGGTCGACGTGTTGAAATTCGCTCCCGCATCCTGCTGGAAATACACGCGTGCAGAGGCAGCGCCTTCGGTCGTATCCGCGCAGTGGCCAGCGGTCACCAGCTTGGTCGGGCTGATCAGCGAACCACTGCAGCGCCAGATGAAGCTGCCTTGAGCGTTATAGAACACGACCAGACCCACGTAAGGGTGCACGTTGTCCTCGAGCCAGTCACCGGTAATACCGAAAGCCGATGTCGTCGCGGCGAGCAAAGCCGCGAGCAGAATGGACTTCTTCATTGACCCCTCCTCTTTGAGAGGGCGCGAGTATATTAGAGTCGCCCCATCAAAAAAAGGGAGGAACGTCATGGCGGCAAGACACCTGTTTCAGACCGGTTCGATCGCGCTGACGCTTGTATGCGCTCTTGGCATCGGCGCGCCTGCATTCGCGCAAGCGCCAAAGGATTCCGCGGCGGACTTGAAGCGGGCGCGCGAGGCGCTCGACAAATACAAGGATCCGGTAGCAGCGATTCACGACGGCTACTTCTCCACGCTCGGTTGCGTAACGTATCCGAAGCCCGGTGCCGCGGGCCAGGTTCCTTACCCCGCCGGCGGCATGGGCGTTCATTTCTTCAACGGAGCGCTGATGGGAGCGCCGCTCGACCCGACGAAACCTCAGGTTCTTGTGTACGAGCCGGGAGCGGGTGGCAAGCTGCAACTCGTAGCGGCCGAATGGTTCGTCCCGCTGACACCCGAGCTCAAGGGGAAGCCCGAGCTCTTCGGCAGGCCGTTCGACGGCCCGATGGAAGGGCATCATCCGCTCATGCCGCACGGGTTGCATCACTACGACTTGCATGTGTGGCTGTGGAAGGACAATCCCGCCGGCATGTTCGCGCCGACCAATCCCAAGATCAAATGTCCGAAGGGACCGTATACGTTCGAAGAAACCGCCCCGAAGATCGTTCCGCACAAGTAGTGCAAGTGCGCGCCTAGCCGTCCGCCGATGGCAACGTACGCGATCGGCGACGTGCAGGGCTGCTTCGACGAGCTGCAGGAGCTCGTCGCGCGCGTCGGGTTCGATCCCCCGCGCGATCGCCTGTGGTTCGTCGGCGATCTCGTCAATCGCGGCCCGAAGTCACTCGACGTGCTGCGCTACGTGCGCTCGCTCGGCGAGAGCGCCGTCACGGTGCTCGGCAACCACGATCTGCACCTCGTTTGCCAGTACGAGGGCATCGAGCCGACGCGCAAGGACGACACGTTCGGCGACGTGCTCGCGGCGCACGATGCGCGCGAGCTGATCGGATGGTTGCGGGCGCGGCCGATGCTTCATGTGCAGGGCCGCCATGCGATGGTGCACGCAGCCTTGCTGCCGCAGTGGAGCGTTGAGCGCGGCGCTGCGCTCGCGCGCGAAGTGGAGCAGGCGCTCGTTGCTCCCGGCTATCGCGAATTCCTCGCCAACCTCTATGGCGATCAACCCGCAGAGTGGAACGACGCGCTCACCGGATGGGACCGGCTGCGGGTGATCGTGAACGCGCTGACGAGGCTGCGTTTTTGCACGCTGCAGGGACGGATGGCGTTGAAAGCCGGCGGCACGGTGCCGCCGGACGGCTACCGCGCTTGGTATGACACGCGCCCGGCGGGCGACGAACCGGTGCTCGTGTGCGGCCACTGGTCGGCGCTCGGGCTGAAGCTGAATGAGCGCTACGCCCTGCTCGACTCGGGCTGCGTCTGGGGTGGAGCGCTGAGTGCGCTGCGACTTGAAGACCGCTGGCTGGTGCAGGTACCCTGCGCCGGCTATCAACTCGTCGGAGAGAGCGCATGAGCGATTGCGTATTCTGCAGGATCGTTGCCGGGCAGATTCCATCGACCCGCGTGTACGAGGACGAGCACGTTGTCGCCTTCATGGATATCGGCCACGTCAATCCAGGTCACGTACTCGTCGCGGTGAAGCGGCACGCGGAGAATCTCTACGCGCTCGAGGAGGCGCAGGCCGCGGCGATCGCTCTGGCGAGCGTTCGCATTGCACGTGCGATCCGCGAAGCGTTTGCGCCCGCCGGGCTGTCCGTGTACCAGGCGAACGGCAAGCCGGCGGGACAGACGGTATTTCATTACCACGTACATCTCGTGCCGCGCCATGACGGCGACGGCATGCAGCTGACCTGGCCGGTCAAGAACCCGCCGCGCGAAAAGCTCGAAGAATACGCCGCGCGCATCGTCGAGCGGCTGCAGCCAGGGCGCGCTCAGGGATAAAACAGATAGAGCCGATAGCCGACGGCGCGCACGCCGCCGGTGCTGAAATGCAGACGCAGCGTCGTTTCCGCGCCCGGAGCGATTCCACGCGCAGGACTCGCACCGGGATGGTTCTGCAGGTATTCCGCCGGCGCGAGCACGCGCCGCAGTACCGGCTGATCCCGCTCATCGGTGAGCGTCAGCTCCAGCGCCGGGTACTCCTGCGCGAACGGCGCCCGATTGCGAATGACGGCGTTGAGGACGATCATGCTCTCCTGACGTCGATCGGACTCCAGGTCAGAGGTTTCGATCGACATCAGATCGGGCTTGCGTGGCAGGTAGAGCGTGCAGCCGAGCAGCCTGCAGGTCGCCGCGAGCGGTTCGCGGGTGCCGGGAAACAGTACAGAGAGCTCGGTGCGATACAGCAGCAACACCTGGAAAAGAAGTGCAACGAGTGCCACGGCTCCACCGGCAAGCCACACCGCGCCACCGCGCGCAGGCGGTGCATCGCGCAGAAAATTAGCTTCTGATACGGACGCGGGCCCGGCATCGGTCGCGGGGATCCGCAACGGCTCGCTCGGTTCGAACAGCGCGAGCTGCGGCGAGGGCTCGCTTTGCGCCGAATCGCGCGACGCCGCAGGCTCGTTCAGCGCCGCGACGCCATCGAACACCGCCGAGCACTTGCCGCAGCGCACCCTGCCGCTCTTTTGGGCAAGCTGCGCAGCTTGCACGCGGAATGCGGTGCCGCAATTCGGGCAGCACGTAACGAGCGTCATCTGCGCTCGCCACCGAGCAGCGCCCAGCCCTCGCTGACGGCCTCGACGCTCAGGTCGAAATCGCCGGCGTATGCGGCCGCCACCTGCGCTGCCTGCTCTGCAAGCACGCCGGAGAGCGCGATTCGCGCCCCCGGGGCCGTGCAGGCCGCAAAGAGCGGCGCGAGGTCGACCAGCGGCCGAGCGAGGATATTCGACACGACCAGGTCATACCGACCGGCGGGAAGCGCTTGTGGCAGCCCGATCCGAATCGACACGCCATTTGCGCGCGCATTCTCCGCGCACGCTTCGAGCGCCCGGGGATCAACGTCGATGGCCACGACTTCGGAGGCGCGAAGCTTTGCGGCAGCAAGCGCCAATATGCCCGACCCGCACCCGTAGTCGAGGACACGCCACGCGGTGCGTCCATCGGCTCGCTGTTCTCGGAGCGCTCGTTCCAGCCAGCCCAGCATCAGGCGCGTCGTCGCGTGCGAACCGGTGCCGAATGCAAGCCCCGGATCGAGCCGCACGACGATCGCGTCGCTAGCCGCGGGCGGCGCGCACCAGCTCGGCACGATCCACAGGCGCTCTCCGACTTGCAGCGGCGCAAATTGGGATTGCGTGCGCCGTACCCAATCGTCGTCGTCGACATGCGCGATGTCGTATTCGGGCGCGGCGGGTAGACCCGCTGCGCACGCCGCGGCTTTAATCAACGCCCCGGCGTCGCTGTGCAAGTCGACGAGGGCAGAGATCCGGCTGTCCTGCCAGCCCGCGATCGCATCGATTCCCGGCTCGCCGTAAAGCGGGGTTTCGTCAACGGTATCGGCGCGAGCATCCTCGATCGTGACCGAGTGCGCGCCCAGGTCGAGCAACGCGTCCGACAGCGCCTCGGCCAGCGGCGCCCGGACCTCCATCTGGAGCCTCAGCCAGGCCATCACCTCGGCTTCTTCGACTCCTGGGCAAGCTTCTGCTCGAGATAATGGATGGAGGTGCCTCCGCGGACAAAGCGCATATCGTGCAGGAGGTCCAGGTGCAGAGGAATGTTGGTCTTGATTCCCTCGACGACCATCTCCGAGAGCGCGATGCGCATCCGCCGGATTGCCTGCTCGCGAGTGGCGCCGTAGGCGATCACCTTGCCGATCATCGAATCGTAGTACGGAGGCACCGTATAGCCTGCATAGACGTGCGAATCTACGCGGATTCCGGGGCCGCCCGGCGGGTGATAGGAAGTAATGCGCCCTGGCGAAGGCGTGAAGCTGTAGGGATCCTCGGCGTTGATCCTGCATTCCATCGCGTGGCCGCGCAGCTCGATGTCTTTCTGCCTGAAAGCGAGCTTCTCTCCGGCGGCGACCCGGATCTGCTGCTGCACCAGGTCGATTCCCGTCACCATCTCGGTCACGGGATGCTCGACCTGGATGCGGGTATTCATCTCGATGAAGAAGAACTCGCCCTCGTCGTACAGGAACTCGAACGTGCCTGCGCCGCGGTAGCCGATCTTGCGGCAGGCGTCGGCGCAGCGCTCGCCGATCCGGTCGCGCAGCTTGGGCGGAAGGTCCGGTGCGGGTGCCTCCTCGATCACCTTCTGGTGGCGCCGCTGCATCGAGCAGTCGCGCTCGCCGAGATACACCGCGTTGCGGTGCTCGTCGGCGAGTACCTGCACCTCGATGTGCCGCGGGTTCTCGAGGTACTTCTCCATGTACACGGTCGGATTCGCGAACGTGGACTGCGCCTCGGCGCGCGTCATGGCGACCGCGTTGAGGAGCGCCGCCTCGGTGTGCACGATGCGCATGCCGCGTCCACCCCCGCCTCCGGCCGCTTTGATGATGACCGGATAGCCGACCTTGCGCGCGACCCGTACGATTTCTTTCGCGTCCTCCGGCAAAGCGCCGTCCGAGCCCGGCACGCAGGCAACGCCCGCCTTGAGCATGGCCTGCTTGGCGCTGACCTTGTCGCCCATGAGGCGAATACTCTCGGCGCGAGGGCCGATGAACACGAACCCGGAGCGTTCCACCTTGTCGGCAAAATCGGCGTTCTCGGCGAGAAAGCCGTAGCCCGGATGAATCGCTTCCGCGTCGGTCACTTCCGCAGCACTGATGATCGACGGAATGTTGAGGTAGCTCGAGGCGGAAGGCGCTGGGCCGATGCACACCGATTCGTCGGCAAGCTTTACGTACTTCGCTTCGGTATCGGCTTCCGAGTGCACTGCGACCGTACGGATGCCCATCTCGCGGCATGCACGCTGGATGCGAAGCGCGATCTCCCCGCGGTTCGCGATCAGGATCTTCTCAAACATCGGCTCGGCTAGGCGATCACAAGCAGTGGCTGTCCATACTCGACCGGCTGGCCATTTTCGACGAGGATCGCCTTGACGACGCCGGAGACATCGGTTTCGATCTCATTCATCAGCTTCATCGCCTCGATGATGCAGACCGTCTCGCCCTTTTTGACCGCCTGCCCCACTTCTACGAACGGCTTTGCCTCCGGCGAGGGTGAGCGGTAGAAGGTACCGACCATCGGCGCCTTGACGAGCTGGCCTTCCGGGGCGGCTTCGAGCTCTTGAGCAGTAGCGGGCGCGGGCGTTGGCGCGGCGGACTCTCTTGCGCCCGGCACCGAATCGGGGGGCGCGGTCGACCCAGCTGTCGCTGCTCCGGGTGCGGCCACGGCGCCGCCCTTTACGATCTTTACCTTTTCCTCGCCCTCGGTAATCTCGAGCTCGGCGATTCCGGACTCCTGGACGAGGTCGATCAGCTTCTTCAGCTTCCGCAGATCCATTCGGACGACCCCCTTGCACGTCGCGGGTGGGCTCGCTGCAGGTAGTCGATGCGCCCGGTTAATCACGCCTTGAGAAGGCGTGGGCGCCTCATTACTCGCGAGTTGTTAAGCGTTGACCGCAGTACCCGGCATTTTAGACGAAATTGGGCGCCTCCCCTTTGCCAGGTCGCTCAGAATCGTGTCGAGCTCGGGCTGCCTCAGCACGCCCAATTTTCTCCGGACGAGGGCCCCGCTCCGATCGAGGAAGACCGTAAACGGAAGTCCGCCCGATCGATTTCCCAGCTTTCGCATCAGCTCGAGGCCCTCCGTACCGCCCAACAACAAGGTGTAGTCGATCGACAATTTAGAAGCATATTCGCCGATTTTAGATTCCTGATCAATGGCGATGCCGACAACATCTATGCCCTTGCCGGCATGGAACCGTCGCGCCGCCATCAGCAACGGGATCTCTTCTAGGCAGGGCGCGCACCAGGTCGCCCAGAAATTCACAACCACGATTTTTCCCGCCCACTCTGCAAGCGCACGCGGTTTTCCGTTCAGATCCACAAGCCTCGCGGCACGTAATGGATCTGCTTCGCCGCGGGTGAGCTCGAGAAGCTTGGGTGCACCGACGCCAGCCGCGAGGGCTGCCGTCGCCACTGCGAGCGAAACCAGAACGTCACGTCTGCGAGGCGTCATCGAGCGTAGCCACAAGCGAGGCGACCTCAGCCAACCCGGCGCGCTCGGACACGCGCCCGGCGGCGGTGGTCTTCAAAGCCAGGCGCTCGTCGCGCGGATCGAATACGGAAAGCTTGAGCGGGACGCCTTGCCAGTCCAGCGCAAGCACCGCAACTGCTCTGGCACGGTCACCTGAGTATCGAGTGACCTCGTGCGTCTCATAAGCAATGCGGTGATCCAGCAGATAGAGCTCCACTTCCTTCGGGCTTTCCGGAAAGAGCTGAAGGTCGATCTCGGCATAGGGCCCGGCGGTCCCCTTCAGCACCGGCCCGGTCAGGTAGGGACGGAACCGCTCGAGCGCGCGCATGACGTCGAGAGCCGCGCGCAGCAGCGATGCGACCCGTACCGGATGCTCGTCCGCCTGATACAGCGACCGGTACGCACGCAGTTCTGCTTCGATCTCGTCATTTCCGGGAAGTGTCATGCGACCCTGCAGGCCGAGTTGGCGTATTGCCTTGCGCTTTGCAAGCGCGAAGTCGTCCACCCCGTCCTCGGCCATGATGCGTGCGGCAGCGGCGGCAATTCGCTCTCTGGTGCTGCCGGGCCGCAGGTTCTTGCGCGACGGATCTCCGCGTCTTGCCATGGCGCCGCAGCATAGTCGCGCAAGCCGTCGCGTACAATCGCCGCCTTTTCACGAGCGCGGCCGTCTTGCACATTCATATTCTGGGGATCTGCGGCACTTTCATGGGCGGAATTGCCGCGATCGCGCGCCAGGCGGGGTGCCGGGTAACCGGCTGCGACGCCAACGTCTATCCGCCGATGAGCGAGCAACTGAACGCGCTCGGAATCGAGCTGATCGAGGGCTACGGCGACGATCAGCTCGCACTCAAGCCCGACCTGTGGGTGATCGGGAATGCAATCACCCGGGGCAATCCGCTGGCCGAAGCGATTCTCGACAGCGGGCAGCGATATCAGTCGGGCCCGGAGTGGCTCAAAGAGAATGTCCTTTTCGATAAGTGGGTGCTCGCTGTTGCTGGAACACACGGCAAGACGACTACCTCGTCGATGTTGGCATGGCTCCTCGAGGATTCGGGCCGTGCCCCAGGCTTTCTGATCGGCGGCATCCCAACCGACTTCTCGATCTCCGCGCGCTTGACTCCATCGAGCCTGTTTGTCATCGAGGGCGACGAATATGACACCGCTTTTTTCGATAAGCGCTCGAAGTTCGTCCACTACCGGCCCCGAACAGCAGTTTTAAATAATATCGAGTTCGATCATGCAGACATCTTCGCCAATCTGGCAGAGATCGAGCGGCAATTTCGTCACTTGGTAAGGATCATTCCTCGCTCCGGATTGATCGTCAGCAACGGCCAAGACCCGGTTGTGAAGCGAGTGCTGACTGATGATTGCTGGACCCCCGTCGAGGAGTTCGGTAGTCCCACCGGCTGGGCGGCCGGGGTGCCGGATGCGGACGGTCACTTTGACGTGCTTTGGCGCGACAAGCCTGTCGGCCGCGTACGGTGGGCGCTTGCCGGCGAGCACAATCGGATGAACGGCCTTGCCGCCATCGCCGCCGCCCGGCACGCCGGAGTCGAGCCTGAGTCAGCGCTCGCCGCACTCTCCTCATTCAAAGGAGTGCGGCGTCGGATGGAGGTTCGCGGCACCGCGCGCGGCGTCACGGTCTATGACGACTTTGCGCACCACCCGACGGCGATCCGCGTCACGCTCGAAGGGCTGCGGGCGAAGGTAGGCGGCGCCCGCATTCTTGCCGTACTCGAGCCGCGTTCGAATACGATGAGAGTCGGGCGGATGAAGGAGGCGCTGCCGGAAAGCCTTGCGCAGGCCGATCGAGCGTATCTCTACGCGGTCCGGCTGGGTTGGGACCCGGCGCAGCTCTTTCACGCCAGCGGTCGGCAAGTGGAGTGGTCGGCAAGCATCGATGCACTGGTCCAGGCAATCGCGCAGGAGGCGCGCGCCGGAGATCATGTCGTCGTCATGTCGAACGGCGAGTTCGGCGGAATTCACGCCAAGCTGCTGTCCGCCCTGCTCGAAGGCGGGCGGTGATCCTCTACCTCCACGGGTTCAACAGCACTCCGGAGTCGCACAAGGCGCGCACGCTTCACAGTTACATGAAAGCGCGCGGCCTCGATTCATTGTTCGCCTGCCCGGCATTGCCGCATCGTCCCGAGGAAGCGCTGCGCGCGATCGAAGGGACGTTGGCCACGATTGCGTCGCAGGCGACGACCGTTGTCGGCAGCTCGCTCGGCGGCTTCTACGCCACGTACATCGCCGAAAAGCACGACTGTCGGGCGGTACTCCTCCAGCCGGCAGTATCCCCTCATGTCGGCCTCGAAGCGTTCCTCGGCACGCAGCAGAATCTGCATACCGGAGAGCGCTATGAGCTCACCCGTGCGCATCTCGAAGCCTGGCGTGCGCTCGCTGTCGAGCGCGTCGATCCGGAGCGCTACCTGGTGTTCCTGGAGACTGGCGACGAGGTGCTCGACTGGCGCGAGGCGGCGCTGAAGTACGCGGGCGCGCGGATGGTGGTTCGCGACGGCGGCGACCATTCGCTTCGCAGCTTTCCCGAGCACATTCCACGGATTCTCGCCTTTGCCGGGATCGTCCCCCGCGCATGAACGTCCTGTACGAAGAGGACGGCGAATTCAAAGTAGGCGCCGTGCTCGCAACGAGCCCCGCGTCGCTGCAGGTAGAAAGCCCCCACGGACGGCGCTCGAAGGTGAAGATCGCGCAAGTCCTGCTGCGCTTCGAACAGCCCAGCGGAGCGCACCTGCTCGTGCGTGCAAACGAGTACGCCGCGCAGCTCGATGTGGATTTTCTGTGGCAATGCTCGGGGGATACCGAGTTCGCGTACCTGGATCTGGCGCGCGAATACGTGGGGCACGAGCCCGCGCCAGCAGAGGCCGCGGGCGTGCTGTTCAAGCTGCATTCCGCACCGATGTATTTCCACCGCCGCGGGCGGGGTCGCTATCAGGCTGCGCCCGAGGACACGCTCAAGCTCGCCCTTGCCGGACTGGAAAAGAAGCAACGCCTGCGCGAGCGCATCGCCGCGTGGAGCGAATCGCTCGCCCGGTTCGAATGCCCCGACGAGATCTCCGTCCTGAGAGACGAGCTGCTGTACGCACCCGATCGCGCCAAACCCGAGACCAAGGCATTGGAGCAGGCGTGTGCGGAAAGCGGCCTGAGCGCGCCAAAGCTCTTCGAGCGGTGCGGCCTGTTGCCGGATCCTCACGCCTACCACCTGAACCGCTTTCTCCACGAGTTCCACCCGCGCGGCGCGGCATTTCCTTCGCACCCGCCGCCTGCCGCATCTGAGCTGCCACTCGCGACCGCGAGCGCGTTCAGCGTCGATGACATCGGCACCACTGAGATCGACGATGCATTCTCGGTGACCCGGGTCGCGGAGCACGAGTTGCGGGTCGGGATTCACATCGCAGCGCCCGTGCTCGGAATCCACGCGGGCTCGCCGCTCGACGCGATCGCCAGAACGCGGCTGTCGAGCGCCTATTTTCCGGGTCAGAAATTCACCATGCTTCCGCCGGACGCGATCGAGGCGTTCTCGCTCGATGCGGGAACCGAGCGGCCGGCGCTCTCGCTCTATCTCGACGTCTCGGCGCGCGATTTTTCGATCCGGGCGCGCCATTCGCGCCTCGAGCGCATTCGAATCGCGGCGAACCTGCGCCATCCCGAGCTTGAGCCGCTCAACGCCGCGTTTTGCGGCGACGCGCGCCTGGGGATCGCGTGCGAAGAGGAGCTGCGCCTGCTGTGGCAGTTCGCCGAAGCGCAGGAGCGAAAGCGCGGCAGGCCGAGCGCGAACGAGGGCGCGTTCGACTACGTGTTTCGAGTCGCCGACGGCCGCGTCCGAATCGAGCGGCGGCGGCGCGGCGTGCCGCTCGACAAGCTCGTGTCCGAGCTGATGATTCTCGCCAACAGCACGTGGGGCGAATTCCTCGCCGAACGCGACGTCGCGGCGATCTACCGCGTGCAATCCTCCGGCAAGGTGCGGTTGAGCGTGCACCCGGAGGCGCACGACGCGCTCGGCCTGTCGTGCTATGCGTGGATGACCTCGCCGTTGCGTCGCTACGTCGATCTGGTCAATCAGCGCCAGTTGGCCGCAACGCTGAGCGGCAGCCGCGCGCCGCTGGGGCGTACTTCCGAGTCGTTGCAGGCGGCGATGCAGGCTTTCGAGATCGCGTATGCACGCTATGACGAGCACCAGCGAACGCTGGAAACGTATTGGGCATTGCGCTGGCTGCTGCAGGAGGGGGTAAAAGAGATCGGCGCCACGGTAATGCGGGAAAACCTGGTGCGCCTGGACGGACTGCCGCTCGTCACCCGCGTCTCCTCGCTGCCTGCGCTGAACTCCGACACGGTCGTGCGGCTCGCGGTGGAGGAGGTCGACCTGATCGAATGCAAGCTGCTTTGCCGGTGGATTTCGACGCCGGACCGGTCGGACGCCGCAGCCCCCAAGGAACTGCCACAAGCCCGCCCGTAAAATGCCTAAAATAGCGGCGGTACAAGAGCTTGAGGGGATTTTGCAAGGTAGCTTCGCACTGCACGTCCGACACCCGATCCAGTACTGGGAAACGCTGGACGGGCCGTCTCGGCTGCTCGCGGCTTGCATCGGCGCATCGCTCGTCCTGCACGCGCTGATCCTCACCGTCCATTTCAAGTTTCCGGAAGCGCTGCGCTGGAAGCCGTCGCAGCATCCGCTCGAGGTCATTCTGGTCAACGCCAAGACGACCGAGAAACCGGTCCGGGCGGAAGCGCTGGCGCAAGCAAGCCTCGACGGCGGCGGCAATGTCGACGAGCGGCGCCGGGCCAAGGCTCCTCTGCCCGTTACCGAGCCCCACGCCAGCGGGCGCGACCTGGTCGAAGCCAAACGCCGCGTCGAGCAACTCGAGGAGCAGCAGCGCCGCTTGCTCGCCAAGGCGCAGGACGCCAGCGCGAGCGTGCCTCTGCAAGCGTCGCCGCCTTCGCCCGCAAGCGATCCGAACCCGCAGCTCAGCGGACGCGAGCTCGCGGATCTCTCGGTCGCTGCGATGCGGTTGCAGGCGCAGATCGACAAGCGGGTGGAGGAGTATCAGAAGCGCCCGCGCAAGCGCTTCATCGGCGCGCGCGCAACCGAGTACCGCTTCGCGTTGTACGAGGAGGGTTGGCGCGCCAAGATCGAGCGTGTCGGTACGCTCAACTATCCGGCGGAGGCGCGCGGCAAGATCTATGGCAGCCTGCGTCTCACCGTGACGCTGCGACCCGACGGCACGATCGACACTGTCGAGCTCGACCGCAGCTCCGGTCTCAAGATACTCGACGAGGCTGCATTCCGGATTCTGCAGATGGCGGCGCCGTTTGCCGCCTTCCCGGCGGACATCATCAAGGACACCGATCTTCTGGTCATCACCCGGACGTGGTTTTTCGCCCAGGGCGACAAGATCTGGACCGAGTAGGCGATGACGGACCGGTATGCGGTAATCGGCAATCCGGTTGCCCACTCGAAATCGCCCTGGATCCACGCCGAGTTCGCGCGCTCCACCCGGCAGGACATCGAGTATCTGCGCATCGAAGCTCCGCACGACGCCTTCGCGCGCACCGTCGGGGAATTTCGCAGCGCGAGCGGCCGGGGCGCAAACGTGACCCTGCCGTTCAAAGAAGCCGCCTATCGCTACTGCGATGAAGTCAGTCCCGCAGGACGCCTCGCCGGGGCCGTGAACACGCTTGCTTTCGCGCCGACGGGCACCCGCGGCGACAACACCGATGGCAGCGGTCTGCTGCGCGACCTGACAGCGAACCTGGGGTTTTCCATTCGGGGTCGCGCGATTCTGGTCCTCGGCGCCGGAGGTGCCGCGCGAGGCCTGCTCGGCCCGCTCGCCGGCGCGGGCGCGGCGCAGATCGTCATCGCCAATCGAACGGTCGCCAAAGCGCAGGAACTCGCGCAACGCTTGTCGGCTCCGTCGGTGGAGGCGTGCGGTTTTGACGCGCTTGCGGGCCGCGACTTCGAGCTCGTAATCAACGCCACCTCCGCCGGTATGGGTGACGACGCACCACCCATCCCCAAAAGCGTTTTCCGAAAGGGAGCGCTCGCTTATGAACTCGTGTACGGCCGTGACACGCTGTTTCTTGCGCTCGCCCGCAGCTGCGGCGCAGCGACCGCAGACGGAACTGGAATGCTCGTCGAGCAGGCGGCGGATTCGTTCTTCCTGTGGCGCGGAATTCGCCCCGATACCGCGCCGGTGATTGCGGCTCTCCGCGCGACCTAAGCGTCGGCGCGCCGGCGTGCTGCGCTTCGTCCGGATCGGGTGGACGGCACTCTGCATCGGCATCGGCCTTTTCGTGCTGGCGTTGGCCGGGGTGCAAGCGTGGTTCTATGCCCATGTGCTGTGGTGGAACTCGCACAATCCGAGCACGACGTCTTTCATGCAGGCGCGCCTCGATCCGCTCCGCGAGAAAGACCGCAACGCGAAGCTCAAGCACCAGTGGCTCGCTTACCCGCAGATCCCTGCGCACTTGAAGCGCGCCGTGGTCGCAGCCGAGGACGCGAAGTTCGTCGGCCACGAAGGCTTCGACTGGGAAGCGATCCAGAAAGCGATGGAGAAGAACGAGCGCAAGGGAAAGGTCGTCGCCGGAGCATCCACGATCAGCCAGCAACTGGCGAAGAATCTCTTCCTCTCCGGCCAGCGCTCGTGGGCCCGCAAGGCGCAGGAGGCGGCGATCACGTGGATGCTCGAGTCGGTGATGTCCAAGCGCAGAATTCTCGAGTTGTACCTGAATGTCGCGGAATGGGGCGACGGTGTTTTTGGCGCGGAGGCCGCCGCGCGTCACCATTTCGGCATTCCGGCGCAGGCGCTCAGCGCGCACCAGGCGGCATGGCTCGCTGCCATCCTGCCGAGCCCGAGGAGTTATGCGCGCGGACAGTCCACTGCCTATGTGAACGAGCGTGCTGCGATCATTCAGGGACGCATGCAGCAGGCGCGGATCCCATAGAGATCGCTGTGCGGCTTCGGATAGACTTCGCCCGATGCTAAGGGGGAGGCCCAGCGCAAGCGTGGTGGCAAGGGTATTTGCCGTCATCGTGCTCGTGATGGCAGCCCTCGCGTCGTCATGGGTCGGCATCGATGCGGGCCAGGAAGGCCGGCTCAGGGTCACCGATGCGATGCATCTCGGCCGGCGTTTGCTCGACGCACGCTCCCTCGCCAACGAGCTGGTGGCCCGGCAGGCGGAGTTTGCCCTCGAGTCGCTGCGAGTCGAAGGGGCGATGAGTGCGGGCGGCGAGTACCGCAAGACGCTCGCGGCGCTGCGGCAGGCGCTGGATGACATTGGCCGCTACCCCCTGGACCAGACCGACCGTGCGATCTACGCGACCGTGCGCCAGCAAGTGGACCAGTTCGACCAGGTGCACGGCGAGATCACGGCGCTCATCCGGCGCGGCACGCGCGACGACGAGCTCGCAGCGAGCACCAAGGTTCTCGAGGTCGCAGCACCGCTCGCGCGCGATATCGCCGATGGCATGCGGGCGCTCGACGCGACCCTCGCGGAGCGAGCGATGCGCGCGGCCGAGGAGTCGGGAGCCGCGGCCGAGCGCGCACGGTGGGCACTCGTCGCGTTCAGCGGGCTTTCGCTGCTGGTCGCACTGTTGCTTGCGAATTCCCTCGGCAGGGCGCTCGCCGAGAGTGCGCAGCTCATGCAGCGGCTCACCGAGATTGCGCGCATCGACGTGCTGACCGGCCTGCCGAACCGGCGCTCGTGGGACGAAGAGCTGGTGAAGGGTTTGCACCGCGCGCGGCGCACCTCGCGACCCTGCGCCGTTGCGCTGCTCGACCTGGATCATTTCAAGCGCTACAACGATACGCACGGCCATCAGGCCGGCGACGCTTTGCTGCGCGGAACCGCGCAGGCGCTCGCCGGGTCGCTGCGCGCCGGCGACCTGATCGCCCGCTACGGCGGCGAGGAGTTCGCCGTGCTGCTGCACGGCTGCGACGGTCTCAACGCGTTGAAATTCTTCGAGCGTCTGCACGACGCGATGCTCGAAGGCCAGACCTTCTCCGCAGGTGTCGCGGAGAGCGACGGCAAGGAGGAGGGCAGCGTAGCGGTGCAGCGCGCCGACGAGGCGCTCTACCGCGCCAAGGCCGGGGGCCGCGACCAGACCTTGCTGGCGGAGCGCGCCCCGGCAATCGCATGAACGTTCAGCCTACGCGGCTGGACGTCGAGGATTTGCAGCAGAGCCTGCACGAAGTGCAGGAGCGGCTCGCGCATCTGCGATCGGCCGATGATGACGCCGCCGCGCCCTCCGCGCAGGCGCTTGCAGAGCTGCGCGCGCGGCTCGATCGCCTGCACGCGGTCGACATCGCCGTGGTACTCGAAGCGCTGCCGCTCGAGGAACGCCTCATCGCCTGGGATCTGGTCAAGGCCGATCGCGATGGCGAGATCCTGCTTGAAGTCTCCGACGCGGTACGCGAGTCGCTCATCGCGAGCATGGACTCGCGCGAGCTGGTGGCGGCGGCCGAAACCCTCGAAGCCGATGAGATCGCCGACCTCGCCGATGACCTTCCCGCGCAAGTCATGCAGGACGTCATCCGCGCGCTGCCGCAGGAAGAGCGCGAGCAGTTGCGCGCGGCGATGTCCTACGACGAGGGGTCGGTCGGCGCGCTGATGGATTTCGACCAGCTCACGGTGCGCCCGGACGTCACGCTGGCGGCGGTCACCAAGTACCTGCGCGCGCTCGACGAGCTTCCCGCGCAGTCCGATCAGCTGTTTGTCGTCGACCTCGAGCAGCGCCTGCAGGGCACGCTGCCGCTTGGACGCCTGATCGTCTCGGACCTCGAGCTTGCGGTGGGCCAGGTAATGGTGCCCGAAGGCGTCCGCTTCCACCCCGAACAAAAAGCGGAGGATGCCGCGCAGGCGTTCGAGCGCTATGACCTGGTGTCGGCGCCGGTCACGGATCATTTCGGCCGCCTGATCGGCAGGCTGACGGTCAATGCGGTGATGGACCACGTGCGCGAGAAAAGCGCCGAAACGCAGCTCGCCGAAGCCGGGCTGAGCCGGGAAGAGGATGTCTTTGCGCCCGTGTGGAACAGCTTCCGCAACCGCTGGGCATGGCTCGCGATCAACCTGGTGACGGCGTTCATCGCTTCGCGCGTGATCGGCGCATTCGAAGGCTCGATCGAGAAGCTGGTCGCGCTCGCCGCGCTGATGCCGATCGTCGCGGGGATCGGCGGCAATTCAGGCAACCAGACCATCACCATGATCGTGCGTGCGCTGGCGCTCGGCCAGATTCCGGAGACCTATTGGCGCAAGCTGCTCGTCAAGGAGCTCGGCGTCGCCACCGTCAACGGCGTGCTCTGGGGATCCCTTCTCGGCGCGGTGGCCTATACGCTCTACGGCAATATCGCGCTGGGCGGCGTGATGGCGCTCGCGATGGTGCTTACGCTGCTGCTGGCTGCCCTGATGGGTGTGACGATCCCCTACCTGCGGGCGCGCTTCGGTCGCGATCCGGCCGTCGGCTCGTCGGTGCTGATCACCGCGTGCACCGACTCGGGGGGTTTCTTCATATTCCTCGGCCTTGCCACGCTGTTTCTTCTATAGGCAACCAAAAGACTCGCGCGCCGCGCTCAGGGTTTCTTCGATCTCGGCCGGTCCGTGCGCCGCCGAGACAAACCCCGCCTCATAGGCCGATGGCGCAAGGTAGACGCCGCGTTCCAGCATGGCGTGAAAGAACCGGTTGAATTTCTCGCGATCGCATTGCATGACTTCGGCGAAACTCGTCGGCGGCGAGGCGCGAAAGTAAAGACCGAACAGGCTGCCGATCGATTGCGCCGAGAAGACGACGTTCGCGTTCCTTGCCTCCGCCACAAGGCCGTCAATGAGCGACTGCGCAGTCGCGGCGATCTTCGATTGGAAACCGTTTTCCTCTACGAGCTTCAGCGTCGCCAACCCCGCTGCGACCGCTACCGGATTCCCCGAGAGCGTCCCGGCCTGGTAGACGGGCCCGAGCGGAGCGATTTTTTCCATGATGTCGCGCCGGCCGCCGAACGCACCGACCGGCATCCCTCCGCCGATCACCTTTCCCAGCGTGGTGAGATCCGGCCGGATGCCGTAGCGCGCTTGCGCGCCGCCGAGCGCGACCCGGAATCCGGTCATCACCTCGTCAAAGATCAGCACGGCGCCATGCTGTGTGCAGCTTTCGCTAAGCGCCTGCAGGAAACCGGGCTTCGGCAGCACCAGGTTCATGTTGCCGGCCACGGGCTCCACGATCACGCCGGCGATTTCTTTGCCTCGCTTGTCGAACAGCGCTTGCACCTGGGCGGTGTCGTTGTAGTCGAGGACGAGCGTATGCGCCGCGGTGTCGGCAGGCACGCCGGCCGAGCTCGGATTGCCGAACGTCAGCGCGCCCGATCCTGCCTTCACGAGCAGCGAATCGGCGTGGCCGTGGTAGCAGCCCTCGAACTTGACGATCAGGTCGCGGCCGGTGAAGCCGCGCGCGAGGCGCAGCGCGCTCATCGTCGCCTCCGTTCCCGAGGAAACGAGCCGCACGAGCTCGATCGAGGGCACGTGCTTGCAGATTCTCTCTGCGAGTTCGATCTCGATCTCGGTCGGCGCGCCGAATGACAGTGCGCGCGAGGCGGCAGCCTGCACTGCGTCGACCACCGCCGCGTGCGTGTGCCCGGCGATCATCGGCCCCCAGGAGCCGACGTAGTCGATGTAGCGCTTGCCGTCCGCGTCCCACAAGTGCGGCCCGTGCGCCCGCTCGAAGAACGGCGGGGTGCCGCCGACTGCGCGAAATGCACGCACCGGGGAATTCACGCCGGCCGGGATGCTTTGCTGCGCGCGACCGAACAGCTCCTCGTTGCGCTTGGTCATGCGGTCGCTCGAGGTTGCGCGGCGAACAATTTTGCGAACTCGCGCGCACGCGCGCCGATCGCCGGTGCGTCGAAAAGCGCCGAGATCACCGCCAGCGCGTCCGCGCCGGCGTGCAGCACGCTGGCGGCGTTCTGGAGCGTGATACCGCCGATCGCCACCAGAGGTACGCCGAGCGCACCCGCTTCGCGGAACAGGCGGAGCGGCGCGCGCACCGCACCGGGCTTTGTGCCAGACGGAAAGACGCTGCCGAACGCCACGTAGTCGGCGCCGGCGGCAACCGCGGCCCGCGCGGTCGCGATCGAGTCGTAGCACGAGACACCGAGCAGCTTTCCGGGAAGTGCGCGACGCGCTGTGCCGATCTCGCCATCCTCGCGGCCCAGGTGAACGCCGTCGGCGTCCACGGCAGCGGCGAGCTCGACGTCGTCGTTGATGATGAACGGAACCCCGCTCGCGCGCGCAAGCAGCGCGAGCCGCCGTGCCTGCTCCAGCCGCAGCCCCGGGCTCGCGGTCTTGTTCCGGTACTGAAGTGCGGCGCAGGTCGTGGCGGCCGCGGCAAGCAGCGCGCGAACCCGCTCCTCGAGCCGCGAGGAGTCCGCGTCGTCGGGCGTGATCGCATACAAGCCGCGCAATGTCATCGGATCGCCGCGCCCTTCGCCTCGTGCGTCCAGAACAACCGGTCCGGAATGTGTTGCCCGGCAGCCGGACGAAAACCGTTGGCGAGCGTGTGCCAGGTGTATTCCTGCGCCACGTGCACTGCGTCCGGCACAGGTAATCCCAAGGCAAGTTGCGCCGCGATCGCGGAGGCGAGCGTGCAGCCCGAGCCGTGGTACGTACCATCGAGGCGTTGCCAATGGTGCGCGTGTCGCGCCCCGGCCGGCCCGTACAGTGTATTGACCACCTCTGTGCCCGGCTCGTGCGTGCCGGTGATCAGCACGTAGGCGGCGCCGCGAGCGATCAGCCGGGCGGCGCATTCGTCGAGGCTGGCGCCCGGCGCACCCGCGAGCCGGCGGGCTTCCACGCTGTTCGGCGTCAGCACCATCGTCAGCGGCAGCCAATGCTCGAGCAGCGCTGCAATCGTCGCTTCCGATGCGAGCACGTCGCCGCGCCCCGAAGTCAGTACCGGATCCAGCACGAGCGGCGTGCCACGGTGCTGCACGATCAGTTCGGCGAGCGCGGTGGCATTTTCGACCGATCCGAGCACGCCGATCTTGAACGCAGCGATCGGCATTTCGTCGAGCACTGCACGCGCCTGCTCGATGACCCGATCCGTCTCGAGAGCGTGCACGCTGCGCACGCCGTGCGTGTCCTGGACGGTGATCGCAGTCGTTACCGACACCGGATGGCAGCCCAGGCTCGCGAGCGTCACGACGTCGGCCTGCAGGCCCGCCCCGCCGGTGGGATCGGTCGCCGCGAAGGTCATTACGATCGGAGGATGCGTAGGCATGTTCTTGCGCCGGAGCCGCGGCGCGCGAGCGAGTGCGGGAATGCGTTAAGATGCCGGCCGATTTTAACTCACCCCTTTTGCGCTCCCTTCATGGCCGAAAATCAAGTGCGCTACCGGACCTGGATGTGCCTCATCTGCGGTTTCGTCTATGAGGAAGAGAAAGGTCTTCCCGGCGAAGGCATCGCGGCGGGCACCCGCTGGGAAGACATCCCGATCAACTGGACCTGCCCCGAGTGCGGCGCGCGCAAGGAGGATTTCGAGATGGTGGAGATATAGGCCGGCCAACGGTCCGGGAGTAGAATGGATCCGCGCGTGTCTTCGATCAATCTGACGCATCATTTCCTGATCGCCATGCCGAGTATGGTCGATCCGTACTTTGCGAAGACACTGACCTATATCTGCGAGCACAGCGAGCAGGGCGCGCTCGGAATCGTCGTCAATCGCCCGATCGACATGACCCTGCAGGCGCTGTTCGAGCGCCTGTCGCTGACGCTCGAGGAGCGCGAGATGCGCGATACGCCGATCTATTTCGGCGGCCCGGTCCAGACCGATCGCGGCTTCGTGCTGCACACGCCCGCAGGGCAATGGCAATCGACGCTGCGCGTGCGCGACGTGATCGGGCTGACGACCTCGAAGGACATCCTCGAGGCGGTCGGGCGCGGCGAAGGTCCGCCGAAGATCCTGGTCACGCTGGGCTATGCCGGCTGGTCCGCCGGACAGATCGAGCATGAGCTGTCGCAGAACGCGTGGCTGACGGTGGAAGCCAAGGACGCGATCATCTTCGATCTTCCCGCCGAGGAACGGCTCGCCGCGGCGATGGAGTTGCTGGGCCTGGATTTCGCGCGCCTCGCGGACCAGGCGGGACATGCCTGAGACGCAGCGCGCCACCATCCTCGCTTTCGATTTTGGTATCCGTCGCATCGGTGTTGCCGTGGGCGAGCCCGAGACGGGCACAGCGCATCCGCTGCCGGGCATCGCGCTCGCGGGCGATGCGCGCTTCGCGGCAATCGGCGGCCTGGTTGCCGAGTGGCGGCCGGCACGGTTCGTCGTCGGGCTGCCGCTCGGCGCAAACGGCGCCTCGCACGACCTGACCCGGCGTGCCGAGCGCTTCGCGCGGCAGTTGCGCGGCCGCTTTCGTCTGCCCGTCGAGCTGGTGGACGAACGCTTTACCTCGCTCGAAGCCGAGCGGCGGTTGCGCGGCCGCAAGGCCGGGCGCCTTGCGGTCGACTCGGTCGCCGCGCAGCTGATCCTGGAGCAATACTTCGATGAACGCGCTGCCTGACGCCGAAGCGCTGCTGCCGCGGCTCGCCGACGACCTGCGCGCCCGCGCGGCGCCGGACGCCGCCATGATCGGCCTGTATACCGGCGGCGCGTGGCTCGCCGAGCGCCTGCACGCGATGCTCGGCCTGCAGACGCCGCTCGGCCTGATGGACATCGCGTTCTACCGCGACGACTACCACAAGGAAGGCCTCAAGCACGATCCCAAGCGCACCAAGATCCCGTTCGACGTCGAAGGCAGGGATCTGCTGCTCGTCGACGACGTGCTGTACACCGGGCGCACCGTGCGCGCCGCGATGAACGAGCTGTTCGACTACGGGCGCCCGCGCAGCATCTCGCTCGTGATCCTTGCCGATCGCGGCGGGCGCCAGCTGCCGATTTGCGCGCAGCACTGCGGCGCAGTGGTCCAGGTGCCGCAAGGAATGCGGCTGCGCCTCAAGCGCGCCGATGACGGCACGCTCAAGCTCGAGCTCGAACGTGCAGCGTAGCCCGCAGCTGAACGAGAAAGGAGAGCTGCAGCACCTGCTGTCCGTCGAAGGCTTGCCACGCGAGATCCTGGTGCAGATCCTCGATACCGCGGAGTCGTTCGTCGGGGTGACCGAACGCGACATCAAGAAGGTCCCGCTGCTGCGCGGCAAGAGCGTGTTCAACCTGTTCTTCGAGCCTTCGACGCGCACGCGGACCACGTTCGAGATCGCCGCCAAGCGCCTCTCGGCAGACGTCATCAACCTGAATATCGCAGTGTCCTCGCAGAGCAAGGGCGAGTCGCTGCTCGATACCGTGGCGAACCTTTCGGCGATGCACGCCGATGTGTTCGTGGTGCGCCACGCCTCGAGCGGCGCGCCGTTTCTCATCGCGCGCAACGTCAAGCCGCACGAACACGTGATCAACGCCGGCGACGGCCGGCACGCGCACCCGACGCAGGGGCTGCTGGACCTGTTCACGATCCGGCACTACAAGAAGGACTTCACGCGGCTGCGCGTCGCGGTGGTCGGCGACATCGTGCATTCGCGGGTTGCGCGCTCGCTGATCCACGGCCTGACGACGCTCGGCACGCCGGAGGTGCGCGTCATCGGCCCGCAGACGCTGCTGCCCGCCGGGGTCGAATCGCTCGGCGTGCGCGTGTTTCACGATCTTAGCGAAGGTCTGAAGGGCGTCGATGTCGTGGTCATGCTGCGGCTGCAGAACGAGCGCATGAGCGGCGCGATGCTGCCCTCGGCGCAGGAGTTCTTCATGACCTATGGCCTGACCGCGGAAAAGCTCGCGCTCGCGCACCCGCAAGCGATCGTGATGCATCCGGGGCCGATGAACCGCGGCGTGGAGATCGATTCGTCGGTCGCCGACGGGGCGCATTCGGTGATCCTGCCGCAGGTAACCTTTGGCATCGCGGTGCGCATGGCGGTGATGTCGATCGTCGCGGGGAACTGAATGCGCATCCTGATACGCGGCGGGCGCGTGATCGATCCGGCAAGCAAGCGCGACGGCATCGGCGACGTGTTCCTGGCGGAAGGAAAGATCGTCGAGCCCGGCGGGAATGCGGACCGCACGATCGACGCCTCGGGGCTCGTCGTGGCACCCGGGCTGGTCGACCTTTCGGCACGGCTGCGCGAGCCGGGCGACGAATACAAGGCGACCCTGGCGTCTGAAATGGAAGCCGCAGTGGCGGGTGGCGTAACCAGCCTCGCGTGCGCGCCGGATACCGATCCGCCGCTCGATGAGCCGGGCCTCGTCGACATGTTGCGCCGCCGCGCGAAGGCACTCGCGCGGGCGCGCGTGTACCCGGTCGGCGCGCTCACGCGCAAGCTCGAAGGCAAGCGCCTCACCGAGATGGCGGAGCTCGCGGCGGCCGGCTGCGTTGCCTTTTCGCAGGCCAACGTGCCGATCGCGGACACGCAGGTGCTGTGGCGTGCGCTGCAATATGCCGCCACGTTCGGTTATCCGGTGTGGCTGCGCGCGGAGGACCCGTGGCTGGCGAAGGACGGCGTCGCGCACGACGGCGAGGTCGCGACGCGCCTCGGACTTTCAGGGATCCCGGTGTTCGCTGAAACGATTGCGCTCGCGACGCTGCTCGAGCTCGTGCGCGCAACCGGCACGCGGCTGCATGTCTGCCGGCTCTCCAGTGCGGCCGGCGTCGAGCTGATGCGCGCCGCGAAGAAAGAAAAGCTGCCGGTGAGCTGCGACGTTGGCATTCACCACGTGCATCTCTCGGACGTGGACCTCGGCTACTTCGACTCTCACTGCCGGATCGAGCCGCCGTTCAGGAGCCGGCGCGATCGCGAAGCGCTGTCGCGCGGGCTCGCAGACGGCACGATCGACTGCGCGGTGTCGGACCATACGCCGGTCGACGTGGACCGCAAGCAGATGCCGTTCGACGAGGCGGAGCCGGGCGCCACGGGTCTGGAGTTGCTGCTGCCGCTGACGCTGAAGTGGGGCGAAGAACGCGGCCTGGACCTGGTCGAATCGCTCGCCCGCATCACGTGCGAGCCTGCGCGCGTGCTCGGCGTTCCCTCGGGTCGAATCCAGGCGGGCGCACCCGCAGACGTGATCGTGTTCGACCCGAGCGCGCCGTTTCGCGTGACGGCCGAAGGCCTGCGCAGTCAGGGCAAGAACTCGCCGTTTCTCGGGCACGAGCTGCTGGGGCGCGTGCGGACCACGCTCGTGGCCGGAAACGTCGTGTACGAAGAGCGGTGAAGCCGATCGTCTGCGTACTCGCGGTTTGCCTCGCGGGGTGCGCGGCCCCCGCGAAGCGCGAAGTCCCCGTCGATAAGCCGGCTCGCAGCGCGTACCCGAAGGAGGACGGCCCGGCAATGCGTGACGTCCCCGCCGATCGACCGGCTCGCGGCGCGTACTACAAGGATGACGGCCCGGGAGAGAATCCGCCGCCTAATCTCGGCTCGGTTCCCGACGCCGAGCCCAGGGCAGAGTCGCTGCATCGCTTTGCCAACCGTCCCTACCAGGTGTTCGGCAAGGACTACGTGCCGCTCGCATCGGTGGGCGCATTTCGCCAGCGCGGCGTGGCGAGCTGGTACGGAAGGCGCTTTCACGGCGGAATGACTTCGACCGGAGAGCGCTACGACATGTACGCGATGACCGCGGCGCATCCGACGCTTCCGGTGCCGAGCTATGTGCGCGTGACGAACGTGGCGAACGGGGCCAGCGTGGTGGTGCGCGTCAACGACCGCGGACCGTTTCACGCCGAGCGCGTGATCGATCTGTCCTACACCGCGGCCTATCGCCTCGGATTTGCCGAAGCCGGAAGTGCGCTCGTCGACATCGAGGCGGTCATGCCCGGGGGGGGTGCATTCGCAGCCGCGCCGCCCGCGCCGGTTCAAGCCGCGGCCCGAGCGCCGGTGGTGCCGGAAGCGCAAGCCAGGGGCGTGTATCTGCAGCTCGGTGCATTCGCGGTGCGCGAGAACGCGGAGTCGTTCCGCGCCCGGATGATGCGCGAATTCGCCTGGCTGTCGGAAACCATTCAAGTGATCGCGGGCGAGTCGCTCTTTCGGCTGCACCTCGGTCCTTATCGCACGCCGGACGAAGCGCGCGCCGTTGCCGATCGCATCCGTGCGCAGGTGAGCCTCGCGCCGCTGCTCGTGATCCGCTGAGCCGCGGCTATAATCCGCGCCTCTCCCGCGGTCTCCGATGCTTCGAACGCTCGTCGCGATCCTTGTTTTTCTCGCCGGCCCCGTTGCGCTCGCGCAGCAGCCGCCTTCGGTGATCGCCCGGGCCTGGGTGCTCGCCGATCTGTCGAGCGGACAGATTCTGGCCGCCGAGAAGCCTGACGAGCGGTTCGAGCCCGCGTCGTTGACGAAGTTGATGACCGCGTACGTGGTATTCGGCGCGCTCAAGGATAAGAAGATCGTCCTCGATCAGCAGGTCACCGTGTCGGAGCGCACACGGCGCGCGCCCGGCGCGCGCATGTTCGTCGATCCGCGCAAGCCCGTCTCGGTGGACGAGCTGATCCGCGGCATGGTCATCCAGTCCGGCAACGACGCCTGCATCGCGCTCGCCGAGCTGATCGCCGGCGCCGAGGAAGCGTTCGCCGGACTGATGAATCGCGAGGCGGCCCGCCTCGGGATGAAGAACACGAAGTTCATGAACTCCTCGGGCCTGCCGGACCCGCAGCACTATTCGACCGCACGCGATCTGCAGGTGCTCGCCGCCGCGCTGATCCGCGATTTTCCGGCGCAGTACGGGCAGTACTACTCGCAGAAGGAATTCCGCTACAACAACATCACGCAGCCCAACCGCAACCGCCTGCTGTGGCTCGATCCCACTGTGGACGGCGTGAAGACCGGCTTCACCGAGGCCGCCGGCTATTGCCTGATCGCCTCGTCCAAGCGCGGTCCGCGCCGGTTGCTCTCGGTGTTGCTGGGCTCGACGTCGGAGTCGACGCGTGCCCAGGAGTCGCAGAAGCTCCTCAACTGGGGATTCCAGTTCTTCGATGCGGTCAAGGTGTACGGCGAAGGACAGGCGGTCAAGGAGATCGAAGTGTGGAAAGGCGAGAAACGCCAGCTCAAGGCCGGGTTCCAGTCCGAGCTGGTGCTGACCGTGCCCAAGGGGCAGGCTGACAAGATCAAGGGCGAGCTCGCCACGCAATCGCCGCTGATTGCGCCGGTGAGCGCGGGACAGCGCGTCGGGTCGCTGCGCGTATCGCTCGACGGAAAGAGCGCCGGAGAGTATCCGGTCTATGCGCTCGAGAGCATCGCCGAGGCGGGATTTCTCTCTCGTGCCTGGGATACACTGCGGCTTTGGATCAAGTGAGCGCGTCCGCCATGGTCTTTCTGAACGGCAGGTTCATTCCGATCGAAGAAGCGCGCGTGCCGGTGCTCGACCGCGGGTTCATCTTCGGCGACGGCGTCTACGAGCTCGTGCCGGTCTACTCCCGCGTCCCGTTCCGGGTCGAGGAGCACCTGGCGCGCCTCGAGCGCAGCCTTGCCGCGACGCGGATCCGCAACCCGTACTCGCGGCAGGAATGGCGCGAGATCATTGCGCAACTGATCGCCAAGCAGCCGTACGAAGACCAGGGCGTGTATTTCCAGGTGACGCGCGGCGTAGCGAAACGCGATCACGCGTTTCCGCAGGACGCGACGCCGACCGTGTTCATCATGGCGAACCCGCTCGTCAACCCACCGCGCGAGCTGGTGGAGCGCGGGGCGGAGGCGGTCAGCGCGCAGGACAACCGCTGGTTTCGGTGTGACATCAAGTCAATCTCGCTCATTGGCAACGTGCTGCTGCGGCAGCTCTCGGCCGACGCCGGCGCGACCGAAACGATTCTGTTTCGCGATGGCCAGCTGACGGAAGCCGCCGCCTGCAACGTGTTCGTGGTGCAGGGCGGCGTGATTCACGGGTCGCCGAAATCAAACCTGATCCTGCCCGGCATCACGTATGACGTCGTAGTGGAACTTGCGCACGCGGCGCAACTCCCGCTGGAGATCCGGGAGGTCAGCGAGGCCGAGACGCGCGCCGCCGACGAGATCTGGGTCACCTCATCTTCCAAGGAAGTACTTGCAATCGTGCAGCTCGATGGCAAACCGGTTGGGGACGGGCGGCCCGGCCCGGTATTCCGCCGCATGTATCAGCTCTACCAGGACTTCAAGCAGACGGTGATGCGCGCCGGCCGGGAGCGCGCCGCCGCCTAGGCGTGGACGTGGACGCGCAAGTCGCGCCGCTCGCGTTTCCCTGCCCGTTCCCGATCAAGGTGATGGGCCGGCGCGAGGGCGGCTTCGCGCAAGCGGTGATGGAAATCGTATTGCGCCACGCCCCGGATTTCCAGCCGGCGACGATCGAAATGCGCCCGAGCCGCAAAGGCAAGTACCTCAGCCTCACCTGCGTAGTGAACGCGACCTCGCGCGAGCAGCTCGATGCGCTGTACCAGGAATTGTGCGACCACCCGTCGGTCGTGCTCGTGCTCTGATGCGCGCCGAGTCTCCACCGCTCGTCATTCAGCGTCTCGGAAGAGTCGCATACCTGCCGACCCTGGAGGCGATGCGCGCTTTTACGGAAAATCGCGGCGACGAGACCGCGGACGAGTTATGGGTGCTCGAGCATCCGCCGGTATTCACGCTCGGCGTGCGCTCGGATCCTGGCCATCGACCGGGCGCCGCAAGCGCGATCCCGATCGTGCGCAGCAATCGCGGCGGCGAGATCACCTACCACGGTCCCGGCCAGGCGATCATCTATACGCTCGTCGACCTGGCGCGCCGCGGGCTGAAAGTGCGCGAGTTCGTGCGGATGCTCGAGCAATCGGTGATCGACGTGCTCCTAGAAGGCGGCGTGACCGCGACGCGCAAACCGGGTGCTCCCGGCGTGTATGTCGGCGAAGCGAAGGTCGCAGCGCTCGGGCTTCGCGTTTCGCGCGGCAGGGCCTATCATGGGATCGCGCTCAACGTCGACATGGACCTTGCCCCGTTTCTCGCCATCGATCCCTGCGGCTTTCCCGGGCTCAGCGTGACGCAGACGCGTGACCTTGGCGTTGCGGGATCGCCGCACAAGGTGGGCGAACGGCTTGCCGCAACGCTTGCGAGGAAACTCGGCCATGCGTGAGCCGGGTGTCAAGGAAAGGGGAAAGGCCAAGACGGCGCGCATTCCGATCCGGATTGCGCCGCGCGAGCGACTGGCAAAACCCGAGTGGATTCGCGTCCGCGTTGCGGGCGCCGACTCGCGTTTTCACGAAGTGAAGCGGATCCTGCGCGAGCAGCGGCTGCACACCGTGTGCGAGGAAGCGTCGTGCCCGAATATCGGCGAGTGCTTCGGCAAGGGCACCGCCACGTTCATGATCCTCGGCGACATCTGCACGCGCCGCTGCCCGTTCTGCGACGTCGCGCACGGCCGGCCGCTGGCGCCCGACGCCGAGGAGCCGGTGCATCTGGCGGACACGATCGCCCGCCTGCAGCTCGCGTACGTCGTCGTGACGAGCGTCGATCGCGACGACCTGAAGGATGGCGGCGCGCAGCATTTCGTCGACTGCATCCGCGCGATCCGCGAGCGCTCGCCGCGCACCACGCTCGAGGTCCTGGTGCCGGATTTCCGCGGGCGGCTCGAGCGGGCGCTCGACGTGCTGTCGGCTGCACCGCCCGACGTGATGAACCACAACTTGGAGACCGTGCCGCGACTCTATCGCCAGGCACGTCCCGGCGGCGACTACGCGCATTCGCTTGCGCTCCTCCAGCAATTCAAGCGACGCCATCCGCACGTGCCGACGAAGTCCGGGCTGATGGTCGGGCTCGGCGAGTCGGACGATGAAATCGTGCAGGTGATGCGCGACCTGCGCGCGCACGACGTCGACATGCTGACGATCGGGCAGTACCTCGCGCCTTCGGTGCATCACCTGCCGGTCGAGCGCTACGTGCATCCCGACGCGTTCGCAGCGTTCGAGCGCGAAGCGCGCTCGCTCGGATTTCGCAACGCCGCGATCGGGCCGCTGGTTCGCTCTTCGTATCATGCCGACCGGCAGGCGCACGCAGCCGGCGTCGAATAGCAGACCTGATGCCGAGAATCCTGCTTGCGCTGGTGCTCGCGTGCGGTAGCGGCC
>Ga0075429_100000513_pt1 | contig 29341 bp, 16 predicted proteins | sample RhiMetdeltSRZDD3_FD_75295 | JGI IMG/M metagenome (GOLD analysis project Ga0075429, IMG submission 75295) | Populus rhizosphere microbial communities from Tennessee, USA - Rhizosphere MetaG P. deltoides SRZDD3 | ecosystem: Host-associated > Plants > Roots > Rhizosphere > Soil | place: USA...
TAGATGTTCCAGTAGTTATCCGGAGCGGTGTGGTTGGTGTAGGACTTGCCCACGTAGACCGTGTCGGGGTCGGGCCCCGCCGATGCGCCTAGCCGGTTGGAACGTCCGGCCATGAGCTGCTTCACCATCTGCGCGTTGCGCAGGACCTCGCCCTCGTCGGAACCCTCGAGCTGCGCGAACACCGGCGCGGCGAGGACGTGAGCAAGCACGACTGCAACGACGGTTGCTGCCAGTCGCGGGCAAGGGCGCATGGCGAACCTCGCGGAGTGTGTGTCAGCCGCGAGACCTGGGGGTCTCCCGCGAGGCCGACGCATGGGGTCTTCGTGCCCAGGAGAGCCTGAGGCTGACCTTGGGCCGAGCAGTGCCGCCGGACCGGGCAGCGACCGGACCGACGTCGGGCCGAATTATAAACGCCATGACAGGAACCATGGGAAGGAAATTCCCCATTGCGCGTCGCCGACCCCGCCTCAGGAGGCCCCGGTTGCCCGCCAAGTCACTGACTGGAGCCGATATCGCGCCGTCATTCGCGACCGGATCGGTCAGCTCCTCGCCTGCCTCGCGCGCCCGAGTGCGGACAGCAGCAGGAGCCCCGCCGTCGCCACTCCATAGATGAGCCAGAGTTCGGCGCTTCGGGCCGTCGTCACACCCGTGTAGTCGAGCCAGTCGATCCGCTGCATCGGGCCCGCGTACCACGCGAACAGGTAGAGCACTTCGAACAGCGTGCGGCCCCCGCTCCAGATGCCGCTGCACAACGCGAGCGCCGGCACGAACGTCGCCGCCAGAGCCCAGCCGCCGACCATCACCCACTCGCCGGACCCGGCGAGGCGCAGGAGCGCGGGAGCGCCGGCGAGCAGCATGACGATCGCGCCCGCGAGCCACGCCATGGGCAACTGGCGCGAGACGGGCCGGGGACAGGAGAACAGTACCGCTCCCGTGGCATCGCGCCGCTCGCGCTGCCCGAGTGCCGACCACACCAGCGCCGGCCAGAACGAGGCCAGCGGCAACACGATCTCGCGCACGGCCTTGAGCGGTGCGGCCAACTGGGCGATCCACAGCCCGGCGACGACCACGTACCACCACGGCGATGGGCTCTTGAGCAACAGCGCCAGCTCCGCGCGCAGCAGGCCCACTGCGGCAGAGCCGCGCCGCGCGATCACCAGGTCATGCGCCGCGCGCGGCAGCTCGGTCGTCTCCGTCCGCGACGCCCGGCCGGGCCACCTCCAGAAAAACGGCCGACCAGCGGCGGGCCGTGGTGCCGTCGCGAACCGGTCGAAAGCCGCATGTGCGAGCAGCAGCATCGCCACCGTGAGCACGAGCCACGGCAGACGCGAGGCCGCCGCGCTCCATGTCCATCGCATGCCGCGCCACTCGAACGTCCGGAGTGGCTGGTCGCGATAGCGCGGGTTGAAGTTCGCCCCCATGCTGAACCGCTGCGGCTGGCGGGCGGCGTCAGGATGGGCCTCGAGCAGCACCTGCCGCGCATCCCCCACGATCACACGGGCGCCGGAGAAGTCGCGCCACGTGCTCGATCCCGGCTGGTCCAGGCCCGAGCCGGCCATGAGAAAACCGAACAGGAAGAACCACGCGATGTTCCCGAACCCGCCACGCAACGGCCGGACGCAGTCGAACAGCACCGCGGCCGCACTCACCATGAACGCCATCGGCGCCGCTATGGTGAGGAACGGCGAGCCACTCGCCCACAGGTCCACGCGCCGGTCCTCGCCCAGCACCTGCTGCTGGATGAGGGCTGCCACCAGCACCATCGCGGCCTGCGATGCGAACACGGCGGCGTTGCCGAGCATGCGCACGGTCAGGTAGTTGAGGCTGCCCAGCCGGGAGGCGGCGAGCACCTGGCCCACGCCGGTCAGGCGGTCGCGCTCGACCGAGCCCTTCACCTGGTAGAAGCCGATCAGCGCGAACCACATGCCGGTGAGCATGGCGGTGAGCGTGCCCACCCACGCGGCGTTGTAGACCGGCCGGTACACGTCGTGCAGCACCATCGTGCGGTAGGGCGCGCCGTGCGGCGGCAGCATGTGCTGGCCAAGCCACAGCATGGCCAGCAGCGACACCAGGTAGCCGGGGCGCCGCGTGCGATCGAGCACGTCGGCGAGTACCAGTCGCAGCAGCGTGCCGAGCCCCGCGCGGCGGGTGCTCGCGGGCAACGCGGCGGAAGACAGGCTCAGCGCGAGGGCCATGGACGGATCAGTTCGCGACCGCGCTGCCGCGCTGCACGTCGAGGTAGGCGTCCTCCAGCGTGGGCTCGACGCTGCGCGCGCCGGCAGGCGGGTCGCCCGAGACGAGGCGTGCCAGCACGCGATCGCCGCGACGCAGCGTGGCGCCGACCAGGTGCCGCGCGCGCAACGCCTCCACGTCGGCGGCCGGCACGTCGCACTCCCACACGCGACCGCGCGCACGGTCCAACAGCGACTCCGGCGTGGCGTCGGCGAGCAGTCGGCCCTGCCCCATCATGACGATGCGTGACGCGGTGGCCTCGACGTCGGAGACGATGTGCGTGGAGAGCAGCACGATGCGCTCGCCCGCGAGATCGCCGAGCAGGTTGCGGAACCGGACGCGCTCTTCGGGATCGAGGCCGGCGGTGGGCTCGTCCACGATCAGCACGCGCGGGTCGTTCAGGAGCGCCTGCGCGATGCCCACGCGCTGGCGCATGCCGCCCGAGAAGCCCCCCAGCGCGCGGTGACGCGCGTCGGTGAGGTTCACGAGTTCGAGCAGTTGCTCGATGCGCTGTCGCGCGCTCTTCGCGTCGAGTCCCTTGGCGGCGGCGATGTAGTCGAGGAACTCGAGTGCGGTGAGCTGCGGGTACACGCCGAAGTCCTGCGGCAGGTAGCCCAGCACCTCGCGCAGCGAGTCGGGCGAGCGCGCGAGATCGGTGCCGTTCCACAGCACGCGGCCGGCGCTGGGGGCGGCGACCGTGGCGAGGATGCGCATGAGCGTGGACTTGCCCGCGCCGTTCGGCCCCAACAGCCCGGTGACCCCCGGCGCGAGCGTGAGCGTGAACTCCGACAGCGCCCAGCCGCGGCCGGGGTAGCGCTTGCCGAGCGATTCGAGGACGAGCTGCACGGCGGCCTCCGGGGAACGTGTCGCAGGGTCCGGAGCGGCCGATGCCGCCGCGCCCGGAGGGACAGTTACGTGGCGAGGCGCTCGCGAGTTGCCGCTGCCGATCGCACGCGCGTCAGTCGTCCGCGCCCGGCGGCGGTGTGAGCAGCCACTCGAGGTCGGTCTTCGACAGCGAGCGCGCGAAGCTCTCCTCGCCCAGCAGGTCCTTGGCGAGCGCGCTCTTTCGCTGCTGCAGCTCCCAGATGCGCTCTTCCACCGTGCCCTCGGTGAGCAGCCGGTACGCGATCACCGTGCGCGTCTGGCCCAGCCGGTGCGTGCGGTCGATGGCCTGCGCTTCGATGGCCGGGTTCCACCACGGATCGAACAGGATCACGTAGCTGGCCGCGGTGAGGTTCAGCCCCAGGCCGCCCGCACGCAGCGACAGCAGGAACACGCAGGGTGTGGGGTCGTCGGTGAATGCGGTCACCACCTTCTCGCGCTTGGTCGTCTGCCCGGTGAGCATGTGATACGGCACGCGACGCCGCTCGAACTCGGTCTCGATGAGCTTGAGGCATTCGACGAACTGCGAGAACAGCAGCACCTTGTGACCCTCTTCGAGCAGCGGTTCCAGCAGCTCGAACAGCTGCTCGAACTTGCCCGAGCCCAGCCCGTCGCGGCCGCCGGCGAGCGTGGGATGGCAGCAGATCTGCCGCAGCCGCGTGAGCGTGGCGAGCACCGGCATGCGATTGCGCTCGAGCCCCTGCGGATCCGACAGCAGCGTGCCGAGGAACGCGCGCGCGCGGCCCAGCTCCGACAGGTAGAAGCGGCGCTGCCCGGCGGTGAGCACGCAGTCCACGCGCTCTTCGACGCGCGCCGGCAGCTCCTGCGCGACCTGTCCCTTGAGCCGGCGCAGCAGCAGAGGCCGCAGCCGCGCCGACAGCAGCCGGCGGCGGTGCGGGGGCGAGTCGGGCTGGTCGAAGCGCGCCGAGAACGACGCGCGTGTGCCGAGGAACCCGGGCTGCACGAACGAGGCGATGCTCCACAGGTCGAGCGCGCGGTTCTCGAGCGGCGTGCCGGTGAGCGCGGCGCGATGACGGGCGCGCAGTTCATGCGCGGCGCGCGTCACGGCGGCCGACGGGTTCTTGATCTGCTGCGCCTCGTCGAGGATCGCGGCGCGCAGCGGCGTCTCGCGCCAGAAATCCACGTCCTGCCGGAGCAGCGCGTAGTTCGTGATGATGAGGTCGTATTCCTTCACTTCGGCTCGGCGCCCGGCGCGCTCGCGGCCACTCTCCAGCACGAGCACGCGCAGGTTGGGCGTGAACCGCTCCGCCTCGCGCGCCCAGTGGTGCATGACCGAGGCCGGGCACACCACCAGCGACGGCCCCTCGCCCGCACCGGTCTCGATCAGGTGGGCGATCCAGGCCAGCGCCTGCACGGTCTTGCCGAGGCCCATGTCGTCGGCCAGCACCGCACCCAGGCCGATGGACGAGGTCCAGGCGAGGAAGTCGAGTCCCTCCTGCTGATAGGGACGCAACTCGGCCTTCAACCCCGCCGGCACCGGCACGGGCGGCAGCCCGGTGAACGCCGCGAGCCGTTCGCGCAGCGCGCGCACCGCTTCGAGGTCCGCGGCCGACGCGCCATACGCTTCGAGCGAATCCAGGCTCTTGGGGTCGGCCTGGGCGAGCTGCCAGAGCGGCAAGCGCACCTCGCCCGCGCCCGGCTCGAGCCCGAGGTCGGCGAGCTGGCGCGAGACATCGTCGAACGCCTCGAGGTCAGCGCGACGCACCCAGCCCGACGAGAGCTTCACGAACGGGTCGCGGCTCGCGCGCAGGATCGACAGGTCCTCGTCCTTGAGCGACAGCCCCTCCGCCTGCCACTCCGCCGACACCGTGAACCAGTCGAGTCCCGTGGACCGCACGCGCACCTGCGGCACCGCGCGTCGCACCTTGAAGAGTCCCGCCGCTCCCGGGTCCGCGTACCAGCGCACCCCCTGCGGGCGCGCCTCCCAAGCGTCGGCGAGCGACTCCAGCACGTGCGGCGTGAGCCGGAGCCACCAGCCACTCGGTACCCCCACGGGCACCTTGGGCGCACGCTTCTTGCGGCTCGCCATGTCGCCCTGCGGGAGCATCTCCACCCATTCGACGATGGGCGCGACGTGATCGGGATCGGGCAGCTCGAACCACGCGCGTTCGCGCCCCTCGTCCGTCTCCGCGCCCGCGGCCTCGATCGTCAGCGGCGACCGCTCGCCATCGCCCTCGAGAGCGATCGCTTCGGCGGCCGGCTCGCTCGGTACCACTTCGGGGTCGCTCGGTGCGATCGGGGTCAGCGTCTCGTCCACCGCCTCGAGCCCGCGGATCACCGTGTCGTCGGGTTCCAGCCGCACCCAGCCGAGCGCGGGCCGGTACTCGAACACCGCACCCTCGGGAGCGATCACGCCCGGGACCCACTGGGCAGCGCGCGAGGAAGCGAACACGCGCACGCGAAGCCAGTCGTCGGTCGCCAGTTCGAACGAGCCGATCACGTCCACGTCGTGCACGCGGGTGAGCCGGCGCATGGCCGAGCGCACGACGGGGAACGAACGCGCGAGCCGGTCGAGCACGGCGCCGTCCTTGCGCTGGAGTGGCAGTCCGCCCTCCTGGAGCAGCTTCACGACCTCCTTCGGCGGCTCGTCCACGATGCGCACGAACTTCCCGCCCGCGAGCGCGACGTGCGTGCGGCCGCCCACCGTGAGTCCCAGCGGCGTGAGCAGCACCGCGTCGGAGAGCGCACGTGTCACGCCGCCGGGCCACTCGAGCGCCAGTTCCAGGCGCGGGGCCTCGCCGCCGTCCTCGCACACGGGGACGACGCGCACTTCCTCCGTGTGCAGGCTGGCGCGAGCGCCGGGCGTGACGCCGGCGCGCTCGGCGAGCCGTTCTGGTAAGCCCGGATCCCAGGTGAAGTGCGGGGACTCGGGGACGCGGTCCATCAGTGCCTGCATGCGCTCGCTCGTCAGCTCGATGCGCGTGCCGCCGGGGATGAGCGGCAGCGCGAACTCCGCCGAGGTGAGCGCGCGCAACAGTCGGGCCTCGGGCGGGGCGAACAGCGTGGGGTGGCGCTTGAGTTCGCCCGCGAGCAGATCGAGCTGCCGCCACGTGCGCGGCGCGTCGTCCAATCCCGGCGCGCTGACGCGCGCTTCGAGCGTGAGGAGTGCGCCGAGCGGACCCGGTTCCAGGTACAGCACGGCGCGCAACCGGCGCGGCTCCGGTGCGCCGCGGTCGGCCCAGTGCGCGAGGGCTTCCACGACATGGTCGTGCTTCGCGCGCGCGGCGCGGTCTTCGGGCGGGGCTTCGCGGCCGGCGGGCTCACCCGCCAGCTCGGGCGGAGCGACGCGCGCCCAGCGCGCGTGGTTCCAGCGGCCCGCGCGGCGTGCGGCGGCGAGCAGCAGCGCGCCCAGCGCGTACGCGTGCTCGCAATCGCGGCCGGCCGGGCACGAGCACAGGTTCGTCGCTCCGTCCTCGGTCCACGCCCAGCGCGTGACGTAGTGGTGGCCGTCCTGCACGTTCGCGCGCACGCCGCGCGAATCCGCGCCCACGGCGCTCACGCGCTCGGCCTGCGACAGCTCGTGGCCGCGACGGATGCGTTCGGCGGGGATCCGCGACAGCGCTTCCCACAGCACATCGAGCGCGGTGCGAGGCAGTCCGCGCGCAAGCAGGGGAAGGGTCGGGTCCATCCCCGCAGCATCGGGGGGAGGTACCGGTTGGCGCAAGTATGGGGCGCCGTGCATGGAGAGTCGCGAAGCCCGTGGCCGTGCGGTCGTGATCGCTGCGATCACCACGGCAGCGGACGAACCGAGGCTCGGCGCTGGCGGCGGCCGCGCCTCGCCGCTAACGTCTACGGGACATCCGCACCGTTCCCACCCGCGCCGGAGGAATCCGTGTCCCAGGATCTCTATCCCGTCCCGCCCGCGATGCGCGACCGCGCGCACGTCCGATCCATGGAGCAGTTCCAGGCCATGTACCGGCGATCGATCGACGATCCCACGGAGTTCTGGGCCGAACAGGCCGAGCGTCTGGATTGGTTCCATCGCTGGGACCACGTGTTCGATGCCGACTACGAGACGGTGGACTTCGGCTGGTTCCTCGGCGGCCGCTTGAACGCGTGCTACAACTGCGTGGACCGCCACGTCGAATCACACGGCGAGCGCACCGCGATCGTGTGGGCGGGCGACGAGCCCGGCACGTACCGGCACGTCACCTACCGCGAGCTGAAGCACGAGGTGTGCCGGCTCGCGAACACGCTGCTCGCGCACGGCGTCAAGGCGGGGGATCGCGTGTGCATCTACATGCCGATGATCCCGGAGACCGCGTACGCGATGCTGGCGTGCGCCCGCATCGGTGCGGTGCACTCCGTGGTCTTCGGCGGGTTCTCGGCCGAATCGCTGCGCGACCGCATCCTGGATGCCGGCTGCAAGGTGCTCATCACCGCGAACGAGGGCAAGCGCGGCGGCAGGACCATCGCGCTCAAGGCCATCGCGGACAAAGCGCTCGAATCGCTCGACATCGTGCAGACCGTGCTGGTCGCACGGCGCACCTCGAGCGACGTGCCGATGAAGCCGGGACGCGACCTGTGGCTGGACGAGGAGATGAAGCGCCAGCGCAGCACCTGCGCGGTGGCGTGGATGGATGCCGAGGACCCGCTGTTCATCCTCTACACCTCGGGCAGCACCGGGAAGCCCAAGGGCGTCCTGCACACGACCGCCGGCTACCTCGTCTATGCCGCTTTCACGCACAAGCTGGTGTTCGACTACCACGACGGGGACGTTTACTGCTGTGCCGCCGACGTGGGCTGGATCACGGGCCACACCTACATCGTCTACGGACCGCTCGCGAACGCCGCGACCACGGTGATGTTCGAGTCCACGCCGGTCTACCCCGATCCGGGCCGCTACTGGCGCATGGTGGACGATCTCGGCATCAACATCTTCTACACCGCGCCCACGGCGCTGCGCGCCATCGCCCAGGCCGGCGACGAGCACGTGAAGCGGTACTCGCGGCAGAGCCTGCGGTTGCTGGGCTCGGTCGGCGAGCCGATCAATCCCGAGATCTGGCGCTGGTACCACGACGTGGTCGGCGAGGGCCGCTGCGCGGTCGTGGACACGTGGTGGCAGACCGAGACCGGCGGCATCCTGATCACGCCGCTGCCGGGTGCGACGCCCACGAAGCCGGGGTCGGCCACGCTGCCGTTCTTCGGCGTGAAGCCGATCGTCGTGGACCCCGAGACCGGCTCTGTGCTCGAAGGCAACGGCGTGTCGGGGGCACTGTGCCTGGGCACACCGTGGCCCGGGCAGGCGCGCACGGTGTGGGGCGACCACCAGCGCTTCAAGGAGACGTATTTCACGAAGTACAAAGGGCTGTATTTCACAGGTGACGGCTGCCGGCGCGACGAGGATGGCTACTACTGGATCACCGGCCGCATCGACGACGTGCTGAACGTGTCGGGCCATCGGCTCGGCACCGCCGAGGTCGAGAGCGCGCTCGTGGCGCACCCTGCGGTGGCGGAGGCGGCCGTGGTCGGCTTCCCGCACGACATCAAGGGGCAGGGCATCTACGCCTACGTGATCCTCAGCGCGGACCACGCGGCGAGCGCGAGCACGGAGCTGGAGGCCGCGCTGCGCGACCAGGTGAAGCAGGCGATCGGCGGCTTCGCCGCACCCGACGTGGTGCACATCGCGTCCGGCCTGCCGAAGACGCGCAGCGGCAAGATCATGCGCCGCATCCTGCGAAAGATCGCGTCGAGCGAGTATGAAGGGCTCGGAGATATCACGACATTGGCCGAGCCCGAGGTGGTGGAAAGACTCATCACCCAGCACCGCCAACGCGGCACGCTCGCGCGCTGAGCGCAGTGCCATCGCGAGTTGCGCACGATGGGCGAGTACACCCAGCGATGGGTGTGCTCGCCGATTTTCGTGAACTCTGCATGATGCGTGCGAAACGCGTTGCACCCGCGCGCAACCTGCTCGAAATTCATATCGTGCTGATCATCTGAGACCCGTCCTGCCGCCTCCCTTGCCGCGCGTTCCTCACGCGTGGTGCGGCGGGATCTCCGAACCAGCGATCGAGGTGCGCCGTGTTCCGGCGCGCGAACCTCCGGGCGCCCCACGCCGGGACGGTGAGCGTGCTGCACGGAGCGCCACGCGGCGTCCGTCTCCCCACGGCCCCGCTTTTTCGCCACACGTCCTTCGGCGGAGGGTCTCTCTCGTGAAGCATCGTTTCCTCGCAGCACCCGTACTCCTGGCCGCGATCGCGGTCCTCGCGGTGGATACCGCGCCTGCGCGCGCGGAGGGTCGCCCGGTCCCCGTGGTCGGCCCCACGCTGCAGAACTACTTCTCCGTCACCGTGCTCGAGAGCATCAACGTGGGCACGGACCAGGTTGCGGACACCCAGCGCTGGAAGACCACGGTCTCCGGCAACTCGGCGATGACGCTGATGATCGAGCTGGCGTCGGACGCGAATGGCAATGCGCTCGGCGTCTATAACGCCGGGGACGTCTCGCCCGCGCTGTTCGAGATCTTCCCGGGAACGGCCGTCGCGGGGCAGTACGCGATGGCCTCGTTCCGGCCGCTGACGAGCCAGCTGCTCGTGACGGTGTTCAATGGCGACGGAACCGTGGCGAGCTCGGTCACGCACAACGGCGTCACCACGAACAACTTCGGCTACTACATCCACCACGCCGCGGGCGGGACGGGTTATTCCCAAGACGCGCGCAATGCGGGCGACACCGCACGCATGCTCGTGTTCAAGGGCACCGGCGACAACGTCGGCAACTGGTGGATGTGCTTCGAGGACAACAATCCCGATGACCCCGATGGCGACCGTGACTTCGACGATGCGGTGGTGTTCGTCGAATCCATCAACCCGACGCCGGTGGCGCATACGAGCTGGGGTGCGCTGAAGTCGCGGTTCCGCTGATCCCTCACGCCCAGATCGCTTGAAGTCACGCGCCATCCGTTGCGCCCGGGCCGCCGCCCGGGCGCGGCGCGCTTGGGAAGCTCGGGGTGGGCCGCCTGCGGCGCGCTCACCCTGGCGCGCGGGTCGCGGTACACTGCCGGCGCATGTCACGCCTACTGCTCCTCCACAAACCCCACGGTGTGCTGTGCCAGTTCACGAGCCCCGAGGGGCGTCGCACGCTCGCCGACCATGTGCGGGTGCCGGGTGTCTACGCCGCGGGCCGGCTGGACGCCGACAGCGAAGGGCTCGTCGTGCTCACGGATGACGGCGCGCTGCAGTCACGCATCGCGAATCCGCGCCACGACCTCGAGAAGACCTACTGGGTCCAGGTCGAGGGCGAGATCGGTGACGAGGCGCTCGATCGGTTGCGCCGCGGCGTGCGATTGAGCGACGGCCTCACGCGCCCGGCGAGCGCACGGCGCTTGGACGATCCCGGCTTGCCGCCGCGCGTTCCGCCGATCCGGGTGCGCCGCGCCATCCCGACCAGCTGGCTGGAGCTGACGCTGCACGAGGGCCGCAATCGCCAGGTGCGGCGCATGACCGCCGCCGTGGGCCTGCCGACGCTGCGGCTCGTGCGCGTGGCGGTCGGCCCGTGGCGGCTGGAGGGGCTGGCGCCCGGCGAGTGGCGCGAAGCGCCCGTGCCCGAGGAACTGGCGCGATGACGCCGGACGCACCTCCGCTCCAGCGGCTCGGACCCTACAAAGTGCTGGGCCGGCTCGGCGCCGGCGGCATGGGCGAGGTGTACCTCGCGCGCGACTCGCGGCTCGAGCGCGAGGTCGCGCTCAAGGTGCTGCCCTCGCGGATGACGTCGGATTCCGAAGCACTGGCGCTGTTCCGCAACGAGGCGCTGTCGCTCGCCACGCTCAACCACCCGAATATCGCCACCATCCACGGGCTCGAGGAGATCCCGGGCGGTTCGATGGTCCTGGTGCTGGAGCGCGTCGAGGGCGAGACGCTCGCGCACCGGCTCGCACAGGGCTCGCTCGCGGTGGAGGAGGCCCTGCAACTCATGACGCAGGTCGCGCAGGCGCTCGAGGTGGCGCACGAGCGCGGCATCGTCCACCGCGACCTGAAGCCCGGCAACATCATGCTCGGGCCACGCGGACTGGTGAAGGTGCTCGACTTCGGCCTCGCCAAGCGCACCTATGGCTTGAGTAATCTGCCCCCTCCTGTTGACGGCGCGCAGGCCGCGGGCTGGGCCACCGTGCAGCCCGGGCAGGGCGCGTCGCTGTCGGGCCCGGTCGCGGGCACGCCGGGCTACATGAGCCCGGAACAGGTGCTCGCCGGCACGCAGGACGCGCGCACCGACGTGTTCGCGTTCGGCTGCGTGCTCTACGAGTGCCTCACCGGTAAGCGCGCGTTCCCGGCGGACGACGCGTTCGTGGCCATGGCCCAGGTGCTGAACGAGACGCCGGACCTGGCGCTGCTGCCGCCGCGCACGCCGCCGGCGGTGCGCGCCATGGTCGAGACGTGCCTCGCCAAGGATGCCGAGGCCCGGCCCGGCTCCATGCGCGACCTGCGTCACGTGCTCGAGGAAGCGCTCGGCATCCGGCGCGCCGCCGCGCTGCGCGAAGGCGAGCGCATCGCCACGCCGCAGAACCTGCCGGCGCAGGCGAGCTCGTTCGTGGGCCGTCAGGAAACGCTCTCGCAGTGCGTCACCGCACTCGCCGGAACGCGCCTGCTCACGCTCACCGGCCTCGGCGGCTCGGGCAAGACCCGGCTCGCGATCGAGCTCGCGACCGGACAGCTCGAGACGTTCCGCGACGGCGTGTGGTTCGTGGACGTCGCCCCGCTCACCGAGCCCGAGCGCCTGATCGAAGCGCTCGCCGGCGTGCTCGGCCTGCGCGACGAACCCGGCCTGTCGCTGCTCGACGGCATCATCGCCCGGCTCGCACCCCGGCACGCGCTGGTGCTGTTCGACAACGCCGAGACGCATGCCGCGGCCTGTGCCACGCTCGCCGGAGCGCTGCTGCGCGGCTGTGCGCAGGTGAAGGTGCTGGCCACGAGCCGGGAGCCGCTCGGCGCCGACGGCGAGGCGATCTACGCGGTGCCCTCGCTCGGGCTGCCGGGCCGCCAGGTGCGCACCGCCGCCGAGGCGGCGGGGAGCGAAGCCGTGCGGCTGTTCGCGGAGCGCGCGCGTGCCGCGGCACCGGCGTTCGCGCTGAGCGACGACAACGCCGCGGACGTGGCGGAGATCTGCCGCCGCGTGGACGGCATCCCGTTGGCACTCGAACTGGCGGCGGCGCGCGTGCGCATGCTGAGCGTGGACCAGATCCGCTCGCGGCTCGGCGACCGCTTCAAGCTGCTCGCGCGTTCCGGTGCGGGCGTGCCGGCGCGCCAGCAGACCGTGCTGGCGGTGATCCAGTGGAGCTGGGACCACCTGCTGCCTCCCGAGCAGGAACTGCTGCGCCGGCTCGCTGTCTTCACCGGTGGCTGGACGCTCGAACGCGCCACGGCCGTGTGCTCGGACGAGGGCGACGAGTTCGAGATGCTCGACCTGCTCACGCGCCTGGTCGAGCGCTCGCTCGTCGTGGTCCAGCACAGCGAGGACTTCGAGACGCGCTACCGGTTCCTCGAGTCCGTGTGGCGGTTCGCGCTGGACAAGCTGGAGGGCCACCTCGAACAGGACATGCTGCGCGAGCGGCACTTCACCACGTTCCACGCGCTGGCCACCCAGTCCGAGACGCTGCTGTTGGGGGCGGAACAGGCGCGCACGTTGCGGCGCCTGGCCCAGGACGAGGAGAACCTGCTGAGCGCGCTGGCCTGGTCGGAGCACGCCGAGGACGGCATCCAGCGCGGCCTGCAGATCGTGTCGGCCGTGCAGCGGCACTGGACGCTCACGGGACGCTACCTGCTCGCACGCCGTGTGAGTGACGAGGCGCTCGCCCGGGACCGGGACAAGCTGCCGACCGCGGCGCGTTCGCTGGCACTGGCGCGCGCGGCCGGACTGGCGCTGACGCTCATGGATCTTCCTCCGGCCAGGCTCCTGCTCGAGGAGAGCCTCGTGATCGCGCGCAAGCTGGGCGACTTGAAGGCGGAGGCCCGGGCGCTGGCCGGCCTGGGCGTGCAAGCGCTGCTCGAGGACCGCCCCCAGGACGCGCTCGAAGTCGGACGACAGAGCCTGGCCATCTACTGGAAGCTCGGCCAGAAGCGCGGCGTGGCCATGGCGCTGCACAACATCGCCAGCCTCGAGTCCATGCTGGCGTCGCCGGACCAGGGTCGCGGGAACTTCGAGGAGGCACTCAAGCTGTCCCGGGAGGTCGCCGACCCGGTCACCGAGTCGCTGGTGCTGGCCGGCTTGGTGTCGAGCCTCGTGCGCCTCGGCGAGACCGAGCTGGCGCAGGGGCGCATCCACGAGATGGCCACGCGGCTCGCCGCCGTCGGCGCGGTGCGCGAATCGGTCTACGCGCTCGAGTCGACCGCCGAGTACCTGCTCGCGACCGGCCGGGCCGCCGAAGCCGCCACTGCCCTGGGCGCCGCGGAGGCGGCGCGCGAGCGCTCGTCGATCCCGATGAACTTCGCGGAGAAGAAGGATCACGCGAGGTTCCTGGCCGCGATCGAGGCGTCGCTGGGCAAGGAGGAGACCGCGCGGCAGCTGGGGAGCGGAGCGTTGCTGGAACTCCCCGAGGCGGTCGCTGCCGCCGCGGCGGCCTCGGGGCCTGTTCAGCAGCGCTGAACATCGAGCAACTGCTTCTCGCAAGGTGGATTGCAGCATCCACTCCTGACCCGCTCGCGACCCCCTGCCTGGAGCGATTCGGCTTGTCGGGAACCGACAGGGGCGTCTAAACTCGACAAGTCATTCTCCTCTTACCCGTTGGTCCGCGTGCCGCACCCCCCCCTTCCCGCGCGGATACCGGGAGGCAGGCGCGTATTCCCCCCACCCATGGAAGGTCCTCCGGACCGCACACGAATACGAACGTGTGTGTGTTCGCTCACGCACAGCTGCCGTTCCCAAGTCTCCTCTCCAGCCGTGAGGTGCACCGCATGCGAAGGTTCACGACCACGCTGTTCCTGGCGGCCTGTGTCCTGGTGGCGGTTCCGACCGCCGCACGCGCACAGTCGCTGCTGTTCGACTACGTGGGATTCGATTACGAGGACCCGAAGGCACCGGGCAGTCAGTTCGGTGACGTCGGCAACGGCTACGTCGGGCTGGGAACGGTTCCGTTCCTGTTCGCGCCGCTCGTGTCGAACACCACCGATAACGAGTACACGTTCGTCATCGACGGCCTGACCTCGACCGGCTTCACGGTCGTCGGGCCGTTCCGCGTCGTGGACTACTCCCCCGGCACGATCACCATCTACGAGGACGCGAAGGCCGGCGGCACCACGGCGGACTTCGGCACGTCGCCGCCCAACCCGGCTTCGCTCGCCACGTTCACGGATGGCCAGCCGATCCTCGTGGGCCAGCTCACGGCCTTCCGGTTCGCGATCGACAACAGCAACGGCACCGGCAGCTTCGAGGCCGTCTTCACGGTCACCGGTGGTACGCAGCTCAACTTGTTCCCGCTCAATCAGCGCGTGGGCTGGACCTTCTCGGGCTCGACCGGCAACGCCCTCAACATCCCGGAAGGCTACGCGCACCAGATCGACGGGCAGACGTTCCTGAATGAGCCCGTGAGTGTGCGGCGTACCAGCTGGGGACGGCTCAAGGCCGGCTACCGCTGATCGGCGCCTGACCGGCGACGACCACTGACATGGAGACGAACATGAAGCGTTGGCTAACGAATCTCGGCGCCGCACTGCTGCTGGCGCTTCCGGCGGGGCAGGCTCTCGCCGTGGGTCCGATGATGGACTGGGACCCGGCTTACTTCTACTTCCCGGCCCCGCAACCGGTCGGGCTGTCCCCCTCGAACCAGCCGGCCGGCGCGGTCATGCGCTGCGTCGGGCAGATCAGCCTGTTCGGGCCGCCGCTCGACTTCCTGAACGTGAACCTGCCGACGAGGGAATACACGTTCTTCATCGGCGACCTCACGTCGCTCGGCACCACCACGGTGGCGAACGGGAGCCTCGAGGCTTACATCACGAACTACAGCGGCGGCACGTTCACCCTCTACGAGGACCCGGCCAGGAACTCGGTGTTCGCTCCCAATCCAGAGAACGGACAGGTCCCGTCCACGTTCACCGACGGTAGTGCGCCGCTGCTGATCGGCAACTTCACGGGGCTGACCGTGACCACAAACAACTTCACCCAGTTCAAGGTCGGCAGCATCGAAGGCAACATCCAGTGGACCGGCGGCTCGCTGATCGGCGAGCTGACGGGCGGCGGCAACGAGCCCTGCCCCGGCCTGTTCACGGGTGGAGCGACCTGGAACACGGCTCCCAACATCGGCATCCCGGGCTACATGTTCCGGCACGACGGCAAGCTCGATCTGCAGTGCCCGACCGCCGCGCGCAAGAGCACCTGGGGACAGCTGAAGACCCTGTATCGCTGAACACCGCGGACCTCCGGTCCGCTCAAGGCCCCCCCGGCGGCCACCCTCTCGCGAGGGTGGCCGTCGTCGTTTCGAGGGAGCGCGCGGGGCGCACCCCGTCGAGCGGTCCCGCGCCTGCTAGGATGCCGAGCCATCTCTCGCCCGGAGCGCTCGTGAACGCAGACCCCATCCGCAGCATCGCCATCAGCACCGGCGGCGGCGACGCCCCGGGGCTCAACGCCGTCATCCGGGCCACCGTGCTCGCGGCCGAGAACCGCGGCTGGGAGTGCTGGGGCATCCGCGACGGCTACCGAGGCGTGCTGGAACCGGCCACCTACAACGGCGACGGCCTCATGCGGCTGACCCGCGCGCGCGTCTCGGGCATCGCGCACCTGGGCGGCACCATCCTCGGCACCACCAACCGCGGCAACCCGCTGCGCTACCCCGTGCAGCAGGCCGATGGCAGCGTGCTCGAGGTGAACCGCGGCGCCGAGCTGGTGGACAAGCTCAAGCAGCACGGCATCGGCGCGGTCGTGGCCGTCGGGGGCGACGGCTCGCTCGCCATCGCGTACGAGCTGTCGCGCCTGGGCCTGCGCGTCGTGGGCGTGCCCAAGACCATCGACAACGACCTCGAGCGCACGCTCATGACGTTCGGCTTCGACACCGCCGTGTCGTTCGCCACCGAGTGCCTCGACCGGCTGCACACCACGGCGGCCTCGCACCACCGGCTCATGGTGGTCGAGGTGATGGGGCGTTACGCCGGCTGGATCGCGCTGCACGCCGGCATCGCCGGCAATGCCGACGCGATCCTGATCCCCGAGATCCCGTACGAGATCGACAAGGTCGCCGACCACATCCGCCGCCGCGAGAAGAAGGGCCGGCTCTACACGCTCATCGTCGTGGCCGAGGGAGCCAAGCCCGAAGGCGGCCAGGTCACGCTGCTCGAGCCGCGCGAGCCCGGCCAGAGCGAGCGGCTGGGCGGCGTGGGCGAGAAGGTCGCCCGCGAACTGGAGTCGCGTGTCGGCCGCGAGGCACGCGTCTCGGTGCTGGGGCACCTGCTGCGCGGCGGCTCGCCCACCAGTTTCGACCGGTTGGTCGCGCTGCGATTCGGCGCGGCCGCGGTGCGTGCGCTCGAAGCCGGCCACTCGGCCGTGATGGTCTCGCTGGAGCCGCCGCACGTGCGCTACCAGCCGCTGGAATCGGCGGTCGGGCGCATGAAGGTGGTGTCGCTCGCGAGCGACACCGTGGCCACGGCCCGCGACCTGGGGATCTGCTTCGGGGATTAGGCCACGGCCGTAGCCAGCCGCGAGCCGCTCAAGCACGATTCTCCAACGTCCGATGAACTCATCTGTTGTCCGGCGCCGCGCTCGCCCGGTACTCTTTGCAGGAATTGTCAAGCCCTGCCGCCCTCCTCCATCCCCCGAGACCCCACATGACCCGGCCGGCGCCGCTCGCCTCGCTGCTGCTTTGCCTCGCGCTCCTCCTTCCGGCCGCTGCACCCGCTCAGCAGGCGCCCGAGACGCCGATCGCACCCGTGCTCAGGTCCGGCATGCGGATCGCGCCGCGCTCGTTCGAGTTCCGGGACCTGGCCCCGGTGCCTCCCGGCGGCGAGAACCTGCCGATCCAGAAGCGGCCGAACCGCAAGTGGGTCGAGTACGAAGAGCTGATCAAGGGGCTCAAAGCGAACCCGCCGATCCTGCCCGTGGAGTCGTTCGCGCAGTTCACGCTCGATACCACGCCCGCTTCCGGCCAGTCGAAGGGCGAGCTCTCGCCGTTGGCACCCACGCTCGGCAACGGCTTCGAGGGCATCACGCAGCAGGGCTTCATCCCCGGCGAGCCCACCGTGGGTGCGGGCCCGCTCAACATCTTCTCGGCCGGCAACATCAGCGTGACCGTCACCGACAAGAACGGCGCGAACCGTGTCGAGACGAACGGCAAGACGTTCTTCGGCGTGCCTGCGGCGGAGGGTGCGATCTCGGACGCGCAGTGCTACTACGACGCGCTGCGCGGCCGGTTCGTCGCGCTGTGCTTCACGCAGGGCACGTCGCCGAATTACTCCAAGTTCTACCTGGCGATCTCCAAGACCAACGACGCCCGCGGCGCGTGGTGGCTGTACGTGTTCGACATGACGCTCGACGGCGCGACGCCCACGAATAACTGGGGCGACTACCAGGGCCTGGGTATCTCCGACGACAAGATCGTGTTCAGCAGCCAGCAGTTCAGCTTCGGCGGCAACCAGTACCAGCGCTCCAAGTTCCGCGTGCTCGACCGTGTCGCGGCCTACGCCGGCTTGCCGCTCACGTACGCCGACATCGTTCCCGTGCCCAATCCGCCCGGCGGCGACATCAACGACGTGTTCGTCACCAAGCCGGCGCGCAACCTGACGGCCGGGGACAACACCATCCACTGCATGAATGTGCGCACGAGTGGTGGCACGCGCATCACGTACCGGACGATCACCGGCACCCCCGCCTCGCCGGTGCTGTCGGCCGGCAACGCGGTCGCGGTGAGCAGCTACAGCCCGCCGCCGGACGCGGTGCAGCTGGGCAGCGCGAACCTCGTCGCCACCAACGACTGCCGCCCCCCCGACTTCTACACGCGCAACGGAACGCTCATCGCCACGTGGCACACGGCCGCGAACATCGGCGGCTCGAACGTGTCGGCGATCCGCCTGTTCCGCATGCGGCTCTCGGACCGCGCCGTGCTCACCGACGAGACGTTCGGCGCGACGAACACGTTCTATTACTACCCGGCCGTCACGGTGGACTCCGTGGGCACGATCTTCCTGGGCTTCGGCCGTTCCAGCTCGACCGAGTTCCCGTCCGCCTATGCCAGCGGCAAGCGACGCGGCGACGCCACGATCCAGGCCAGCGCGCTGCTCAAGGCCGGCATGTCGCACACGACGCAGTCCCGCTGGGGCGATTACACCGGCATCGACATGGACGCCTCGCAGGCCAACCCCGGCCAGGCCGTGGCGTGGTACGCGGGCCAGTTCAACAAGACCACGGGCACGTTCGGGACGTGGGTGAACAAGCTCACGTTCACGTACGGCCAGGTGTTCGGCACCGTCGTGGACGACTGCGATGGCACTGTCGTCACGACCGGCGATCGCGCCGCCCTCGCCGGCGCGACCGTCGCGCTCAAGCAGGGCGTGACCACTGTTGCGAGCACCACCACGAACGCGCTCGGCCAGTACAGCTTCGGCTACCTCGAATCCGGCACGTACGACGTGGTGGTCACCGCCCCGGTCGGCGGCACCAACGTGGACGCCATCGCCGGCAGCGGCGCCACGTCGCAGACGCGGATCAACGCGACCGACGTGCAGATCGTGATGACGAACGCCCAGAGCTCGAGTGCCAACCATTTCGTGGTGGCGCAGAGCAAGACCGCGCCCGTCACGACCTCGATCTCGCCGGACGTGCGCTCGGTCGGCGATCCGCAGTTCACGCTGACCGTGAACGGGTCCGGGTTCTCGACGTGTTCGATCGTGCGCGTGGAAGGTCTCGACCGCACCACCACGTTCGTGAACGCTTCGCAGCTCACCGCGGTGATCCCGGTGACCGACCAGGGCGCGGGCGGCACGAAGACCATCACCGTGTTCACCCCCACGCCGGGCGGCGGCACGTCGAACGGCCAGACGCTCACCATCAACGGCACGCCCGACACGACGCCGCCGGTCGTGACGGTGACCTCGCCCACGGGCGGTGAAGCCTGGGGTGCGGGCACGTCGCACGCCATCACCTGGACCGCGACCGACAACGTGGTCGTGAGCACCGTGGACCTGGCCCTCTCGACCGACGGCGGCTCGACGTTCCCGACCACGCTCGCGACGGGGCTCGCGAACAGCGGCACGTTCGCGTGGACGGTGCCGCTCGTCCTCACCAGCACGGCGCGCGTGCGCGTGCATGCGTTCGACGGCAGCGGCAACGTGGGCTCGGATTCGAGCCACGCGAACTTCAGCATCACCGGCTGGACCGTCACCGCGTCGGCGGGCCCGAACGGCAACATCGCCCCGAGCGGCGTGGTGGCGGTGGCGGACGGTGCCACGCCCGCGTTCACGATCACGCCGGCAGCCGGCTACCACGTCCAGGACGTGCTGGTGAACGGCGGTTCGGTGGGTGCCGTGACCGCGTATACGTTCCCCGCCGTGCACGCGAACCAGACGATCGCCGCCTCGTTCGCGATCAACACCTACACGCTCACGCTCGGCACGTCGGGAAGCGGCAGCGTGGCCGCGGTCCCGAACCAGCTCACGTACGACCACGGCACGAACGTCCAGGTCACCGCCACGCCGGCCGTGAACTGGAACTTCGACTTCTGGACGGGCGATGCCTCGGGCAGTGTCAATCCCGTGAACGTGCTGATGGACGGGAACAAGAGCGTCACCGCGAACTTCGGCCAGCACATCTACACCTGGAACCAGATGCTCACCGGTGCCTGGACCACGGCCGCGAACTGGACACCCACGCGCACGGCGCCGGCGGCGAACGACGTGCTGATCTTCAACAATGGCGCGGCCTCGGCCATCGTCCAGGGCGTGCCCACGCAGACCGTGGCGCAGATCCTCGTGAGCGGGAACACGAACGTCTCGTTCCAGGCCAGTGGCGCCGCCACCGTCACGCTGGCCGGCGAGGTCGGACTGGACCTGAGCGTGGCGGCCGGCTCCACGCTGCAGCTCACGGGCGCAAACGCGATCACGCTGGCGATCGACGCCGGCGCCACGGGCCAGATCGACGGCACCACCGTCCTGGCCGGCTCCGCACAGCACCGGCTCACCGCGCTGGATGCGAACTCGCTCGTCTACCGCACCGGCTCGCGCTGCCAGACCGGCGTGAGTTTCTCGGGCAGCGCGTTCGGCGTGACGAACCTGAACTCGGTCGAGTTCCAGGCCGGCTCGCTCTACCAGCACATCGCCGGCGCGAACCCGTTCGGCGCCACGGCCCCCGACGCGGTGGTCACGTTCCTGCCCGGCAGCCGCTTCCGCATGGATGGGCCCCTCACGCCGTCGATGTCCGGCCGCACGTACGGGGACTTCGAGTACAACAACGGCTCGACCATCACGGCCACGGGTACTTCGCCCGTGACCTGCGACAGCTTCACCGTGACGCAGGGCGTGTTCAACCTGAACCTCACGGGCGGTGCGCTGATCCGCGGCGACGTCCACGTGAAGCCCGGGGCCACACTGGGCGTGAACCCGGCCTCCGGCACGCCCGTGTTCTCGCTGGCCGGCATCGCGTCGCAGTCCGTGGACATCCAGGGCACGCTCAACAGCTCGTCCAACGCCGTGCTCGACGTGAGCAACAGCGCGGGTGTTGCGCTGGTGACCGACGTGGCGTGGTCGGGCAGCCTGGGGTTCACGAGCGGCCGCATCGTGACCGGCAGCCGCACACTGTCGCTTGCGAACAGCTCCACGGTGAATGGTGCTGCGCAGGGCACCGGCTGGGTGCACGGCAACTTCCGCAAGGCTTACGCGGCCGGCTCGTTCTCGAGCACGCTGCCCGTGGGCGACGCGTCCACCTATGCCCCCGTGGCCATCAGCGGGACCGGGGCCGGCGGGGGTTTCGCGCTCACCGCTCACACCACCGCGGGTGACCACCCGAACGTTGGAACGTCCGGGCTCGATGTGGCGCGATCGCTCAACCGCTTCTGGTTGCTCGCGCCCTCGAACGGCGCCGGTGCGAACTGGAGCGCGACGTTCCAGTACGCCACGGCGGACCTCGACGGCAGCGCCGACCCGCTCACGTTCGTGGGACGAACGTGGAACGGCGCGGCGTGGTCCCCGTTGACGATCAACGCCGCCACGCCGACCAGCATCCAGGCCTCCGGCCTCACGGCCGCCACACCCACGCTGTACGCGTTCGGTGACCTGCCGTCGTTCACGATCACGGCGAGTGCGGGTGCGAACGGCAGCATCGTGCCGAGCGGCTCGGTGTCGGTGACGTCGGGTACCAACCAGGCGTTCACGATCACGCCCAGTGCGGGTTTCCACGTGGACGACGTCCTGGTGGACGGCGGCAGTGTCGGCGCGGTCACCAGCCACACGTTCAACAACGTCACCGCGAACCACACCATCGCCGCCAGCTTCGCGGGAGATGCCCGCGCGCTCACGGTGAGCGTGGTCGGCGGCGGCTCCGTGCTCAAGAACCCGGACCTGCCCACGTACCCGAACAACACCAGCGTGCAGGTCACCGGAGTGGGCGACGTGGGCTGGGCATTCTCGGCCTGGAGCGGCGATCTCGTGAGCACGACGAATCCCGAGAACCTGCTGATGGACGCCGCGAAGAGCATCACGGCGACGTTCCTGGACATCGCCGAACCCTCGGTCGCGGTTGCCTCGCCGGACGGCGGCGAGGTGCTGAACATCGGCGTCAGCTCGAACCTGACCTGGACGGCCAGCGACAACGCGGCCGTGACCAGCGTGGACCTGGATCTGTCCCGCTCCGGCGCCGGCGGTCCGTGGGAGTCGATCGTCGCCTCGATCGCGAACGCGGGCACGTTCAGCTGGATCCCGACGTCGCCCGTGACGTCGAACGCGGTGTTGCGCGTGACCGCGCGCGACGCGGCCGGCAACTCGGCGCAGGACGTCTCGAACGCGGAGTTCTCGATCGCCGCCGGCACCGGCGTCGGTGACGGCGCGGTGACCGAGTTCGCGCTGGCACCGGTGCAGCCGAACCCGGTGCGCGGCTCGGGCCGGTTCCTGTTTGCGATGCCGCGCGAGGCGAACGTGCACTTGGGCGTGCACGACGTGCAGGGCCGCGAGTTGCTCGTGCTCGTGGACGGTGCGTTCCCGGCCGGCCGGCACTCCGTGAACTGGTCGGGTGTGGCCTCGAGGCTGGACCCGGGGCTCTACTTCGTGCGCTTCACCGTCCCGGGCCGCACGGTGACGCGGAGATTCGTGCTGATGCGCTGATCGCGACGCGACGCGATGCGATGCGTCATGATGCGAACGGGCCCCGGGTCGTCGAGACCCGGGGCCCGTCGTGACACAGCCTACGGCGTGCGCGGCGGCCGCGGCGTGAGGCCCAGCTTCGCGAGTGCCGCTTCGCCGCCGGGCGCGTTCATCTCCCAGTACACGAGCCGGTCGCTGCCCAGCAGCTCGGCGTGCTCGCCGTCGCTGCACGACCAGCGCACGATGCGATTCGGTGCGGCGCGTTCGACCCAGAACGTCCACGCCCGCCCGTCCGCGAGCGTCACGCCCGCCACGTCGGCCTCGAACGTGCCGGCCGGCACGGTGACGCGCTCGGGCGACGCCGAACGGCGGAACCGCGCCGGTGCGATGGCCAGCGGCTGGTGCGTGTGCCGTGCAACGCGCAGTGAGCCCGTCACGGGGACCTCGGCGGAATCGCCTGCGGCCACGACCGGGGCCGCGAACCCGCGAGCCCAGCTCATGAGCGCATCCTCGGCCTGCGCATTCGCCGGCACGAGGAAAGCCGAACTGCTGTCCGCTTCGCCGTCGAAATAGCTGTGGCCGGTGTAGCGCACGTAGCGATGGTCGAACAGCATCTGCGCGTACGTGTGACCGCACCACTCCTGGGCACTGAACGAGAGCTTCGTGGGGGCACCCGCCGCCCGGCTGTTCACGGGTGCGAGCGAGACGAACGCGCTCGTGAGCAGGTGGTAATCGTAGATACCGGTCGCGAAGTCCTCGATCAAGTTCAGCTTCATGACCGGGAACTCGTCGCGCTTCGAGTGGCGTCCCCGATCGGCCTTCACGCGATCCTCGTTCGAGAACGTCTCGGTGACGAAGATCGCCACCGCGATGCCGCGGCGCGGTGCGCCGTAGCGCGGCGTCACGAGGTCGTAGGCCGAGAGCTCGCCACGGCCGTCGCCCCAGTGCGCCCAGAACGCGTCGTCGTAGACGGGCCCGGACTCGAGCGCGGCGGTCGTGGGCGCGGGCGACTTGGTACAACTGCTCGCCTGGAGCAGCATCGATAGCAGCAGCATCGCCGCGCGGGATACCGCACGGTGGGATCGGTTCGGGGACGGCACTTCGTTCCTCCTTGGGGACTGCAGCCAGTGGAACGCGCAGCGTGCAAGCGGAGCCCGCGCAGCGTCAACCACCGCTGCGGCGTGCGCCGGGCATGACCGTGCCGAAGCGCTACGTGTCCTCTATGCTCGGTACATGCTGGCCTTCCCCTCGCCCACCGAAGCCGAGCGACTCCCGGCGTGAACGATCCCGACCGGCGGCCCGCCCGCCTCACACGCTTCCTGCCGTTCGCGCTGCTCGGGTTGCTCACGCTGACGCTGTTCCCCGGGCTCACCGCCGTGGATGCGCTGGACGAGCGCGAAGCGCGGGACGTGCTGACCGCGCATGAGTCCACGTTCCATCGCGAGTGGCTCACAACGCTGTACGCGCACGAACCGTTCTTCGAGAAGCCCCTGCCGGGCTACGCGGCGGACGTGATCGCGAACGAGACGGCTCGCCGCTGGCCGGCGCTGGCGGCGATGCAGCGCGGCGAACTGGGGCTGTCGCGCGCGTTGCGCGCGCTGTTCGCGGCGGGACTGGCATTCGCGGTCGCCGCGGCCGGCGCGCGCGTGTTCGGCGCGCGCACCGGCTGGCTCGCCGGCTGCGCGCTCGCGAGCATGGCCGGCCTGCCGGTCGCGGCGCGGGCGGACGGCGCTCAGGTGTATGCGACGCTGCTGGCGTGGCTCGGCATCGGCGCGTGGCTCGACGTGCTCACGGGCCGGACCCGCCGCGGCGTGTCCGTGAGCCTGGGCTGGCTCGCGTTCGGGGCAACGGCCGCGATCGGCGGGCCGTTGCCGGCGCTGTGGCCGATTGCCGGGTTCGCGCTGTACTTCGCGCTCGCACGCCACCCCGGCGGCTGGCGCCGGCTCGATCCGCTCGGCGGCGTGCTGCTGCTGCTCGGAGCGAGCGTGCCGTGGTACGCGATCGAGGGCGCGATCCACGGCACGGAGTTCCTGCAGCACGTCCCGTGGTTCCCGTACGCATCCGGCACGCGCGGGCCGTGGTACGCGGCCGCGCCGCTGGCGCTGTCGTTCGCCGTCGTCGCCAGCTTCCCGTGGACACCGCTGTTCGCGACCGCGCTCGCGGACGCCGCATTGCGCTTGCGGCGCGTCGCGCGCACCGCGGTGCCCGAGACACTCGCGCCGGAACACGTGGAGCATCTGCTGTTGGCGCTCGGTCTCGCCGCAGCTGCCGCGATCGCACTGTACCCGGGCCCGCCGCTCACGTCCGCGCTGCCGGTGCTGCCGGCGGTCGCGCTGCTCGTGGGCCGGTTCGCGGATCGCGTGCTGGAGGACGCCGGTGAAGCGCGCGCGCTCACGCATGCCGCGCGCTGGCTCGCGCTGATCGGCAGCGTGTTCGCCGGCGCGGGCATGATGCTGTCGGCACGGCTGCCGGAAGCGACCGAGAGCCTGCGGCTGCTGTCGATCGTCGTCATGCTCGCGAGTTGGGCGCCGCTGCTTGCGGACCTGCGCGGTGCGCGGCGGTTCGCGGTCGCGATGTTCGCGCTGCCCGCAGCACTCGGCGCGCCGGTGCTGCACATGCGCGTGCTGCCCGCGCTCGAGCCGTGGCTGAACGCGCGGCTCGTCGCGGAACGCATGCTCGCGGTGTCGCCGGCGGAAGCGCCGCTGATCGTATGGGAGCCGCCACCGCCGTCGCTGCGCCGGTCACTGCCTCGGAACTTCTTACAGTTGCCGCAAGCCGGCCCCGGCGCTCGGCTCGCGATCGCGAGTGACGGCTGGGTGTATGCCGCGTGGCGGCCGGCACGTGAACTTGCGGCGCGTGACGCGATCGCCGCGGTCGGCCGCCCGCCCGACGTGCTGCTCGTGACGCCCGTGCTTGTGCTCGCCCGCTTCCGGCCCCGCGCCTGACCCGCCGCCTGCGGGCCCCCGGGAGCGCCGGCAAGACAGTTCCGAAAACGTCCGCTCCTGCCCGGGGGGTCGTGCTATCTATTGGAGCATGACACTCGACCCCGAGATCTGCTGGCGCGCCTGGAGCACCCGCGACGCCCGATTCGTCGGCCGCTTCGTGATGGGCGTGACGTCGACACACATCTATTGCCGCCCCGGCTGCCCCGCCCGGCTGCCCGCCCGGCGGAACGTGCGTTTCTACGCGTCGCCCGCCGCGGCCGAGGCCGCCGGGTTCCGCGCGTGCCTGCGCTGCCGGCCGGACCGCTCGCCGGGAGCGCCGACGGCGACCGGAACGGCGGCGACCGTGACGCGCGCGCTGCGCTTGATGGACGAGGGCGCGCTGTCGGACGGTTCGCTCGAAACACTGGCGTCGAGGCTCGGCGTGACGTCGCGCTGGCTGCGCGAGCTGTTCGAGCGCCACGTCGGTGCGGCACCGTTGGATGTCGCGCGCACGCGCCGCGCGCACCTCGCGCGGCGGCTGATCGAGGAGACGGCATTACCCATGGAAGACGTCGCGGCCGCGGCCGGCTACGGCAGCGCGCGCCGGATGCGTGCGGGACTTGCGCAGGCGTTCGGCCGCGCGCCCGCGACGCTGCGCCGGCGCCCGGCGGGAGCGCGCGACGGCGCGATCGAGTTGCGTTTGCCCGCGCGCGCACCGTTCGACGCCGCGCCGCTGCTCGCGTTCTTCGCCGCGCGCGCGATCCCCGGGGTGGAGGATGTGCGCGACGGCCGCTACCGGCGGACGTTCGCGCTGGACGGCGAACCCGCACTGCTCGAACTGGAGCCGAGCGCCGACGGCGTGTGGCTGCGCCTGCCGCCGCGCGCCGCGTCGGCACTGCCGCGTGTCGTCTCGCGCGTGTCGCGCATGTTCGACCTGGACGCCGATGTCGAGACGATCGCCGCGACGCTGCGCCGCGACGCTCGCCTGGCCCGGGCGTTGCGCGACCGCGCCGTGCGCGTGCCGGGGGCGTTCGACGCGTTCGAAGCCGGCGTTCGCGCACTGCTCGGGCAACAGGTCAGCGTGGCCGCCGCACGCACGCTCGCCGGCCGGCTCGCGGCTGCCGCCGGCGAACCGCTGCGCTCGCCCGACAGCGGGCTTACGCACGTGTTCCCGACCGCCGCTGCGGTCGCGGCTGCACCGCTCGAGCGGCTCGGCCTCACACGCGCCCGTGCGGCAGCGCTGCGGAGCTTCGCCGGCGTGGTCGCCAGCGGCGAGCTCGACCTGGGTGCGTTCACCGGGCTCGACGATGCGGTGGCACGGCTCACGCGCCTGCCGGGCATCGGCGACTGGACCGCGCAGTACCTCGCCATGCGCGCGCTGGGTGAGCCGGACGCGTTCCCGGCCGGCGACCTGGGCGTGCGCCAGGCGCTCGCGCGCGGCTCGAAGCTGCCGAGCGAGCGCGACGTGCGTGCTCGAGCGGAGCGCTGGCGGCCGTGGCGCGCGTACGCCGTGATCGCGCTGTGGACCGAGCCGCGAACCGAAGCGAGACCCGCGCGCGCGACCGCCGCGCGAACACCACCCTCCCCCGCCCGCCGCCCGCGCCGGGTGGCCGCCTCACGCCGAAAGGACTCCCGATGATCCTCGACCTCACGCTCACGAAGACGCCCGTGGGCTCCATGGCGCTGTACGGCGCCGGCGACGAGCTGTTGACGCTCCGGCTGGATGGCGCCGTGGGTGCCGGCACGCCGCATGAACGATTCCTCGCGCGCCACTTGGGCGCGTTCACGACGCGGCGGACGGATGACGCGGCGGGTGCCGCGGCGCGCCTGCGCCGCTACTTCGCCGGCGAACTCGAGGCACTCGACGAGCAGCCGCTGCGCATCCTCGGCACCGACTTCCAGCGCGCGACGTGGGAACAGCTTCGCACGGTGCGCCCGGGCCGCACGCTGTCGTATGCCGGGCTCGCTCAGCTGGTCGGCCGGCCGAACGCCGTGCGCGCCGTGGCCGCCGCGAACGGTGCGAACCCGCTCGCGCTGTTCGTGCCGTGCCACCGCGTCATCGCCGCGAACGGCACGCTGTGGGGTTACGGCGGCGGACTGCCCATGAAGCAGTGGCTGCTGCGCCACGAGGGCGCGCAGTTCACGCCGCTGCCCGAACAGGAGAGCCTGCCGCTATGAGCACGCTCACGACGGCGTTCCAGGTGGTGGCCCTTCCCGCCCGACCCTTCGCCGCGCTCGCGGCACTCCCGGCGGCCGTGCTCGAGGCTCGCGGCATCCGCCGTGTCATCGCCGACGACAAGCCTGGCTTCCCGTGCCGTGTGAGCCTCGAGGATGCCGAGCCGGGCGAGTCGCTGTGGCTGTTGAGCCACGTCCACCACGACGTGCCGGGTCCCTATCGCGCGTCGGGGCCGATCTACGTGCGCGAGCATGCCGTCGCGGCGGCACCCGCCCCGGGCGAGCTGCCGGCGCTGCTGCGCCACCGGCTGCTGTCGCTGCGGGCGTATGACGCGCACGGCATGCTGGTCGATGCCGAGGTGTGCGAGGGGACCGCGCTGGAGTCCGTGGTGACGCGCCTGTTCGCGGATCCGGCGGTGGCGTACCTGCACGTCCACAATGCGCGCCCGGGTTGCTTCATGTGCCGGATCGAGCGGGTGCTGCCGGCCTGACCGGTGGTGCGCTGCTCCGGTGGTCGATGCGCGGCGGGCGCGAACGCTTGTGCGCGAGCCGTGGGCGCTGCCGCTGATGCCCGCGGGAACGCGAAGCTGCTAGCCTCTCGCGATGCGCATCGTGCATTGGTTCCGGAAGGACCTGCGGCTCGACGACAACACCGCGCTGTCCGAGGCCGTTGCCGATTCGGCCGGTGACGTCGTGCCGTTCTATGCCAGTGACCCGGCGTGGTTCGCACGTCCGGACATCGCGGCGACTCGGGTGCGGTTCGTGCTGGGCGCGCTCGCCGAGCTGTCCGCGGCGGTCGCCGCTCGCGGCTCGCGCCTGGCGCTGGCTCATGGCGACCCCGCCGAAACCATGTTGCGTGCCGCGCGCGCAGCCGGCGCGGGCGCGGTGTACTGGAACGACGAGTACGAGCCGGCGCTCCGCACGCGTGATGACCGCGTGCAGGCGGCGCTGACCGCCGCGGGTGTGCGCGTGAAGCGCTTTCACGACCGGCTGCTCGTCCCGCCCGGCATGGTGTCCACGCGCTCGGGCGGACCCTACACCGTGTTCACGCCGTTCCGCCGCGCGTGCGAGGCCGTGCCGCTCGGCCTGCCGCACGCGCGCGTCGAGCGGCTTGCCGCACACGAGCTGCCGACGCGAACGCTCGCGACGCTCTCGCAGTTGGGATTCGCCGAGCCGCCGAGCGCCGAGCGGCCGGCGGGCGAGTCGCACGCCCATCGACGGCTGCAGCGGTTCCTCGGCGGCACGGGGGCGGAGCCCGGCGCAGGCCTCGCGCGTTACGCCACCGAGCGCGACTTCCCCGCCGCTCCCGTCACGTCGCGGCTTTCGGCCGATCTCAAGTTCGGCACGATCGGCATCCGTCGCGTGGCGCACGGCGTACTCGAAGCCGCCGCTCGCGATGCCCGCTTCGCCCCCCATGCCGAGAGGTTCGTGCAGGAGCTTCGTTGGCGCGACTTCTACGCGCACGTGCTGTGGCACTTCCCGCACGTCGAGCACGGCGCGTTCCGGCCCGAGTTCGACGCCCTGAACTGGAGTGGCACCCCGGAATGGTTCCAGTCCTGGTGCGCGGGCCGCACCGGCTACCCGATCGTGGACGCAGGGATGCGCGAACTGGCCGCGACCGGCAGCATGCACAATCGCGTGCGCATGATCGTCGCCAGCTTCCTCACGAAGGACCTGCTGCTGGATTGGCGGCGCGGTGAGCGCTGGTTCATGAACCATCTGGTGGACGGCGATCTCGCGAACAATAACGGGGGCTGGCAGTGGGCCGCGGGCACCGGCACCGATGCCGCGCCGTACTTCCGGATCTTCAACCCGGTCACCCAGGGCATGCGCTTCGATCCGAACGGCGCATACGTGCGGCAGTGGCTGCCCGAGCTGTCGCGGCTGCCCGACGACACGGTG
>Ga0075429_100000515_pt1 | contig 29279 bp, 25 predicted proteins | sample RhiMetdeltSRZDD3_FD_75295 | JGI IMG/M metagenome (GOLD analysis project Ga0075429, IMG submission 75295) | Populus rhizosphere microbial communities from Tennessee, USA - Rhizosphere MetaG P. deltoides SRZDD3 | ecosystem: Host-associated > Plants > Roots > Rhizosphere > Soil | place: USA...
CCTCGCGCGATTCGTTGCCGTTGCCCTGCGAGTGCACCTGGTCCGCCATGTTCATCGAGTTCTCTCCGTCGGTGGTCTACTTCGCCTGCTCTTCCACCTCCTTGCGAACGGCGCGCGCAAGCACGAGCCGCTGGATCTCGGAAGAGCCTTCGTAGATCTGCAGGATGCGCTGATCGCGGTACAGCCGCTCCGCGATCGTGGGCTTGCAATAGCCCATGCCGCCCCAGATCTGGACCGCATTGTCCGCCGCGCGGTGCGCCACTTCGGAGGTGAACAGCTTGGCCATGGCGCCCAGGTTCGACACGTCGTCGCCGCGGTCGTAGGCGCGCGCGGCTTCGTACAGCATCATCCGCGCGGCCGAGATCTCGGTGGCCATGTCGGCGAGCCTGAAGCCGATGCCCTGGTTGTCGATCAGCGGGTGGCCGAACGTGCTGCGCTCGACCGAGCGGCGCGACGCCTCGCGGTAGGCCGCGAGCGCGAGGCCCAGCGACTGCGCCGAGACCATGATGCGCCCGACGTTGAGCGTCTGCAGCGCCAGGCGCAGCGCGCGGTTGACCTCGCCGATGCGTGCACTGTCGGGCACCACCAGGTCGACCTTGAGATTGGAGGTCTGGGTGCCGCGGATGCCCATCTTGTCGGACAGCTCGTCGATCACCGCGCCGGGCTGCTCCTTGTCGACCATGAAGGCGCTGATGCCGCGCCCGCCGGCCGCGGGGTCGGTCTTGGCGAACACCACGTAGTAGCGCGACGCGCCGCCGTTGCCGATCCAGTACTTCTCGCCCCTGATGCGCCAGCCCTCGCCTTCGCGCACCGCGGTCGCTTCGATCGCGGCCGCATCCGAGCCGGCACCGCGCTCGGACAGCGCGAAGCTGGTCGCGCGGCCCTGCGTCATCTCGCGCAGGTAGAAGTTCTTCTGCTCGTTGCTGCCGGCAAGGAGAATCGGGAACGCGCCGAGCTGGTACGCGCACATGATGGCCGCGGTGGACGCGCAATGCGAGCCCAGCGTCTCGACCGCCGCGACGGTGGCGGTGAGGCTCTGGCCCTCGCCGCCGAAATCGCGCGGCAGGAACAGGCCGGTGAACTTGTGCTCGACCAGCGCCTTGATGGTCTCCCACGGGTAGCGCTGCTCGCGGTCGAGCTCGGGGGCGAGCGGGGCGAACTGGTCGCGGCCGAGGCGGTCCGCCAGGGCCTGCCAGCGAGCGGCGGCCTCGTCGAGTTGAGGTGTCCAGATGACGTTCACTTGGGATTCTCCACGGTTGTCATGGCGGGTTGCGAGGGTTCACGGGACTTGAACAGGCGACGCACGATCTGGCGAACCGGTTGCGCCAAGCCCATCAGTCCGTGCGGGAAGAAGGCCAGCACGACGATCAGGACGCTGCCGAGCACGATCTTGTCGACGTAGCCGCCGAGCGAGAAGAACTTCTCCTGCAGCAGCACCAGCGCGGTGGCGGCCAGCGGCCCGAGCAGCTGGCGGCGGCCGACCAGCACCACCGCCGTCAGCATCAGGATCAGGAAGTAGTTCTCGAGCACGTCGGCGCTGACGTAGGCGCGCTGGTAGGCGTAGAGCCAGCCGGCGGCGGCGCTGATCGGCGCCGAGAACAGGAACACCTGCAGCCGCACGCGGGCCGGGTCGATGCCGCTCATCGTCGCCAGGCGCGGGTTCAGGTGGGTCATGATGGCCGCCGCGCCGAGGCGCGAATGGCGGAAGCGGTCGACCAGGTAGAGCGCGATCGCGAGCAGCCCGAACGCATACGGCCAGAGCTCGCGGTCGTTGCGCGCGGTGAGCGGCAGGCCAGCGATCGACAGGTCGAGCATCGGCACGCCGCGCAGTCCGTCCGACCCGCCGATGAAGGCCCAGTTGGCCGCCACCGACATCGCGACCACCGCGACCGCATAGGTGACCAGCGAGAACACGAACTCGCGCAGGCGCAGCGTGACGAGGCCGATGACGGCGGCGAACAACAGCGCCATCCCGATCGATGCGGCGAGCGTCAGCCAGGCGCCGGCGCCGGCCTTGGTCGAGAGCCATGCCGCGGTGTAGCTGCCGACGGCGAAGAAGACCGTGTGGGCGAGGCTCACTTCGCCGAGGTCGGAGACGATGACGTCCAGGCCGTAGGCCATCACCGCGAAGATCGCGATCAGCACCGCCGCGCTGTAGACCGAGCCGCTGCCGCCGAGCACGGTCGGCGCGACGAACACGAGCAGCCCGACCAGGGGCAGCGCGAGGCTTCGCAGGCGACGCGCAGTCATCAATGGGCTCCCGCGCCAGGGCCTGCGCTCAGGCCTCGCGGGCGCATCACCAGCACGGTGATCAGCACCAGGAAGGCAGCGGCGGTGGTGTAGGCCGGCGACACGAGCGCACCGAACAAGGCCGTGAACAGGCCGAGCGCGACCCCCGCGACGTAGCTGCCGGTGACGCTGCCGATGCCGCCGAGCACGACGACGACGAAGGTCATGATGACCTCCTCGAAGCCCATCGAGGTGAGGATCGGCGTGCGCGGCGCGACCATGCCGGCGGCGAACGCGACCGCCGCGCCTTCGAACGCGAACACGCCGTAGTACACGCGCCGCACGTTGACGCCGGCGAGCATCGCGAGCCTGGGGTCCTCCGCGACCATGCGCACGAGGCGGCCGACACGGGTGCCGTCGAGCACCCACTTGAGGCTCGCGAAGACGACGATCGCGGCGACGATGATCGCGGCGTCCTGCCAGGTCAGCCACAGCGGGCCCAGCGTGATCTCGTTGCGCGACAACGCGGTCTCGAGGATCTGGCCGGTCGAGCCGAAGACGAGCGCCGCGCCGCCGTGCAGCACGTAGCCGAAGCCGAGCGTCATGATCATGATCGAGACCAGGTTCTGCTCGAAGGTCGCCTTCAGCATCACGCGCTGCATCACCAGGCCGAACAGCGCGCCGACCGCCATCGCGACGGGCAGCGCCAGCGCGTAGGGCATGCCGGCCCGGGCCACCGCCCACCAGGTGACGAACGCTCCCAGCATGTACATCTGCCCGTGGCCGAAGTTGACGAGTCGCGCGACGCCGAGCAGGAGCGTCCAGCCGATCGCGACGAGCGCGTAGGCATGGCCGAGCACGAGCCCGTTGATCACTTGTTGGGTCAGGTTCATGCGGCTGTCGCTCCAAGGTAGGCTTGCGCGATGCGCGGGTCGTTGCCGACCTGCGCGGCGGGACCTTCGAGCACGACGCGGCCGCGCTCGAGCAACACCAGGCGGTCGACGACCTCGAGCGCAGCGCGCACGTTCTGTTCGACCAGCAGGATCGCGAGCCCCGCGCGCGCCAGCGTGCGCATCGTCTCGAGCACCTGCGACACCAGCTTGGGCGCGAGGCCGATCGACGGCTCGTCGAGCAGCAGCACGCGCGGGCCCATCATCAGCGCCCTGCCGATGCCGAGCATCTGGCGTTCACCGCCCGAGAGCTGCGAGCCCAGGTGCCGGCAGCGCTCCGCCAGGCGCGGGAACAGCTCGTAGATCTCGTCGCGGGTGTAGACGCGTCGGCCCGGTGCGGTCTGCGGCGCGAACGCGGTCGAGAGGTTCTCCTCGACACTCATCCGGCCGAAGACCAGCCGGCCTTCGGGCACCAGCAGCAGGCCGGCGCGGATGCGCTCATGGGTGGGCCAGGCGTCGACGCGCTCGACGCCGAGCCGCACCTCGCCGCTCACGCGCGGCTCGCCGCGCGACCAGCCCGCCAGGCCGTTGACCAGCGTCGACTTGCCGGCGCCGTTGGCGCCGACGACGCCGACCACTTCGCCGCGCGCGACGTCCAGGCTCTGCAGGTCGACCGCCCGGTTGCCGGCATACGCGACCCGCAGGTTGCGCACCTGCAGGACGGCGGCGCTCGTCGCATCACTCATTGGGTTTGCCCAGGTAGGCCTCGAGCACGCGCGGGTCCTGCTGGATCTGCGTCGGCGAGCCGTAGGCGAGCTGCCGGCCCAGGTCGAGCACACAGATGCGGTCGGCCACGGCCATGATCAGGTCCATGTGGTGCTCGATGACGACCAGGGCGACGCCCTCGCGCTTCAGGCCGGTCAGGAGCTCGATCAGGCGGGCCATGTCTTCGCCGCCGAGCCCCGCGGCCGGCTCGTCGAGCAGCAGCACCTGCGCGCCGTTGCCGTAGGCGAGCGCGATCGACAGCATGCGCTGCACGCCGTAGGGAACTTCCTTCGGGCTCAGCGCGTGGTAGACCGCCGGCACGCCGAAGCGCACCAGCTGGCCCGCGGCGTATTCGGCGGCTTCGGCACGGCGGCGTGCCGCGCCGGCCGGGTTGAAGGTGGCGCCCGCCAGGCTCGCATGCGCGCGCTTGCCGAGCACGGCGACCATGTTGTCGAGCACGCTCAGGTCGTCGAAGAACGCGTTCTGCTGGAACGCGCGCTTCAGGCCGAGGTCGGCCAGGCCGTAGGGCGGCACGTCGGTCACGTCGCGGCCCTGCAGCGCGACGCGGCCGCTGCGCGGCACCATCGCCGTCACCGCGTCGTAGCACGAACTCTTGCCTGCGCCGTTCGGGCCGATGATGCCGAGCAGCTCGCCCGGGTGCACGTCCCAGCTGACACCGTCGAGCGCGACCAGCGCGCCATAGCGCACGCCGAGCTGGTCGACGCGCAACGCCGCTTGCCGTGGGGTCGCCGAAGCCGGGGCCGCGTCCATCGCCGTTGCCTGCATGTCGCTGCGCGCCTACTGCCTGACGACGATCTTGCCGCCCTGCACCGTGAACAGGTAGTGCCTGGACAGCAGCTGGCCGTTCGGCTCGAACGTGAGGTCGCCCATCACGGTGCCCTTGAACTGGCCGCCCCGGAGGCGCTTGGCGATCGCCTCGCGGTCGAGCGTCTTCAGCTCGTTGGCGGCCATCGCCCAGACCTGCAGCGCGGTGGCGCCGAGCGCCATGAACTTGTCGGGCGTGTACTTGAACATCTCCTGCGACTTCGCGACGAAGCGCTTGTTGACCGGGTTCGACGCGAAGGGCTCGACGTGCGGGAAGTAGATGTCGGCGCCGATCACGCCGTTGGCCGCCTCGCCTGCCACCTCCAGGACGCTCGGCGCGACGGTGCCCACCGCCGCCACCAGCGTGCCCGGCAGGCGGCCCTGCCTGGCCTGGCGGATGATCGCCGGCATGCCCAGGCCTTCGTTGGCGTTGATCGCGACGGTGAGCTCGGGGTTGGCGGAGCGGACGTTGGTCAGCGCGACGCGGAAGTCGGCCTGCGCGAACGGGAATTTCTCCTCGGCCACCTTCTCGTAGGCGTGGTTGAGCTTCTTCAGCTCGCCCTCGATCGACGCCTGCGCGCCGTTGCCGTAGGCGTCGTTCTGGGTCAGGAAGGCGATGCGCTTGGCCTTGGCGGTGGTCGCGATGTAGTTGGCGATCACCGCGCCGTCCTGCGAATTGGAGCTGTTGATCCGCACCGCCAGCGGGTTGCCTTCGCCCGAGAGGATCGGGTCGGCCTTGGACACCGCCGTGATGTCGAGCACGCCGGCGCGCGCGATGACCGGCTGCATGGCCAGCGTGACCGGGCTGTTCCACCCTTCGATGATCACGGCCACCCCCGAGCTCAGGAGCTCGGTGGCGCGCGAAACGCCGACCGCGGGCGTCGACTCGTCGTCGCGGGTGACGAGCTCGATCTTCCGGCCGAGCACGCCGCCGCTTTCGTTGATCACCGCCGCCATCGCCTGGATCGCCTGCGTGACATGCTGGCCCTGCGGCCCGGCGCCGCCCGACAGCGGAAAGATCACGCCGACCTTGATCGGCACCGGCTGCGCCAGTGCGGCGCCTGCCACGCCGAGCGCCAGGCCTGCTGCCAGCAACGTTCTTCGAAACGAATTCATCGGGTCTCCTGTCGAGATCGGCGCGGCTTCGAAGGGTCGATCGCCCCACCGCGGGACGGACCATACCATACGGTATGTTTTGCGGTCAACAACCCTGATCGCAACGTTGAAGGAGGCTTGCCCTGGAGACTCGCCCGCTGGACCACAGGGTCAATCGAATCGCTCCGGTTGCAAAGATACCGCTCGGTATGTACTATTCGCGGCACGTCATCCACCCGGAGCAAGCTCGCATGAAGACCCAAGGAATCACCGCGTTCGTCACCGGCGGCGCATCCGGCCTCGGCCTGGCGAGCGTCAAGCAGCTGCTGGCCAATGGCGCACGGGTCGTCATTGCCGACCTGCCTTCATCGCAGGGAGCGGAGATCGCGAAGAGCCTTGGCGACAACGTACGCTTCGCGCCTGCCGACGTGACCAGCGAGGCCGAGATGAACGCGGCGCTCGATGTCGCCGAGTCGCTCGGCCCGGTGCGCGTGCTGATCCATTGCGCGGGCCGCGGCGGCCCGGTGCGCCTGATCGAGAAAGACGGCTCGCCCGGCTCGCTGGCGAACTACGAGAGCATCATCCGCATCAACCTGGTCGGCACCTTCAACACGCTGCGCCTGGCCGCCGTGCGCATGGCGCGCAACGAGCTCGTCGACGGCGAGCGCGGCGTCTGCGTGCTGACGGCGTCGGTCGCGGCCTACGAGGGGCAGATCGGGCAGATTCCGTACGCCTCGTCGAAGGCCGGCGTCGTCGGCATGACGATCGTCGCGGCGCGCGACCTGGCGAGCAAGGCGATCCGCGTCTGCACGATCGCGCCCGGCATCTTCGACACCCCGATGCTCGCGCGGGTGTCCGAGGAAGCGCGCAAGACGCTGAGCGCATCGGTGCCGCATCCGGCCCGCCTCGGCGCACCCGACGAGTACGCCCAGCTCGCGCTGCACATCGTCAGCAACCCGATGCTCAACGGCGAAACGATCCGCCTCGACGGCGCGCTGCGCATGGCGCCGCGCTGAGCTCTCGCACACCCCCTTACAGAAAGGCTCCCGAATGAGCACGGACGTTCTCGTCAGCATCGAAGACGGCATCCAGACCATCACCATCAACCGCCCCGAGGCACGCAACGCGATGACGCTCGCGGCCGCACAGGTCATCGCCGCCGCGCTCGACGATCTCGACCGCCGCGACGACCTGCGGATCGGCATCCTCACCGGCGCCGGCGGCACCTTCTGCGCCGGCATGGACCTGAAGGGCTTCCTGCGCGGGGAGCGGCCCAGCATCCCGGGGCGCGGCTTCGGCGGGCTGACGTTGCAGCCGCCGCGCAAGCCGCTGATCGCCGCCGTCGAGGGCTATGCGCTGGCGGGCGGCTTCGAGATGGTGCTCGCCTGCGACATGGTCGTCGCGGCCGAGAACGCGCAGTTCGGCGTGCCCGAGGTCAAGCGAGGCCTGGCCGCAACTGCCGGCGGCCTGTTGCGGCTGCCGCGCCAGCTGCCGTACCGCATCGCGCTCGAGCTTGCGCTGACCGGCGACATGTTCGCGGCGCCGCGGGCCCATCAGTACGGGCTGATCAACCGGCTCACCGCGCCCGGCGAGGCGCTTGCCGAGGCGCGCCGGCTCGCGCAGACGATCGCTGCCAACGGACCGCTGTCGGTCGCGGCGAGCAAGCGCGTCGTCGTCGAGTCGCAGGACTGGTCGGCCGCCGAGATGTGGGACAGGCAAAAGGCGCTGACCGAGCATGTGTTCACGTCGGCCGACGCCCGCGAAGGCTCGACCGCGTTCGCCGAAAAGCGCAAGCCGGTGTGGCAGGGAAGGTGATGCCATGGCAGCCGATCCGAGATTCGACGGTCCCGGGCCCGACGCGCGATACCTGCAGGCGCTCGGCGAAGGCCGCCTGATGCTGCAGCACTGCGACGAATGCGCATCGGTTCGCTTTCCACCGGCGCTCGTCTGCCGCCGTTGCGGCAGCCCGCGCTCGAGCTGGCGGGTGTCGCCGGGGGCGGGCACGGTGTATGCCGCGACGACGGTGCGCGACAAGGCGGGCGACTACAACGTCTCGCTGGTCGAGCTCGAAGGCGGTGCGAGGATGATGAGCCGTGTCGAGGATGTCGCGCCGCACGAGGTGCGCATCGGCCAGCGGGTCAGCGCGCGCATCGTCGCCGGCGACGAGCCGTTCGTCGTCTTCACCCCGGCCGATGGAGCCAGCGCATGAGCCATCCCCTCAGAGGCACGACCGCCATCGTCGGCATCGGCAACACGAAGCGCTGGAACGCGCCCGGCCGCTCGCCGTTCGACCAGCTGCAGGAGGCGGCCATCCTCGCGATCGAGGACTGCGGGCTGCGCATGACCGACGTCGACGGCCTGTTCTGCGCGATGTCGACCTCGGGCCTGCCGGTGCTCAACGTCGCCGAGCGGCTCGGCGTCAGGCCGCGCCATGCCGACGGCACGATGGTCGGCGGCGCATCGTTCCTGTTCCACCTGCAGTCGGCGATGTCGGCGCTGGTCAACGGCCTGTGCGACACCGCGCTGATCTGCTACGGGTCGAACCAGCTCACCTCGGGCGGCAAGCTGGCCTCGATGCCCGACCCGCAACCCTACGAAGCGCCGTTCAAGCCGCGCTACCCGATCTCGAGCTACGCGCTCGCCGCCGCGCGCCACATGCACGCGTACGGCACCACCCGCGCCCAGCTCGCCGACGTGGCCGTGGCGGCGCGCGACTGGGCGCGACTGAACCCCGACGCCTTCGTGCGCGATCCGCTGACGCGCGACCAGGTGCTGGCCTCGCGCATGGTCAGCGACCCGCTGACGCGCGCCGACTGCTGCCTCGTCACCGACGGCGGCGCGGCGATCGTGCTCACTCGCGCCGATCGTGCCCGCGACCTGCCGCGCAAGCCGGCGTTCGTCCTCGGCACCGGCGTCGCGGTGAGCCACCGCCAGATCTCGGCGATGCCCGAGCTCGCGACCACCTGCACCGTCGAGTCCGGCCAGCGCGCCTATGCGATGGCCGGTGTCGGGCCGAAGGACATCGGCCACCTGATGGTCTACGACGCGTTCACCATCAACACGCTGCTGTTCCTCGAAGACCTGGGCTTCTGCGCGAAGGGCGAGGCCGGCGCGCTGGTCTCCAGCGGTGCGATCTCGCCGGGCGGACGGCTGCCGGTCAACACCAACGGCGGCGGCCTGTCGTGCAACCACCCGGGCATGTACGGCCTGTTCACGCTGATCGAATCGGTGCAGCAACTGCGCGGCGAATGCGGCGCGCGCCAGGTCGACGGTGTCGAGCTCTCGCTCGCGCATGCCAACGGCGGCGTGCTGTCCAGCCAGGCGACCGCCATCCTCGGCACGGCCGCCACTGTCCGGGCATCCGCATGACGATCGACGCCGACCAACTGCTGGCCGCCAGGATCCCGCGGATCGAGCAGCGCTACGGCTGGCGCGACTGCATCACCTACGCGCTGGGCATCGGCGTCGGCCTCGACCCGATGGACGAGACCGACCTGCCGTTCGTCGACGAGACGCGCCTGAAGGTCGAGCCGACGCTGGCGAACGTGCTCGGCTACCCGGGCTTCTGGCAGCGCGACCCGGCCTTCGGCCTCGACTGGGTGAAGACGGTCCACGGCGAGCATGCGGTGCGCATCCACAAGCCGTTGCCGAGCGAGGGCCACGTCGTGGGCACGAGCCGCATCGTCGACCTTGTCGACAAGGGCGAAGGCCGCGGCGCACTGATCTTCGTCGAGCGCGAGATCACCGACCGGACCAGCGGCGAGCTGCTCGCCACCGTGCGCCAGACGGTCTTCTGCCGCGGCGACGGCGGCTTCGGCGGACCGGCCAGAACGCTGCCCGGTCCGCACCCGATTCCCGAGCGCGCACCCGACACCCACATCGAGCTGCCGACGTCGCCGCAGACGGCGCTGATCTACCGGCTGTCGGGCGACTACAACCCGCTGCATTCGAACCCCGCGACCGCGCGCGCGGCGGGCTTCGAGCGGCCGATCCTGCACGGCCTGGCGACCTTCGGCGTGACCGGCCACGGCCTGGTCAAGCGCCTCGCCGACAGCGACCCGACGGCGCTGCGCGCCATGGGCGGGCGCTTCTCTTCGCCGGTGTTCCCGGGTGAGGCCCTGCGCATCGACATCTGGCGCGACGGCCCCGGCCGGGCGACGTTCCGCGCCACGGTTCCGGCGCGCCGGGTCGTCGTCGTCGACAACGGCTTTGCCGAATTCGCTGCATGAGGACTGGTCAATGAATGGACTGCTTTCGAACATTCGCGTGCTCGACCTGAGCCGCGTGCTCTCGGGCCCGTGGGCGACGCAGATGCTCGCGGACTTCGGTGCCGACGTGATCAAGGTCGAGCGGCCCGGCATCGGCGACGACCTGCGCCAGCAGGGCGCGCGCCTGAAGGACCGCGCCGGCAACGACACCGACGAGCGCTCGACCTTTCTCGCGACCAACCGCGCCAAGCGCTCGATCACGATCGACATGGGCAAGCCGGCCGGCCAGGCGCTGATCCGCAAGCTGGCCGAAAAGTCCGACGTGGTCGTCGAGAACTTCAAGGCCGGCGACTTGAAGCGCTACGGGCTCGACCAGGAATCGCTGCGCGCCCTCAACCCGCGCCTCGTCTACTGCTCGATCAGCGGCTTCGGCCAGTCGGGACCGTACAGCCACCTGCCCGGCTACGACCTGATCTTCCAGGCGATGAGCGGCGTGATGAGCCTGACCGGCGCGCCCGAAGGCGAGCCCGGCGCCGGCCCGCAACGCGCAGGCTACCCCGTGTCGGACCTGACCGCGGGCTTCTACGCGACGATCGGCGTGCTCGCCGCGCTGCACCACCGCGACACCGTCTCGGGCCGGGGCCAGTACATCGACCTGTCGCTGCTCGATGCGCAGGTGGCCGCCGTGTCGTCGATGGCGATGAGCTATCTCGTCGCCGGCGTGCTGCCGCAGCGGGTCGGCCTGGGCTCGCAGCTGACGGCGCCCTATGGCGACTTCGACTGTGCCGACGGCAAGATGATGATCGCGGTCGGCAACGACAAGCAGTTCGCGCAGCTGTGCAAGGTGATCGGGCGCACCGATCTGCTGCGCGACGAGCGTTTCGCGACGACGTCGCAGAGGGTTGCGCACAAGCAGGTGCTGCTGCCGATCGTCGCCGGCGTCATGAAACAGCGGACCATGGCCGAATGGATGCCGCTGCTGAGCGAAGCCAATGTGCCGAGCGGGCCGATCAACGACTTCAGGCAGGTCTTCGACGATCCGCAGATCCGCCACCGCGAGCTGGTGCACACCATCGCGCATCCGCTGTCCGGGACGATGAAGGTCGTGGGCAATCCGCTGAAGTTTTCCGACACGCCGCTCGAGTACAAGCGCCCGCCGCCGCTGCTCGGCGAGCACACGGCCGAGGTGCTTCGCGACCTGCTCGGCATCGACGACGCCGAGATCGAACGCCTGACGCAGCAAGGCGTGGTGACGCAATGAGAGCGGTGCTGTGCAAGCGCTACGGGCCGCCGTCGCAACTGGTGGTCGAGGACGTGCCGTCGCCGAAGCCGGGTGAAGGCCAGGTGCTGGTCGCGGTGCATGCGGCCGGCGTGAACTTTCCCGACACGCTGATCATCCAGGGCAAGTACCAGTTCAAGCCCGAGCTGCCGTTTTCGCCGGGCGGCGAAGTGGCCGGCATCGTGCGCGAAGTCGGTCCCGGCGTGACCGGCATCGCCCCGGGAGACCGCGTGATCGCCGCGACGACCTGGGGCGGTTATGCCGAAGAGGTCGTCGCCGAGGCCAAGCGCATCATTCCGATGCCCGACGGCATGGACTTCGACACCGCCGCAACCTTCGTTCTGACCTACGGCACCTCGCACCACGCGCTGAAGGATCGCGCTTCGCTGCAGCCCGGCGAAACGCTGCTCGTGCTGGGCGCGGCCGGCGGCGTCGGCCTGGCCGCCGTCGAGCTGGGCAAGGCCATGGGCGCGCGCGTGATCGCGGCGGCGTCGAGCGACGACAAGCTCGCGACCTGTCGCGAGCATGGCGCCGACGAGACGATCAACTACGCGAGCGAAGACCTGCGCGAGCGCATCAAGGCGCTGACCGACGGGCGCGGCGTCGATGTCGTCTACGACCCGGTGGGCGGCGACCTCAGCGAGCCGGCGCTGCGCGGCATGGCCTGGAACGGGCGTTTCCTCGTCGTCGGCTTTGCGGCCGGCACCATCCCGAGCATCCCGTTGAACCTGGCGCTGCTCAAGGGCTGCGCGATCGTCGGCGTGTTCTGGGGTGCGTTCACGCGCAACGAGCCGCGCCGCAACGAAGCGAATCTGCAGGAACTGCTGGCCTGGCTCAGGGCCGGCAAGGTGCGGCCGCACATCTCGGCGCGCTACCCGCTCGAACGTGCGGCCGATGCGCTGCGCGAAGTGATGGAGCGCAGGGTCAAGGGCAAGGTCGTGCTGACGACGGGACGCTGAACGTGGACAAGGTACTGGTGGTCGGCGCGCTGGGCGTTGTCGGGCGTGCCGCGATGGAGCGGTTTGCCGCTCGCCGCGACATGCAGGTGGTCGGCCTGGCGCGCCGCGACGCCGACTTCGCGCCCGATGCGACCTGGATCTCGGCCGACCTGCGCGACCGCGACGCGACGCTCGCCGCACTGGCGCCGCACCGCGACGCGACGCACGTGGTCTATGCGGCGCTCAACGAGAAGCCCGACCTCGTGCAAGGCTGGCGCGACGCCGGCAACGTCGCGCTGAACACGCACATGCTGCGCAACCTGCTCGATGCCCTCGAAGGCGCGCCGCTGCAGCACCTGACGCTGCTGCAAGGGACCAAGGCCTACGGCGTTCACACCGGCAGGCCGATGCGCGTGCCCGCGCGCGAGCCCGACGCGCTGCGGGACCATGCCAACTTCTACTTCGACCAGCAGGACCTGGTGGCCGGGCGCGCTGCCCGCGCGGGCTTTCGCTGGACCGTCTTCAGGCCGCAGATCGTGCTCGGCGTGGCGCTCGGCAGCGCGATGAATCCGGTGGCAGCGCTCGGCGCCTATGCGGTGCTGTCACGCGAGCTCGGGCGCCCTCTGTCGTTTCCGGGGCACCCGCATCTGCTCACCGAATGCACCGACGCACGTCTCGTCGCCGGGGCGATCGAATGGGCCTGGCGCGAGCCGCGCGCCCATGGCGAAGCGTTCAACGTGGCCAACGGCGACGTCATCGTCTGGGGCACGTTCTTCGAACGGCTTGCCGAGCATTTCGCCATGCCGCTCGGCGAGCCGACGGCGCTGCGGCCGCGCGACGAGATGCCGCGGCATGCGGGGCTGTGGCGCCGCGTCGCCGAGCGCGAAGGCTTGCGCGTGGCCGATCTGGATGCGCTGGTGGGTCTGTCGTGGCAGTACGCCGAGGCCACCTGGGCCTCGCGCCGGCCCTTCCCGGTGCCGCCGCTGGTGTCGACCATCAAGCTGCGCCAGTTCGGCTTCGCCGACTGCATCGATTCCGAGCGCTGCATCGTCGAGCATCTCGACGCCATGCGCGGGCACGGCTACCTGCCCACGCGCTGAGTCCGGGCGGCTGCATGCAAGGCGGCCCGCAACGCGGGCCGCTCTGCATTGCCGGGAATCATTCCGCCTTGATGTTGAGCCGCTTGATCAGATCGCCCCAGCTCTTGCTCTGCTGCAGCGTCACCGTGCGCAGCTCCGTCGGGGTGCTCGTCCTGGCTTCGTTGCCGAGCTTGCGCATCGCTTCGCCGAAGGTGGCCGACGACGTGATCTTGCGCAAGGCCGCGTTGAGCTTGTCGACGACGGGCTTGGGCGTGCCGGCCGGCGCGAAGACCGCATACCACGTTTCGCCGACGATCGACGGGTAGCCCAGCTCCTTGAAGGTCGGCACGTCGGGCAGCAACGGCTGGCGCTCGGCGCTCAGCACGGCCAGCGCGCGGTACTGGCCCGTGTTGACGTTGGGCACCGCGCTCGTCAGCGCCTCGACATTCGAGTCGATCACGCCGCCGATCATGTCCATCGTCGCCGGCGCGGCGCCCTTGTAGTGCACGTGGGTCAGCTTCACGTCCAGGCCCTGGGCGATCAGCTCGCCCAGCAGGTGGACCATGCTGCCCTGGCCGTTGGTGGCGTTGTTGATCTTGCCCGGATGAGCCTTGGCGTAGGCCACGTACTCGCCGAGCGTCTTGGCCGGGAAGTCCTTCTTGACCACGAATGCGAACGGCACCGTGGCGACCGTGGCCACCGGCTCGAAGTCCTCGAGCTTGTATTGCAGCTTGTCGCTCAGGTGCGGGATGACGGTGAAGGTCGTGCCGGCAGACAACAGCAGCGTGTAGCCGTCCTTCGGCGCGTGCGCCACGGCGCTCGCGCCGATGGCGGTCGCGGCACCGGCCTTGTTCTCGATGACGAAGACCTGGCCCAGCTCCTCGCGCAGGCGCTGCGCGAGCTGGCGCCCGACCACGTCGCTGGTGCCGCCCGGCGGGTAGGGAACGACGAGCGTGACCGGCTTGTTCGGCCAGTCGGCAGCTTGGGCAGCGGCGCTGAACGGGACAGCAGCCGTGGCGGCCATCGCGCAGGCCAGGGCAAGAACTTTCAAACGAATACGCACGTCTCGTCTCCTTCAACGACAGGATCGGGGGTTACACGGTGGCCACGGGCGTGGCGGGGGAGCCCACCGCGCCGGGCAGCCGAAGCGGCGGCGCGGTGAGCAGGAAGTTCGAGCGGTGGTTGGCGCGCAACCATTGCGCGAGTTCGGCGAAGTACCACAACTCGCCCAGGTTCAGGCCGAGCTTGAACAGGCAGTGGGCATGCAGCGGCAGGCCCGGGTAGTGCTCTCCCTTGCCGGGCTGCGCGGGATAGGCCTCGACGGCGAAGTTGTCGGCGCAAATCGCGACGATCCCCGAGTCGGTGATCCACTGCAGCAGCTTCTCGTCGCGACCGTCGAGCACCGCACACGAGCGCGCCAGCACGTCGGCGTCGGGCTGCTTGTTCATCTCGAGCACGAGGTCGGCAAACCCGGTGTACAGGCACAGGAAGTCGCCCTGCTCGATGGTGGCGTCCTGGCCCTCCAGCGCGGCCATCAGGCCGTCGTAGCCGATCAGCGCGCGTGCGCGTCCGTGCAGGCGCTCCAGGTCGACCAGCACGCCGCGGCCCTGCACGCCGGCGGTGGCCAGGCGCTCGATGCCGATCGCCTGGGCGCCCCAGCCACTTTCGGCGTCGCCCGGGCCGACCACTTCGACCCCTGCGCGATAGCCGTTGTAGTAGACCTTCTCGGGCAAGCCGTCGCCGTCGGCGTCGAACATCTGGCCGACATGGCCGAGTCCGTCCCACTGCGTCGAGTACTGCGTGTAGAGCATCACGCCGTCATCGGAAATCACGTCGTCGAAGCAGCTGCAGACGTGGGCCAGCCGGTAGTTGTAGTTGAAGCTGTCGCCGCGCCGCTCGTAGAAGAACTTCGGCTCCTTGCGGTGCTGGAACAGCGTGTTGCCGCCCGGGTAGTCCAGCGGCAGGCTCAGGCAGAAGGCGAGGCCGTGCTGCACTTCGCGGACGGCGCGCAGCCGCGTCTGCGGCGTCAGCAGGTTCATCCGCCCGATCTGGTCGTCGGGGCCGAAGTCGCCCCAGTTCGATCCTTCAGGGCGTCTTTTCCAGCGGGGATTGTTCATCAAGCGTTCCATCCAAGCGGCACGAGCCCGGCGGAACGAAACATACCATATGGTATGTCACAGGTCAAAGATGTTCACCGATGGCAGGCACATGCTACGGGCTTTGCCGGACCCGCAAGGTGGCATGCCCTTGCCATACCGCGTAGTATGTCATCGGGGAGTGGCCGCGGAGCGTTCCAGCTTGGCGGCCTGCCGGCAGAGACGGCGAACCGGACCGCGCAGGCGTGGGTGACCGCACCTGCCCTGCATTGCTGCCGCTGCTGCGCGTCGGATGTCGTGTCAGCGCTCCGCCCCGCGCGGTGCTCGGGCGATCCGAGAGCCGGTCGCTTGCGCAGCTCGCGGTCGACCCGGAGGGTGGCAGGTGGTCAGCGTGGACGCTCGCCTCATCGCCGGTGGATGCGCAGTTTGCGCAGGCGTCCACGCAGCGTGCTCGGATTCAGGCCGAGGATGCGTGCGGCGCCGTGCTCGCCCTCGATGACCCAGCGCGACCCTTCCAGCACGCGGCGAATGTGCGCGCGCTCGACATCGTCGAGCGTTTCGAACGCGCTTGCATCCTGCTCCGACGGCGCAGCCGGGGCGGCCGACGTCGAAGCGGGCCCCAGGAACTCCCGCCCGTCGAGCCATGGCGCGCGCGACGAGATCATCGCGCGCTCGACGATGTTTTCCAGCTCGCGGATGTTGCCGGGCCATTCGCCTGCGCGCGCCCGCTCGACGAAGGCCGGAGCGACGCCTGCCAGATCGGTGCCGAGCTTGCGCGCGATCTGGCGCGCGAAGTGCTCGATCAGCGCCGCGATGTCCTCGCGCCGCTCACGCAGCGGCGGGATGACGATCGGGAACACGTTCAACCGGTAGTAGAGGTCGGCCCGGAAGCGCCCTTCGGCCACCTGCGCGCCGAGGTCGCGGTTGGTGGCGGCGATGATGCGCACGTCGGTGCGCAGGCTGCGCGTGCCGCCCACGCGCTCGAACTCGCGCTCCTGCAGTACGCGCAGCAGCTTGGCCTGCGCTTCCTGCGGCAGCTCGCCGATCTCGTCCAGCAGCAGCGTGCCGCCGTCGGCCAGCTCGAAGCGTCCCCGGCGCAACGCGACCGCGCCGGTGAACGCACCCTTCTCGTGCCCGAAAAGCTCGCTCTCGACGAGCTCGCGCGGCAGTGCCGCGCAGTTGAGCTTGATGAGCGGCCGGTCGCGGCGCGCGCTGGCGGCGTGCACGGCGCGTGCCACCAATTCCTTGCCGGTGCCCGTCTCGCCCTGGATCAGCACCGTACTGTCGGTCGGCGCCACCTGCGCGACCAGCTCGCGCACGCGGCTCAACGCCGGCGAGTCGCCCACGAGCTGGGTCCCGTCCAGCCGCTGCTCGTCCACGAGGGCGCGGATCGTCGCCTTCGAGCGCCGATGGGCCTCGATCTCCTGTCGCAGCGCGAGGTGCACACCCACGCGCGCCAGCAACTCGGCCGGCTCGAACGGCTTGCCGACGTGGTCCACCGCCCCGGCCTCGAACGCACGCACCTTCTCCAGCGGATCGGTGAGCGCGGTGAGGAAGATCACCGGGATCGAGCGCGTCGCCTCCTGTGCCTTCAGCCGGCGGCAGGTCTCGTAGCCGTCGAGCCCGCGCATGCGCACGTCGAGCAGGATGAGGTCCGGCAGGCGCTTCGCGGCCAGCGCGAGCGCCTCCTCGCCGCTGCCGGCGGCGATCGTGCGCAACCCCGTGCCCTCGAGCTCCTGCTCGAGCAGGTCGACGTTCAACGGCTCGTCGTCGACGATGAGGATGAGCGCGGGTTCAGCGGCCAAGGTGTCTCGCCACTTTCTCGAACAGCTGCATCTCGTCGATCGGCTTGGTGAGGAAGTCGTCGATGCCGCATGCGCGTGCACGCTCCTCGTCGCCTCGCATGGCGTGTGCCGAGACGACGATGACCGGGATGTGCGCCAGCGCCGGGTCGGCCTTCAGTCGTCGCGTCGCCTCCCAACCGTCCATGCGCGGCAGCGAGAGATCCATCAGGATCAGGTCCGGCCTCGCAGCGGCCGCCCGCTCGAGTGCCTCGGCCCCGTCCGCGGCGAGCAGCAGGTGGTGGTCTTCTTCCAGCAGCTGCACGAGCAGATCGCGATTCAGCTCGACGTCTTCGACGATCAGGATGGTCTTCACGCGTCGCCTCCGCACGGCGATTCACGCGCGGCGGCGTGCGCACGGCCGCGCAGCGGCAGCGTGAGCGTGAACGTCGACCCCCGGGCGGGCACGCTCTCGGCCTCGACCTCGCCGCCCATGAGGCGCGCCAGCCGCCGCGCGATCGCCAGGCCGAGCCCGGTACCGCCATACAGCCGCGTGCTGCTCGCATCGGCCTGCTCGAACTCCTCGAAGATCTGACCGAGCTTGCCGGGGGCGATGCCGATGCCGGTGTCGGTGACGGCAATGCGGACGTTCTCGCCCTCGACCTGCACGCCGAGGCGGATGCTTCCGCTGGCGGTGAACTTGGCGGCATTGCTCAGCAGGTTGATCACGATCTGACGCAGCTTCTCCTCGTCCACCCACATGCGCGGCAACGCGCCGTCGAGTTCGGCCACGAGGCTCACCGCATCCGCCTTCACCAGGGGTTCGATCGTCAGTACGCATTGCCGCAGCACCGGCGCGAGCTCGACCTCGGTGACCGCCAGCTCGACATGGCCGGCCTCGATCTTCGACAGGTCCAGCACCGCGTTGATCAGCGCCAGCAGGTGCTGGCCGCTGGCGAGGATCTTCTCCAGGTTCTCGGCCTGCTTCGGCTCGACCTGGTCCTTCGTTCGCCGCATGACGATGCGCGTGAAGCCGATGATCGCGTTCAGCGGCGTGCGCAACTCGTGCGACATGTTGGCGAGGAACTGCGACTTGTGCCGGCTCGCCAGCTCGAGCTGCTCGCCCTTTTCGCGCAGCTCGTTGAACAGGCGCACATTCTCGATCGCGATCACCGCCTGGTCGGCAAAGGTTTGCAGAAGCTGCACCTGCTTGTCGGGGAAGAGCCCGCTTTCACGCCGCCCCACCGACATCGAGCCGACCACCCGGTCTTCGCGCATCATCGGCACCGCGAGGAAGCTGCGGACTCCAGCCTCGCGCGAGAGCCCCTTGAAGAGATACTCGGGGTCGGCCTGGGCGTCGGGCATCTGCACCGGCCTCGCCTCGGCGATCGCGCGCGTGATCATCGTGGCGCGGTCGACCGCGCGCGGAAAGTGGCTGTGCATGCTGGAGCGGATCTGCTGAGTGGCGCCGTCATAGGCCTGCAGGTGCACCCGTCGGCCGTCGTACAGCGCCACTGCGCTCATCACCCCACCGCACAGGCGCCGCGCACGCTGGGCGATCGCGTCGAACACCGGCTTCACGTCGGTCGGCGACTCGCTGATGACCTGCAGGATCTCGGCCGTGGCGGTCCGCTGCTCGAGGGCCTCCTTCGTCTCGTTGAACAGGCGCACGTTCTCGATCGCGATCACCGCCTGGTCGGCGAAGGTCTGCAGCAGCTCGACGAGGTGACGCGGGAACGTGCCGGGCTCGGGGCGGCACACCGTGATCGAGCCGACCGCCTTGCCGTCACGCAGCATCGGCACGGACAGGTTGCTGCGATATCCGGCAAGGCGCATCTGCGGCTTGAGTTCGTAGTCCGGATCCTTCTCGACGTCGGCAATCTCGACCGGCACGCCCTCGAGTACGGCGCGCGCGGAGATCGAGGCGCGGCTCGGCCGCATCGGAAAGGCCGCGCGCATGGCCGCATCGGCCTCCGGCGAAATTCCCTGGAAGGCGACCAGGTGCACCCATTCGCCGTCGAAGCGCGTCACGCCGCCGATGTTGGCACCACTGAGCGCCATCGCGCGCTCGCAGATCGCATCGAACACGGGCTGCACGTCGGTCGGCGACTCGCTGATCACCTTCAGCACCTGGGCCGTAGCGGTCTGGCGCTCGAGCGCCTGCCGCGTTTCGTCGAACAAGCGCACGTTCTGGATCGCGATCACCGCCTGGTCGGCAAAGGTCTGCACGAGCCTGATCTCGTTCTCTGCAAATGGCCGCACCTCGTTGCGCAGCAGCGAGATCAGGCCGATGGCCTGACTTTCGCGCAGCATCGGCACCGCCAGCACGGTGCGAAAGCCGTTGCGCGCCTGCAGTTCGCGCACGTCGGGGTATTCGCTGTCGAGCAGCGGAACGATGTCCTCCACATGCAGGCAGCGGCGCTCCAGGAAGGCACGGCCGCCGACCGACGTCGCGCGAAGCGGCAACGTCTCGAGCACCCCTTGCGGGTAGGCCGGGCCGTAGCTCGTCATCGCCCGCAACCGCTCGCCCTCGGCGAGCCAGACGCGCGCACCCTGCGCGCGACACAGCAAAGCAGCGCGTTGCGCCACGGCGTCCAGCACCGACCCGAGATCGGCTGGAGCGCGCGAGATCGCACGCAGGATCTCGCTGGTCGCGTTCTGCTGCTCCAGCGCCTGCGCGAGCTCGCGCTCGCGCCGGGCCAGCGCGCGCTTCAGGCGCGCGATCTCGTGCGCGTCGGCGGTCACCGCCTCGCGCCGCGCGGGCCGGGTGCCCGCGTCGACCGTCGTGCGCGCCTTCATGGCAACTTCGCCTCCTGTGCCCCGCAGCGAGGATAGCGTGGCGCGATCAGGTCGGGGCGCTTGCCGGCTGGCGACCCGGGTCCGACGCGAGGACCCCGTGCGCACGGGCAAGCCCGGCACGAAACGCCCGCGCCGCGGCGATGACCCCTGGTCCGACGCGCCGCGGCGCCGCGGACGTCAAGCCGGCTGCCGCGGGGGCTTCACGGTAGGCGACCCTGATCGACGATTCCTTCAGGGCGTGCAGCACCGTCGCTCCCTGACGCCGCACGTGGAAGCTCTGCCAGGGACCGAGCACGTGGTCCTCGCTGTCGTCCTGCTGCGTGATCCAGAGGCTTCCCGTGAGCAGTTCGATCTGCAGACCCCGAACATCGTTGAAGACGACGCAGTCGCTCTTGTCCAGCGACGTCTGCCAAGTCATGCCCCGTGGCGGCACGCGCGAGTGCGCGGTCCGGGCCGGGCGCAAGAGGCTGCGCAGCCAACGCGAGATCGGCCGGACGAGGTACTCGTCGATGGCCTCGTGCCGCAACCGGACCACCTCGACGTCGATGGCGGCGCGCACGCCCGGGTCCTGGAGGTAACGCTGGTTCGTCAGGTGTTGCATGGCGATCTCCGGTGGGACCGGGAACCGCCCCGGTCGGTGCCCACACCAGCGCAGCTTCCGTACCCACCGGGCCCGTGATCGGAAGTGCAATGAAATCAACCCCTTGGCCGCCGCTCGCAGGAGGCCGTCGCCGTCAAATGCGACGGGGCCGTCAGATGCGACGACGGGAGGGCGGCTCGAAGCTCGCCTGCGTGTCGGCGCGGGGACTCTGATTCATTCGAACCCGATCGACAAATCCGCCCTGCGTCCTCGTCAAGCACCTCAGCGCAGGCTGGTCAAGCCGCACCTGACCAGCTTCGCTCAGCGCGTGGAGCAGCCCGTCCACCAGCAGCCCGTGTCGCGATATTGCCGGGTCGCGATCCACTTCGCTGCGTTGTCGTCCAGTTGGGATTCCTTCATGCCCCAGAACCCGAACACCCCATAACCGGAGACGTAGGTGAACGGGACATAGAGCTGTCCACCGGCGGCCTTCCAGTCATCGAAGTGGCGTGTCAAGGCAGCGCCCATGCGGGGGTCGCGGTTCACCTTCGCAAACAGGGCCTCCACGGCGCCGCCGCGATAGGTCTGAAGGTGTTGCCCGCCCTCGTACGCGATCATCGGGAGGCCGTAAGTGTCGGCCAGCGCCTTCGTGGAGATCATCCAGCGCTTGCTCTCGTTGAGGGCGCCATCCTTGGGGGTCCATCCGCCGCTCACCCACAGCGGGGCGACGACCGGGTTTGCGGCCGCGTCCAGTCCGGTGATCTCCTCGAACATCCTGCTCACGCCGCCGTCCGCTTCGCTGGTGGTCCACCCTTCCACCTTGGTCACCACGGAGCTGTCGCCGAAGTAGTAGCCGAAGTACGGGGCGATCGCCAGGGCATCGACCTGCCGCCCGCAGGCTCCGCCCAGTTCGGCCTGCGCGAGTGTGCACTGGAGCATCACCTGGGAGACGAACGTGTTGGCAGCCTGGCTGTTGAGAAGGCAGGTCACCCGGCCGGCCTCCGTGCCGAACTCCGCCTTGATGATGCGGCACAACTGGACCGAGCGGTACGCATACCACTGCAGACGCTGCTGCCACATCTCGACCGTCGACCCCGGCCACTTCAACCTGGCCTGAGCTTCGAAATGCACGCCCGCCTCGCTGTACGGCGGCGCCTGGTTCCAGGGTTCGTTGCCGTATTCGAAGTAGAAGCGGGCCCCGGGGGCGAGCTTCGACTTCGCGAGCCTGGCCAGCTGCAGCACGAAGTCGTCGCTCACGTAGACGGGCGTGTTCACCCAGGCGTCCGTCCCCGTCTCGCGAAACAGGTCGAAGATGGCCTCATAGGGAACGCCGGAGTCCCTGTTCCACATGGCATCGCCCGGCTGGCTGCGCTGCGACCAGTCGACCAGGCCCTTGCCGGCGTTGGCGTCCACCCAGTTCATCGTGCGAAGGACGCGGAAGCCTCTCAGGTCGCCGATGTAGGAAGGGTGGTACGTCTGGGTGGCGCTCAGGGCCTCCAGGGACTTGAAGTCGCCGGCAGTGCACCGCGTTGCATCCGGCACGTAGGTGTACGCAGCGGACGCGCAAGCCCCGCCCGGAGCGATCACGCGGATGTTGCGCAGGTGATTGGCCGGGTTGGTGGCCGTGAGTAGCAGCGAGAACTGCTGGTTGCTGACATCGACGATGTCGCGGCCAGGCTTCGATTCGGCGTCGACCTTCCTGGCATTGCTGTACTCGAGACGGCCCTCGCCGTCGTACAGGACGACATATTTGCCCACGGGATGCGAGCCGCCGTCGCCCTGGAACAGCAGTGCCGACAGATAGCGGTACTTGACCGAGGGATCGCTGAATGCAGGCAGCGACAGGGGATAGCCGTTGGCATCCCAGTTCACCAGCGCGCTCTCGCCCGTGTTTCCCGCGTTGGTGCCCGTCGCGAAGTTGTTGCAGTTGGCCTGGCCGATCCACGGGTTGCACGACGTCGCCCAGCCGCCGGCGCGCTTGAACTCGTTGATGTAGGACCAGTCGCTCGAGTAGTAGGTCGGCCGGCCCAGATTCATGCCGAGGCCGGAGCGCGACGCGGTCGTCGTGGTGTCCGGTGGGGTCACGGGCGCCGGGGCCGGCACGGGATCGGTCGGTGTCGGCGTCGGAGCGGGCTCGGTGGGCGCGGGCTCCGTGGGCGCGGGCTCCGTGGGCGAGGTCGGCGGCTTCTTTCGCGCCAGCGCCGTGACATCCGAGGGACCGGCAGCGACCGTGTCGGCGGTTTGGACGTCAGGGCTGCCGCCGCCGCATGCGCAGATCGCGGCCAGGGCCGCGACGCCCAGCACGACGCGCGCTGAACGCAAGGACAACTTCAATTGCATGGTGACTCGGCAAGGTGGCGTCCACCCGACATCGGGCGGCGGCGCTTTCGTTCATGCGCAAGCCGATCCAATGCATTCGCCATTCCCGAGCACACCGGACAAATTCACGCGGTTCGCACAAGTCGATCCGTGCAAAAGGTCCCAGCCGCAACGGGAACCCTCGATGGCCCGTGACACATCGCGGCCACGCCACCTACACAGCGCGGCGCAAATGAAAACGAAAGCAAAGAGTGCTCAAGTCGCAACCGCCATGGCCGACCGCTGGCCCGAGGCCCCCTTGAAGGGGCCGGTGGCCTGCGTCCGTTGCGCAGCCCATGGCCCGCGGGCAGTTACCCGCCCAGCCACCGCGCAAGCCGGCCGTTGGCGGTAACCTCCCCGTCATGGCAACCACGCTGCCGGTCATCGACGTGAGCGCGCTCGTCGACGAGCGCGGCGATGCTGCGGCGCGCACGGCCGCGGCCCGCGCGCTCGACGCGGCCGCGCGCCGCCACGGCTTCTTCTTCGCCGTCGGCCACGGCGTGGATGCGGCGCTGATCGACCGCCTCACCGCCGCGGCCCGCGCCTTCTTCGCCCAGCCCGAGGACGAGAAGATGCGCATCCCCATGTCGGCCGGCGGCCCCGCGTGGCGCGGGTACTTCCCGGTGGGCGACGAGCTCACGTCGAGCCGGCCCGACTGGAAGGAAGGGCTGTACCTCGGCAGCGAGCTCGGCCCTGACCATCCGCGCGTGCGCACCGGCACCATCCTGCACGGCGCGAACCTGTGGCCGGACATCCCGGGCTTTCGCGACACGGTGCTCGCGTACATCGCCGCCCTGACCCGCCTCGGCCACGCGATCATGCGCGGCTTCGCGCTGGGCCTGCAGCTTCCGGCAGACTGGTTCGCGCAGCACGCCACCGCCGAGCCGCTCGTCCTGCTGCGTCTGTTCAACTACCCGAGCCGACCCGTGCCGGCCGGATCGGCCGCGCAGTGGGGTGTCGGCGAACACTCCGACTACGGCTTGCTCACCATGCTGTGGCAGGACGACGTCGGCGGGCTGCAGGTGCGCACCGACGACGGCTGGATCGCCGCGTCGCCGATGCCGGGCAGCTTCGTCTGCAACGTCGGCGACATGCTCGACTTCATGACCGGCGGCCGCTGGCGATCCGTGCCCCATCGCGTCACGCTCAACACGAGCGGCCGCGATCGCCTCTCGATCCCGTTCTTCTTCGACCCGGATTTCGACGCGCCCGTGCAGCGCGTGCCCGGCCTCGCCGCGGGCGCCGACGACAGCAGCCGGCGCTGGGACGGGGCCAACCTGCAGGCCTTCGAGGGCCGCTACGGCGACTACGTCACCGCCAAGGTCGGCAAGGTGTTCCCGCAGCTCAGGCAGTCGCTGTCAGGCCCGGCGGGCGGGTGACATCGCCGTCCATGGTCATCGACCTCGTCGACGGCACGTACGAGCTCTTCCGGCACTTCTACGGCCTGCGACGCTTCACCAAGGGCAAGGACCGGCCGCTCGGCGCCGTGATCGGCGTTCTGAACGGCGTGCTGGAGATGATCGAGCACCAGGCGACGCACGTGGGCGTCGCGACCGATCACGTCATCGAATCGTTCCGCAACGACTTGTGGCCCGGCTACAAGACCGGCGACGGCATCGAGCCCGCGCTGCGCGCGCAGTTCCATCCGCTGGAGGACGCCCTCGGCGCGATGGGCGTGGCGGTGTGGCCGATGATCGACCTCGAGGCCGACGACGCGCTCGCCTCCGCGGCCCGCATCGCGTGCGAAGACGAGCGCGTGGACAAGGTCCTCATCTGGACCCCCGACAAGGACATCGCGCAGTGCGTCCGCGACGATCGCGTCGTGCAGGTGGACCGCAAGGCCAAGACCCTCCGCGACGCGCAGGGGGTGCGCAAGAAGTTCGGCGTGGCGCCGCGCCTGATCCCCGACTTTCTTGCCCTGGTCGGCGACGCCGCCGACGGCTATCCCGGTATCGCGGGCATCGGCCCGGTCACTGCGGCGCAACTGTTGAATCGCCACGGGCCGATCGAGTCGTTTCCCGAGATCGTGCTGCGCGATCAGCGGGCGACGGCACTGCTGTTCAAGCGCCTGGCGACGCTGCGCAGCGATGCACCGCTGTTCGCCGATGTCGGCGCATTGCGCTGGCGCGGCCCCACCGAGGCCTTCGCCGGGTGGACCGAGCGGGCCGATGCGCCGAAGTTGCTCGAGCGAGCATGGAAGGCGCAGGCGGCGATGGAGCAACACGGCCCGACCGACGCGGTCCCGACCGGTTCGGTGCAGTGACCTGCAGCGCCAGCGCGGCCAGCGACTGGCAGGCCATATTGGGGCCCGGGGCAGGCTGGCGCGCAGGTCCGATCGAGGGGTCGAGCCTGCGCGCTTGCGCTTCGTCAAATGCGCGCCCGCACTCGCTTCGTACCCTCCTCGACAGGAGTAACTTGCACCAGGGCGCTATGCCGAACCGCCTGAACGCCTTCGCCTTGCACGACCACCTGGTGGAAACCCGGTGTGCAGGCAAGGCCACGGCAGCCGGTTCACGGTGCAACGGCCTTTGGGGCAACGGCAGGCGCTTCGAGCCATTGTCCGAACGGCCGACTGCGAGGGGTACCTGATGTCCGATTCCGCCTTTGCACAGCTGCGTGTTCTCGCTGTCGATGACAACGTCGACGTTGCCGACACGCTGGGCCATCTGCTGACCGGACTGGGCTGCCGTGCGGCGGTGGCATATGACGAGGCCACTGCCGTGCGAGCGGCCGAGCTGTTCCAGCCGCATCTTGTCTTCCTGGACCTGAATATGCCGGGAACAGACGGCTGCAATGTCCTTGACCGCGTGCGGGGCCTGTCGGCACCCCTTGCCCGCGCGCTGTACGTTTGCCTGACCGGCAGTCAGCAGCATCACGACGAGGCACGATGCGAGGCGGCGGGCTTCGACACGTTCGTCCGCAAGCCGCTGGGCGCTGACCAACTCGAGGCCCTGCTTGCCCAGGCGCAAGCGCGTTTGCAGTCGGCAGCGCAATGGCGCAGCCATTGAACCGGATGGCACCACGAGTTCCGACGTTGCGCTTTCGTGAGAAGACAACGCAGCCTCAAGGCATCGCTCGGCTGGCTCCTCGCCGCCGTGTTCATTCCGCTGCTGGCGGCCGGAGCAGCCTTTCTCACCAACGAGTGGATCAAGGAACGCGACCAGGCCATCGCGCGCCTGCGGGACAATGCCCGGGCGCTTCGGATTGCGGTTGACCTCGAGCTCGCCCTGGATCAAGCGGTGCTGCGCGCCCTTGCGGCCTCGCGCGATATCGATACCAAGGACTGGGCCCGCTTCCACGCCGAAGCCAGGGAAACCTCGGCCGTGCGTCCCGGCAGCTGGTTCGTGCTGTTCGACCGCGACGGGCAACAGCTGGTCAATACCAGCGTGCCGGTTGGAACGGCGCTGCCCAACGTCACGAAGCTGGGTAGCGCAAGCCACGGCGAGTGGCAGGGACGCAAGATCCCCATGCCGAACAGCAGCGAATTGCTGGCACCCCTGCAGGACGGCAAGCCGAGGTACACGGGCCTGCACTACGGGCCGGTCGTGAAGCGACCCGTCGTCGGCAATGCCGTCTCCGTCCTGCGGGACGGCAAGCCGCGCTATTCGCTCATGCTGGCCTACGGTGCCGAGTTCTTCCAGCGCCTCGTCGCGTCACCGGGAAACTCCGCCGAGATGATCAACGTGATCGTCGACGGGACCGGCCTCATCATCGCCCGCAATCTGATGCCGGAAAAATTCGTGGGAAGCCCAGGCGCAGGCGCGTTCCGGAACGGAACGATGCACCTTCCCCGGGAGGGCGTCGGCGAAGCGATCAACGTCGAAGGCGTCGAAGTGTTGTACGCCCATAGCCGATCGACGATCAACGACTGGGCCGTCTGGGTTGCGCTTCCCGAGAGGGTCGTTCTGGCGCCCGCCTGGCGCGCCTTGGGACTCTGGATTGCGGTACTCGCGGGCGCGGCGCTGATCGGCGCCTTCTTCGCGGTCCGACTGTGGCGCCGTCTCGCGATCCCGCTGCACGCCTTGGCCCGACAAGCCCGCTCCCTGGGACATTCTCGGGCGCCGCTGCCCGCCACCGATATCGAGGAGGTGGAGGCCTTGAGCCGGGCGCTGCGGCAGGCGGCCGACAACGCCGAGGCTCTGCGCGCGAGCAAGGAACAGCTGGAGGACGTCGATCGCCGCAGAATGGAGTTTCTCTCGATGCTCTCGCACGAGCTGCGCAACCCGCTCGCCGCGATCTCGAACGTTTCCATCGTTCTCACCCGGGGCTTGGCGCAGCCGTCCGGCACGCCCGCGCTTTACGAGGTTCTTCATCGGCAGACGCGGCAGCTTGCACGCATGGTGGACGATCTCCTGGATGTCGCCCGCATCACCCGCGGCAAGATCCGACTGCGCAAGGAGCTCGTTCGCCTGGACGTGCTCGCTCGCCAGGTCGCAGCGGACGCGCGCTCGACGATGGAAGCGAAGGCGCACCGTTCGACGATGACGGCCACCGAGGAGGTCTGGGTGGAGGGCGACGAGGCCCGCCTCAAGCAGGTGCTGGGCAATCTCCTGGACAACGCGGCAAAGTACACCGACCCGGGCGGCGAAATTGCGCTGGAGGTATGCCGCAAAGGCGACGAGGCGCTCATTTGCGTTCGCGACAACGGCTCCGGGATCGACTCTGCGCTGCTGCCGCATGTGTTCGATCTCTTCACCCAGGGGCCCCGCGGCCTCCATCGCAGCGAAGGTGGCCTCGGCATCGGGCTGGCGCTGGTGAAAAGCCTCGTCGAGATGCACGGCGGTCGCGTCGACGTGAAGAGCGAGGTGGGCCGCGGAACCGAGTTCACCGTGCGGCTTCCGGTCGCCTCGACCGCGCCCGCCCATTCGCCGGAGCCGGGTTCCCGCGCTCGGGCCACCGGCCTGCGCATCCTGATCGTCGAGGACAACGCGGACACCGCGGATTCGCTTGCCACGCTGCTTCGAGCCGGGGGCAACGAAGTGCAGCTCGCCTACGACGGCGTGCGGGGGCTCGAGAAGGCGAGACAGTGGCGCCCCGACGCGATCCTGCTGGACATCGGGCTGCCGGCGATGAGCGGACACGACCTCTGTCGGGCGCTGCGACGCGAATCCTGGGGAAAGAACGTCCCCATCGTTGCGGTAACGGGCTGGGGCCAAGCGGATGATCATCGAAAGTCGAAGGAGGCGGGCTTCGACGACCATCTCGTGAAGCCCGTCAACCCGGAAGCCGTCATGGAGCTTCTCGCTCAGCTGCGGTCGGGCCAAGACTGCGTGTCTCAAGACTGAAGCGGTCCGGCTGGCTCGGCACCGATCAAGATCGGGTCGTCGAAGGCGGTGACAGGAGGCCCGGCTCCGCGGATGAGCCGGGTGCGCAAGCAACAGGTCCGTGCAGATTTCTCGATCGGCGAGACCGGTCCCGGCCCCACCCCCTCGCCCGTGCTGATGCGCGTCAAGGGACTCACCCGACCGGGCTGCAAATGTCGCTGGGTGCCGCCGAGACGGCCGCAACAGCCATCTACATTCGTCGCTCCAACCCAAAAAACATTGGAGGTCTCCACGATGAGGTCGTCTCTCCCAGCCGCCCTGGCCGTTTGCTCGAGCTTGCTTCTCGCTGCCTGTGGGGGCGGCGGAGGGGGTAGCGCCCCCGGCGACGGCGGCGGCGGACAACAGAACGTCGAGCCCTCGGCGGTCATCAGCTCGTCGAACCAGATGCAGGTCGCGCGGGTCACCTTCGACGACACCCAGGCCATCGTGCAGACACCCCTGCCCTTGTCGGAGCCGGGCCGTGCGAGAGCGCTGGCCATCACGCGCGGCGCCGACAGCGGTCCCATCGCTCTCGTCAACGCTGCCGTTCAGCGGGCCGTCCTGGAAGCGCTGGCGCCGCGCCACCGGGTCTCCGTGGCGAGCACCGACGGGCGCGTCCGGCCAGCCGCGACGGAAACGTTCAGCGAAGCGTGCTCCCTGGGGGGGAGCGTGACGGTCGTGGCCTCCGATGCCGACAACAACGACGATGTCAGCGCCGGGGACTCGGTGCAGGCGTCGTTCAACCAGTGCAGCGAGTCGGCCGGGGTCGTCATGAACGGGGCCATGTCCGTGTCCCTGCAATCGGTCGCGGTCAACACCGACACCCAGTTCCGCTTCACGGGCACGATCGCGTTCGACCGCCTGAGCCTCATCGCCGGGTCGCAGAGCGCGGTTATCAACGGTGCGGTGACGGTCGACGCGGCGCAGACGCTCGGCTCAACCGTCACGCTTCAGATCGGTGTGACCATTGGGGCGAACGGGCTGACCACCTCTCTCACCAGCCCCAGCCGCTCGGACTCGGTCGCCTACGACGCCGGCTCTCGGTGGGTGGTGG
>Ga0075429_100000516_pt1 | contig 29275 bp, 28 predicted proteins | sample RhiMetdeltSRZDD3_FD_75295 | JGI IMG/M metagenome (GOLD analysis project Ga0075429, IMG submission 75295) | Populus rhizosphere microbial communities from Tennessee, USA - Rhizosphere MetaG P. deltoides SRZDD3 | ecosystem: Host-associated > Plants > Roots > Rhizosphere > Soil | place: USA...
CGCGCGCCGCGGCGAGGATCGACATCGTCAGCTCGGCGAGATAGTCGAACACAAGGTAGCGCATGCCCGGAACGTCGGCGAGTTGCGGAGCGCCGACCGAGCTGTCGCCCCAGAAGCCCGCGGCGCCGCCGATCTTCACCGTGTCGCGCGACATGTCCTAATAGTACAAGTAGTAGAGCGGCCAGCGCGCGAGCGCTTCGAGCCTCGCGCGATTCGACCGGTAGGCTCGATCGGCGCGCCAGCGCCTCAATTCCCCGCGCGCGAGCCGCCGCGCGGCCGGCGCACGCGGCCGCAAGCCGAGCTTGTAGTAGAACCACCAGGCCCCCGAGTCGATCGCCTCGCGGTTTGCGCGTCCGAGCTGGTACGGATCGATGCCGAACGATTGCGCGCCGAACACGCGTCGCAGCATTGCCAGCGTGCGGGCGAAGATGCGCGCCGCTTCGCCATCGCGGTAGGTCGGAAACGTGTTGAACGCGATCTCGACGTGGCGGCAGGCCACTGCAAGCTCCATGTATCCGATCGGCACGCCATTCTTGAGCGTCAGCGCGCCATACGTATCCAACCCGGCCTTTTGCCGCTCGGCAATCATGCCGACCAGCGCGAACGCGAGGCCTTGCGCATCTTCTACGATCTGCACCCGGTGCGGATCGCCGTACGCGAATGCATCCAGGTCGCGGCTGCGAGTCGCCATCGTCACGCGCCCGAGATCGACGACGCGAGCGCCGTCGCGCGGCGCGAGCCTACGCACGCGGGGCGGCGGACGCCGGATCTCCTGGCGAAGATCCGGTCGCGCGCGCTCGAGCGGCGTGCGCTGCCAGTGCGGCGCGCCCACCGCAAGCCAGGCGAGCGTCCTGCTCGGCGTGTCGCGCGCTGCGCGAAGCTCGAGCACCGGCTCGATCGCGTCGTAGAACGCTTCGTGCGAGAACGAGCCGCCGGGCATGCGTTCTACGAGCTGAATGAAGTAGACCGCGTCGGCGAGCGTGCGCGGGCGAATCCGGTCGAGCGCGGCGAACCCGGAACGCACACCGAACAGCCGGCCGATCGCGCGGTCGGCGGCACGATCGCGCCGGTCGAGCGTCAGCTGCCGCGGCCAGTTGCGGGCGAGCCAGACTGCGGTCGGCCAGAAGAACGGGAAGCGGATTGCCGTACCGGCGATGCCTGTGTTCTCGAGCGCGTCGGCGTGTCTGCGCAGGTCGCCTCGATCCGCGAAGCGCCGCAACATCCGGCTCACGCGTGCGAGCGTGCGCGCATCGTCGGGATAGGCGCGCAGGAAGCAGAGGATCTCGTGCAGGCGCTCGACTTCAGCCGCGGAGCGAAGGCGGGTGCGCTCCAGCGCCCGCAGCAGAATGTTCTTTTGCCGGCCGCTTTGCGCGTGATGGACGTTGCGCAGTTTCTCGAGCGCGCGCAGCGGGTCGGGTCGCATGCCGGCGCGCATCGTATCAGGACAACGGCTGCTCCTGCATCGCCGCGACCTGCTCGCGCAACTCGAGGATCCGGTCCTGCCAGTAGCGTTGCGTGCCGAACCAGGGGAATGCCGCCGGAAACGCCGGATCGTCCCAGCGGCGGGCGATCCACGCCGAGTAGTGCAGCAGGCGCAGCGTGCGCAGCGCTTCGATCAGCGCAAGCTCGTTGCGCTGGAATTCGTGGAACTGCTCGTAACCGGCAAGCACTGCGCGCAGGCTCTTCGCCGCGGCGACGGTATCGCCGGGAAGGAGCATCCAAAGATCCTGGACCGCCGGCCCGCTGCGCGCATCGTCCAGATCGACGAAGTGCGGCCCTGCGTCGGTCCACAGCACATTGCCGGAATGGCAATCGCCGTGCAGGCGGATCGAGTGGAAGGGTCCCGCGCGGTCAAAACAATCGCGAACTGCGCCAAGCGCGACCTCGGCGATGCCGCTCCACGCTTCGTGCAGATCCTGCGGGATCAGTCCGGAATCCAGCAGCCAGTCGCGCGGCTCTTCGCCGAAGCTCTCGATATCGAGTGCGGGGCGCACCGCGAAGCGCGCGGTGGCGCCGACCGCGTGGATGCGGCCGATGAACCGGCCGATCCATTCGAGCACTCTTTCGTCTTCGAGCTCCGGCGCGCGCCCGCCGCGCCGCGGATAGATCGCGAAGCGGAAATCGGCGAACCGGTGGAGCGTTTTCCCGCCCAGCCGCAGCGGTGCGACGACCGGAATCTCCCGCTCCTCGAGCTCGAGCGCGAACGCGTGCTCTTCGGCGAGCTGCGCGTCGGACCAGCGGTGCGGACGATAGAACTTCGCCACTACCGCCGAGCCGTCTTCGAGGTTCGCCTGGTAGACGCGGTTCTCATAGCTGTTGAGCGCGAGCATGCGCCCGTCGCCGCGCAGGCCGGCGTGCTCGAGCGCATCGAGCACCGTGTCCGGCGTGAGACCGGCGTACGGCCGCGAGCGCTTGGGCGTCATGGGCGCATTCTACGGAGGACTTGACAGGCGGGTCGCGCGCGGTCAATACTAAACCTTGTGGTTAAGTATTCAGACGACGAGCTCGACACGCTGTTCGCTGCGCTGGCCGATCGCACGCGGCGCCACGTGATCGAGTCGCTGAGCGGCGACGACGGCCTCGCGGTGAGCGAGCTTGCAGCCGCGCACGACATGTCGCTGCCCGGTTTCATGAAACATCTGCACGTACTGGAGAATGCCGGCCTGATCGCGCGGTCCAAGGAAGGGCGGGTCGTCCGCTGCGAGCTCTCGGCCGCGCCGCTGAAGCACGCAGCCGCGTGGATGTCGCGCTACGAGAGGTTCTGGCGCGAGAAGCTTGATTCGCTTGCACGTTACCTGTATCAACAAGAGGAGCTGCAGCAATGGAACAAGCCAGTCTCACGGAAAAACCCTCGCTCACCCTCAACCGGAGCTACCCGGTCCCGCCGGAAAGGGTCTGGCGCGCGTGGACCGACCCGGAAGCGATAAAGCGTTGGTGGGGTCCGGGCGGGGAAGACGCCGTGTCGTTCGCCCGCCTCGACGTGCGCGAAGGCGGGCGCTTTCGCATCGTGTTCGGCGGCACCGACGGCAAGGCGCACGAGGTGCAGGGCGTGTACAAGGAAGTCGTTCCGCACCGCCGGCTCGTCTTCACCTGGGTCTGGCCGAACAGCACGCCCGAACGCGAATCGCTCGTCACGATCGAACTCCGCGCGGCCGGCCGCGGCACGGAGCTGGTCTTCACCCACGAGCGGTTCTTCGACGCAGCGGTCCGTGACGGCCACCGCAACGGATGGACCGAAGCGTTGCTCAAACTCGAGAGATTTCTTACAGAAGGAGTGAACCGATGAGCTATGTAGATGGTTTCGTAGTCCCCGTACCGAAGCGGAAAATCCAGGCCTACAAGCGCATGGCGCGCAAGGCGGGCAAGATCTGGCGCGAATACGGCGCGATCGACTACGTCGAATGTCTCGCCGACGACGTCAAGCCGGGCAAGACGACCTCGTTTCCGCAGGCCGTGAAGCTCAAGGCCGGCGAGGCAGTGGTGTTCTCGTGGATCGTCTACAAGTCGCGCAGGGACCGGGACCGCATCAACGCCAAGGTGATGAAAGACAAGCGCCTCGCGTCGATGATGGACCCGAAGAAGCTGCCGTTCGACGGCAAGCGCATGTTCTGGGGCGGCTTCAAGACCATGATCGACCTGTGAGCCCGGCTGGAACGGAACCGGGTCCGCCGCTGTCCATAAGGTAAGGCGGCGAGACCGCGCTCCTGGACGGCCAAATCCTGGAAGGAGGCAGCAATGGGAAATCCCGTAGTCCACTGGGAACTGATGTCGAAGGATCCGGCAAAGGTTGCGGACTTCTACGCCAAGCTCTTCGACTGGAAGGTGCAACACATGCCGGAGGTGAATTACCGCGTCGTCGACACCGGCGGCGAAGGAGGGATCAACGGCGGGATCGTCAAGCCGGAGCGCGAAGGACCCTGGCCCGGCAACATGCTGTTCTACATCCTCGTCGACGATCTCGCTGCGTACCGCAAGAAGATCGTCGCCGCGGGCGGCAAGATTCATGTGGAAGAGCAGAAGGTGCCCGGCATGGGCAAGCTTTCGCTGTTCACCGATCCGGAAGGCAGAATGATGGGTCTATGGAAGGCCAAGCCAAAATGAAAAAAACCTACAAGGGCAGCTGTCACTGCGGCGCGGTCCGCTTCGAAAGCGACATCGACCTGGCTGCCGGCACATTCAAGTGCAATTGCTCGATCTGCTTCAAGTCCAGGGCCTGGCTGGCGGCCGCTCCGGCGAATGCGTTCCGGCTGCTCTCCGGCGAGCAGAGTCTGCGCGACTATCAGTTCGGGAAAAAGAGGCTCCACCATTTCTTCTGCACGCAGTGCGGCGTGCGCCCGTTCTCGCGCGGAACCGACGCGAAGGGAGAGGTGTCGTATGCGGTACGGGTCAACTGCCTGGACGGAGTGGAGCCGCAGGCGTTCGCCGAAGCGCCGGTCAAGTACTTCGACATGCTGCACGACAATTTCAAATCGCCGCCCGAGGAGACGCGGCACTTGTAGCAGGAGAGTAGGAGAACATCTCATGATGCTTAAGGACAGCGCGGCATTCAGCGGTTTTTCGGTCGATGATGTGAACAAGGCCAAGCAGTTCTACGGTGCAACGCTCGGTCTCGAGGTCTCCGAGAACGAGGAGATGGGCGACTTGCTCGAGTTGCACCTTGCCGGCGGCACCACCGTCGTCGTCTATCCGAAGCCCGACCACAAGGCGGCAACGTTCACGATCCTGAATTTCCCGGTCGATGACATCGAGAAGGCGGTCGATGAGCTTGCGGAGCGCGGCGTGCAGTTCGAGCACTACGAGGGCAAGCTGAAGACGGACGAGAAGGGCATCTTCCGCGGCGAAGGGCCGAAGATCGCGTGGTTCCGCGATCCCGCCGGCAACATCCTTTCGGTGCTCGAGGAAGGCTGATTCGCAGCTGACGCGCTTCGCCGACCTCGTCGCCACGTCGCAGCGCGTCGCCGGCACTGCGGGACGGCTCTCCAAAGTTGCCGCCCTCTCTGCGTTCCTGCGCTCGCTGCAGTCGGACGAGATCGGGATCGCCGTGGCGTACCTCTGTGGCGAGACGCCGCACGGCAAGCTCGGCCTCGGCTACGCAACGCTTCGCGATGCGCGATCCGCCGCGCGTCACGGCGATCCGCTCACGCTCGCCGAGGTCGACGCAGCGCTCGCGCGCTTGCGCGCGACGAGCGGCAAGGGGTCGGCGGGCGCGCGCACTGCGCAGCTCGAGGCGCTGTTTTCGCGGGCGAGCGACGACGAACGCGATTTTCTCCGCCGCCTGATCGTCGGCGAGCTTCGCCAGGGCGCGCTCGAAGGCGTGATGCTCGACGCGATCGCAGCCGCCGCCGATCTTCCGGCCGGCGACGTGCGGCGCGCGACGATGCTCGCAGGCGGGCTCGCTGCCGTTGCGAACGCAGCGCTTACCGAAGGCGCGACTGGGCTTGCACGCTTCGCGATCCGGCTGATGCGACCGGTACAGCCGATGCTGGCCACGCCTGCGGATGACTTGGCGGGCGCGCTGGCGACGCTCGGACGCGCGGCGCTCGAGTGGAAGGTCGATGGCGCGCGGGTGCAGGTCCACAAGGACGGCGACGAGGTGCGCGTTTTTACGCGCAGCCTGAACGATGTCAGCGCGGCGGTGCCGGAAGTGGTCGAAGCCGTGCGTGCGTTGCCGGCTCGTCAGCTGATCCTGGATGGAGAAACGATCGCGCTCGCGCCTACCGGCGCGCCGCGGCCGTTCCAGGTGACGATGCGCCGGTTCGGCCGCAAGCTCGAGGTCGAGCGGCTGCGCGCCGAGCTGCCGCTTGCCGTATTCTTCTTCGACTGCCTGCGGTGCGACGGCGAGGATCTCGTCGCGCGTCCGGCGCGCGAGCGGTTTGCCGCGCTCGCGGGCGCGTTGCCGCCCGGCCTCGCGATTCCGCGGATCGTGACGAGCGACGTTGCCGAGGGCGAGGCTTTCCTCGCCGGCGCGCTCGCGGCCGGCCACGAAGGCGTGATGGCGAAAGCGCTCGACGCGCCGTACGAAGCCGGGCGCCGCGGCGCAGGCTGGCTGAAGATCAAGCGCGCGCACACGCTCGACCTGGTCGTTCTCGCTGCGGAGTGGGGAAGCGGGCGTCGCGAGGGGTGGCTCTCGAACCTGCATCTCGGCGCGCGCGATCCCGCGTCGGGCGGTTTCGTGATGCTCGGCAAGACGTTCAAGGGCCTCACCGACGCTACGCTCGAATGGCAGACCGCGGAGTTTCTCGCGCGCGAGAGCGGACGCGACGGACACATCGTGCACGTTCGGCCGGAGCTCGTGGTCGAGATCGCATTCAACGACCTGCAGGCGAGCCCGCACTATCCCGGCGGCCTGGCGCTGCGCTTCGCGCGCCTCAAGCGCTACCGGCCCGACAAGACGGCTGCCGAGGCCGACACGATCGACACGGTGCGCGCGCTCTATGCGGCGCAAGCGCAGAAAGCGCAGCGCTGAACGCGCGCTCGGCTATCCTTGCCGCGTGCCGAACGTTTTCGAACCCGCCGCGAGCGGACGCTCCAAATGCCGCGGCTGCTCGCGCGCGATCGCGCGCGGCGAGCTGCGCTTCGGCGAGCGGTTGCCGAACCCGTTTGCCGACGGGGAGATGACGATCTGGTTTCATCCGCTGTGCGCCGCCTATAAGAGGCCGGAGCCGCTGCTGCAGGCGCTTGCCGAAACCCAGGACCCGATTCCGGACCGGAACCTGCTGGAGCGCGCAGCGCGCGGCCAGCTTGCGCACCGGCGTTTGCCGCGGATCAATGGAGTGGAGCGTGCGCCGAGCGGGCAGGCAAAGTGCCGCAGCTGCCGCGAACCGATCGAGCGCGGCGGCTGGCGCATCCGGCTGGTGTTCTACGAGGAAGGGCAATTCGCGCCCGGAGGTTTCGTGCATCTTGCCTGCCGCAAGGAGTACTTCGAAACCGAAGACATCGTGGATCCGCTGCTGCACTTCAGCCCGGAGCTGGGCGACGGCGAGCGCGAGGACCTGCGGCGCGCCTGCGCAGGGGCTTGATCGCGTTGCCCGCATAGCTGTATTATTCAGATATGAACAAATCCGGTGCGCGCCGCCGCACCCCGGCGGTCCGTACCAATGATGTGATGTGGTCGCTGATGGAGGCGGCCCACGCCGTCGAGGCGCAGCTGGAGAAGGCGCTGGCGCAGGTGCAGCTGTCGGGCGCGAAGCTGGCTGCTCTGACTCATCTCGCCGATGCGGGCGAGGCCGTGCCGCTCGGCGAATTGGCCGAGCAGTGCGCTTGCGTGCGCTCCAACATCACCCAGCTCGTCGATCGCCTCGAGGCCGACAAGCTGGTGCGGCGAGTGGACGACCCGGCCGATCGGCGCAGCCTGCGGGCCGAAATCACTGCGCTCGGCCGCAAGCGGCAGGCCGCAGGGGCGCGGAAGGTGCGCGAAGTGCGCCGCAGGCTGGGAAAAGCGCTCGGCGCGATCGATTCAGTGGCGCTGCAGCGCGCGCTGTCGCAGCTCAAGTAAATTTTTCAGGCGAATCAAACCCCATATGCATTACTCAGCAAAGAACGCATTGGCCGTGGTCGCGGCGATGCTGGCCGCGTGCGGGCCTTCCGGCGGGCAGGAAAAAGGCGGGCATGGAGGACCGGGGAGCGGGATGCCCCCGGCGGAAGTGAGTGTGATGACGGTCACGCCGCAGTCGCTTCCGGTGACCTTCGAGTACGTCGGCCAGACTGCGGGCTCCCGGGAAGTCGAAGTGCGCGCGCGCGTCACAGGGATCCTGCTCAAGCGCAACTTCAAGGAAGGCGAGGCGGTCCGCAAAGGGCAGTCGCTGTACAGCATCGACCCGGCGCCGTTCCAGGCGGTGCTCGCACGCGGCGATGCCGACGTCGCGGCCGCGGTGGCGCGCGCGGAGCAGGCGCGCCGCAACGCCGCGCGCTTCAAGCCGCTCTACGCCGAAAAAGCGGTCAGCCAGAAGGAGCTCGACGACGCGGTCTCCGCCGAGGCGATCGCCGAAGCGGACGTCAAGGCGGCGCGTGCGCGGCTGCAGGAGGCGCGGCTCAACCTCGACTACACGCGCGTCGACGCGCCGGCATCCGGGATCGCGGGCAAGTCGCAACATTCGGAAGGCTCGCTCGTCTCCGGGCCGCAGGTCCTGCTGACGAGCATCACCCAGGTCGACCCGATCTGGGTCAATTTCGGCATCCCCGACAATGACCAGGCGCGGCTGCGGAAGGAGGTCGCCGCCGGCCGTCTGACGTTGCCAAAGAACGGCAGCGTGGATGTCTCGGTGCAGCTCAATGATGGCACCGAGTATCCGCGAACCGGCCGCCTGAACTTTTCCGACGTGCGCATTTCGCCGAATACCGGAACGCAGGAAGCGCGCGCCGAGCTGCCCAATCCTGAAGGGGTATTGCGGCCGGGACAGTTCGTGCGTGTGATCCTCAAGGGCGCGACGCGGCCGAATGCCGTCAAGGTGCCGCAGCGGGCCGTGCTCGAAGGACCGCAGGGCAAGTTCGTCTACGTGGTCGGCGAAAAGAGCCAGGCCGAGGTGCGGCCGGTCGAGGCGGGCGAGTGGGCGGGCGACGCGTGGATCATCACTTCCGGGCTCAAGGCGGGCGAGCGCGTGATTCTCGACGGCGTCATGAAGCTTGGTCCCGGCGCGCCGGTCAAGGTCGCCGAGAAAAGCGACGCCAAGCCTGCGGCAAAGCCCGAAGCCAAGGCAGCGGCGAAGAAGTAGCTCATGTTCTCGCGCTTCTTCATCGATCGGCCGATCTTCGCCGCAGTACTTTCGATCTTCATCGTGCTCGCGGGCCTTGCCGCGATGCGCGTGCTGCCGATCGCGCAATATCCGGAGATCGCGCCGCCGGTGGTAACGGTGCGCGCGGTCTACCCCGGAGCGTCGGCCGAGGTGCTCGAGCAGACGGTCGCCGCGCCGCTCGAGAACCAGATCAACGGCGTCGAGAACATGATCTACATGGCCTCGACCTCGACCTCGCAGGGCGTCGTGCAGATCCAGGTCACGTTCGACATCGGTACCGATGCCGACAAGGCGGCGCTCAACGTCAACAACCGCGTCAAGCAGGCCGAGTCGCGCCTGCCGCTCGAAGTGCGCCGGCAGGGCGTGACGGTGGAGAAGGGATCCTCGGCGTTCCTGCAGGTGCTGGCGTTCTACTCGCCTGAAGCGCGCTACGACGGCGTGTTCATCTCGAACTACGTGACGATGAACGTGCTCGACCTGCTGAAGCGCGTCCCCGGCACCACCAACGTGCAGATCTTCGGCGCCAAGGACTACGCGATGCGGATCTGGGTGCAGCCCGACCGGATGACGCAGCACCGCCTGACCACTACCGACCTGATCCGCGCCGTCAACGAGCAGAACGCGCAGTTCGCCGCGGGCAAGGTCGGGCAGGCGCCGGCGCCGACGGGGCAGGAGCTCGTCTACACGATTACCACGCGCGGCCGGTTCTCCGATCCGAAGGAGTTCGAAGACATCCTCATCCGAACGAACCCGGACGGCTCGTCGCTGCGGCTCAGGGATGTCGCGCGCGTCGAGCTTGCATCGAGGGACTACGAGTTCATCGGCCGCATGAATGGGAAAGAAGCCACGCTCGTGGGCGTGTTCCTGCAACCCGGCGCCAACGCGCTCGCCGTCGCCGGCGAGGTCAAGCGCACCGCAGCGGACATCGCCAAGCGCTTCCCGGGGGGGCTCACGTACTCGGTTCCGTACGACACCACGCGCTTCGTCGAGGTCTCGATCAAGGAGGTCGTCGAGACGCTGCTGATCGCGATGTTCCTGGTGTTCCTGGTCGTCTATCTGTTCCTGCAGAGCTGGCGCGCGACGCTGATCCCGTTCGCTGCGGTGCCGGTGTCGCTGATCGGCACGTTCGCCGGACTGCTGCTGCTCGGCTATTCGATCAATACGCTGACGCTGTTCGGCATGGTGCTCGCGATCGGCATCGTCGTCGATGACGCGATCGTGGTGCTGGAAAACGTCGAGCGCATCATGCACGAGGAGGGCCTCGCGCCGCGCGAGGCGGCGATCAAGGCGATGCGCGAGGTCACCAGTCCGATCATCGCGATCGTGCTGGTGCTGTGCGCGGTGTTCGTGCCGATCGGCTTCCTCGGCGGGCTGACCGGCGAGCTGTACCGTCAGTTCGCGGTGACCATCTCGATGGCAGTGGTGATTTCCGGGATCGTCGCGCTGACGCTGACGCCGGCGCTGTGCGTGATCGTCCTCAGGCCCGCGGAGCGCAAGGAGCGCGGATTCTTCGGCTGGTTCAATCGCACCTTCGGTCGCGCCACGGATCACTACGAGTCGGGCGTCGCCTGGGTGATCCGGCGCGGCGTGATCGGGCTCGCGCTATTCGCCGTGATGGTCGCGGCGGCGGCTTGGCTGTGGCGCATCACGCCCGGCAGCCTCGTCCCCGACGAGGACCAGGGCTTCTACATCGCCGCAGTGGTGCTGCCCGACGGCGCGACGCTCGAGCGCACCGACAAGGTGGTCGGCGAGGTATTGAAGGCGATCCAGTCCAACCCGGCCAATCTCGATGTCGTCGCGTTTACCGGGTTCGACTTCCTCGGCGGCGGTTTCCGCAACAACGCCGCGACGATTTTCGTCACGCAGGTTCCCTGGCACGAGCGCAAGGTCGCGACACCGCAGGTGGTCGGCGATTTCTTCATGAAGACCGGCCACATCAAGGAGGGCCTCGCGCTCGCGTTCGGCCCGCCGGCAATCTTCGGTCTCGGCACCGCCGGCGGTTTCGAGTTCTACATCCAGAATCGCGGCACCGGCGGACCGCAGCAGATGGCGCAGGCGCTCGGGCAGTTCCTGGCCGCCGCGCAACAGGAGAAGAAGCTCGGTTTCGTGCAGACGCTGTGGCGCGCACAGGTGCCGCAGCTCTCGATCGATGTCGACCGCGACAAGGCGAAGGCGCTCGGCGTACCGCTGGAAGAGCTCTACGGCACGCTCGCGGCGACGCTCGGCACCTACTACGTCAACGACTTCAACAAGTTCGGCCGCACGTGGCAGGTGCTGATGTCCGCTGCGCCGGAGTACCGCAACCGGCCGGACGACGTCGGCAAGGTATGGGTGCGCTCCACGGAGGGCGCCAATGCAGGCTCGATGATCCCGCTTGCATCGCTCGCCCGCGTGCGCTACAGCGCGGGCCCGGATTCGCTCGATCGCTTCAACAACCTGCCTGCGGTCAAGATTTTCGGCAGCGCCGCGCCCGGCGTGTCTTCGGGCGAGGCGATCCAGCTGGTCGAGAACGTCGCCGCGAAGGCGCTGCCCGGCGATTTCAGCTACGACTGGGGCGGCACCTCGTATCAGGAAAAGCGCTCCGCGGGCACCGCGGGGCTGGCGCTCGGTCTCGCGGTCCTGATGGTGTTCTTCATCCTCGCGGCGCAGTACGAAAAATGGTCGCTGCCCCTCTCGGTGCTGCTCGCGCTGCCGTTCGGTACGTTCGGCGCGCTGGCGGCAATCTGGGTGAACAACCTGCTGATCCCGGTGGTCGGCGCGCGCCCGCTCAGCAACGACGTGTACTTCCAGATCGGTCTCGTCACGTTGCTCGGCCTTGCGGCGAAGAACGCGATCCTGATCGTCGAGTTCGCGGTGCTGAAGCGCGACGAAGGGCTGTCGGCCTCGGCGGCGGCGGTCGAGGCGGCGCGGCTGCGCTTCCGTCCGATCCTGATGACTTCGCTCGCGTTCATCCTCGGCGTCATGCCGCTCGTCTTCTCGAGCGGCGCTGGCGCTGGCGCGCGCCACTCTGCCGGCACGGGCGTGATGGGCGGCATGATCGCCGCCACGTTCCTCGCAATCTTCTTCGTGCCGATGTTCTTCAAGCTGTTTACCGATCGCCATCTGACCGAGAAACGCTCGACCGCGGACATCAAGGCCGAAGGAGAGCATCTGCGGACGGCATCGCTCAAGCCCGCGCAGGCGCCGCATCACGCCCCGCACCATCATGAATAGGCTCGCGATCCTGCTCGCCGTGCTCGCGGGCTGCGCCGTGCAGCCCACCTACGAGCGCCCCGCCGTCGAGCTGCCACAAGCGTGGAAAGAATCTGCGCCGCGCTTTGCGGCCGATGGCCGCTGGTGGAAGATCTACGCCGACCCGCTACTCGACCAGCTCGTCGACGAAGCGCGTGCGCACAACGCCGACGTGTCGCTGGCGGTCGCGCGCGTCGACGAAGCGCGCGCGCTGCTCGGGATCGTGGAGTCGCGGCTCGGACCGGTAGTCGACGCGACTTTCGACCGCAGCCGGGCGCTGTCTTCCGCGGCAACCGGAACGCTCCCGCCCGGCAGCCCGCGCGAGCGCAACGACTACCGCGCCACGATCAACGTTTCGTACGAGCTCGATCTGTGGGGCAGGCTGCGCAACACTGCAGGCGCAGCGCGCGCCGAGCTGCTGGCGAGCGAAAGCGCGCGCGATACCGTGTACCTGGCGCTCGCGACGCAGGTCGCGCGCTCTTACTTCGCGCTGGCCGCGCTGGATGCGCGCGTCGAGCTGACGCGCCGCACGGTGCTGCTGCGCGAGGACGCGCTCAGGCTGCAAAAGCGCCGCAACGAGAACGGATTGACCTCCGATTTCGAGCTGCGGCAGCTCGAGGCGGAAGCCGCGGCGGTGCGCGCGCAGCTCCCACCGCTCGAGCGCGAGCGCGACACCGAGGAAGCAGCGCTTGCGGTGCTGCTCGGCCGCTCGCCGCGGGCGATCTTCGAAGGCGCCGTCGTACGAGCGCCGGCGAGCGCTGAACCGATCGCCACGGTCCTGCCGGACGGCATGCCGTCGGAGCTGCTGCTGCGACGGCCGGATCTCGTCGAGGCGGAGCAGCGGCTCGTGGCTGCGAACGCGCGCATCGCGGCTGCACGCGCCGCGATGTTTCCATCGATCGCGCTGACCGGATTCCTCGGCAGCGAGAGCGCAGCGTTGGCGGGGCTGTTCTCCGGTCCGGCCGGAATCTGGACGCTCGCTGCCGCGCTTACCCAGCCGATCTTCACGGCCGGCCGGCTCCAGGCGGAGACCGCGGCCGCCGAAGCGCGCGAGCGCCAGGCGCTCGTGCAATACCAGCGCGCCATCCAGACCGCGTTCCGCGAGGTGCGCGATGCGCTCGTCGCACAGAGGCGCGCCCGCGAAACGTTCGAGGCCGAATCGCAGCGCGTGGCGGCGCTCGGCGAAACGCTGCGCCTCGCGCGGCTGCGCTACGAGCATGGGCTGGCGAGCCAGCTCGACGTGCTCGATTCCGAGCGCGGCATGCTCGCCGCACAGATGGTGCGAATCGACGCGCTGCGCGCGCAGCGCGCGGCGATCGCCGATCTCTACAAGGCGCTGGGCGGCTGATAGACTCGTCGCATGAGCGCCCCGCGCGCATCGCAGCGCGACTTGGTCGAGATCTCCGACCTGCACTTCGCCTACGGCGAGCTGCAGATCTTCCGCGGCCTCTCGCTGAAGATTCCGCGCGGCAAGATGGTGGCGATCCTCGGCGGCAGCGGCAGCGGCAAGTCGACGCTGCTCAAGCTGATCGGCGGGCAGCTCAAGCCGCGGCAAGGCGGCATCCGCGTCGACGGCCGCGTGGTCCACGAGCTCGGTACCGGCGACCTCTACGCGCTGCGCCGCAAGATGGGAATGATGTTCCAGGTCAGCGGTCTTTTCAGCGACCTCACCGTGTACGAGAACATCGCATTCGCGCTGCGCGAGCATTACGACCTTCCGGAAGAGCTGATCCGGCCGCTGGTGCTGATGAAGCTGGACGCGGTCGGACTGCGCGGTGCGCGCGACATGAAGCCGGGCGACCTTTCGGGCGGGATGACGCGCCGCGTCGCGCTTGCGCGCGCGATCGCCACCGACCCGATGCTGACGATGTACGACGAGCCGTTCGCGGGGCTCGATCCGATCACGCTCAACGTCGTCGCCACGCTGATCCGCAAGCTGAACGACGCGCTCGGCACCACGTCGATCATCGTCACCTACGATGTGTCGGAGGCGCTCTCGCTGGTCGACTACCTGTATGTGATCGCGGACGGGCGCCTTGCGGGCGAGGGCGAGCCGGCGACCCTGCTCGCTTCCGAGGATCCCTATCTGAAACAGTTCCTGCACGCGCTGCCGGACGGCCCGGTGCGCTTTCACTTTCCCGGCCGGCCGCTGGGCGAGGAGCTCGGCCTCGCTAGGCTTTCCCCGACTTCGGGATGAACTTCAGCGCGACGCCGTTGTTGCAATAACGCTGGCGCGTCGGTGGCGGGCCGTCGTCGAAGACGTGGCCGTGATGGCCTCCGCAGCGCGCGCAGTGGTACTCGGTGCGCGGATAGATGATCTTGAAGTCGGTCTTGGTCGCAAAGGCCCCCGGGATCGTCGTGAAGAAACTCGGCCAGCCGGTGCCGCTGTCGAACTTCATGGCCGACGTAAATACAGGCAGGCCGCAGCCGGCGCATACGAACACGCCTTCGCGCTTTTCACGATCGAGCGGGCTCGAGCCGGCGCGCTCGGTGCCTTCCTCACGCAGCACGTTGTAGGCCTGCGGGTCGAGCCGCTTGCGCCACTCGTCCTTGGACAGGGTTACCTTGTCCGTCGCTGCGGGCACGGGCGTACCTTGGGCGAGCAGGGTTTTCCAGTTGTTCTGCAGGGTTTCGACTTCTTTCATGGTCGCTGGCGGGGCGAGCGCCCGGCCGGCGAACGCAGCGACGGGAATCGCCGCGATGGCTTTCAGCAGGTTGCGCCGCTCCATGGCATCCTCCATTCGGTCGTCATGACCGGTTGGTCGGAGGATGCCATAGAAACTGACGCTCGCGCGCGCCGGGCGGCGCGCGCGATCTGGCTTACTTACTTAGTAGCTGTACCGGTTATCGTACGTGCTGCCGATCGCTCCGCCCAGAAGGGCGCCCGCGACGGCTCCGGCACCGCTATGGCGGTCGGAAAGCTGGCTACCGATGATCGCACCGGCAACCGCGCCCGTCACCGTACCCACGCCCGGGGACGAATACGACGGCGCCGGGGTGTAATAGGTAACCGAAGGCGCCGGTGTGACATACGTCACTGAAGGTGCCGTATCGTAGTAGTAGTACGAATACGACGGCGTGCTGTAGTACGTCGGTGAAGAAGGAGCCACGTAATAGCTGTAGCTCGGATATTCATACACGTAGGTACCCGTGCGCGGGTTCCAATAATCCGCGTAGGCGACCGACGCGGCCGAAAGCGTCACGGCCGAACCAACCAGTACTGCAAGTTTCTTCGCAAACATCGTATGCCTCCTGTGTTGATGTTGCAGCAGGTTGGACCGCTGCAGCGAGGCAAGGTGTGTAAGAACTTCTGATCCCGTGACGTCGTCGCTAGGGGATAGAGGAGGCGATCCGGCGACGTCGCTGTTACGGGACAGTTTCCGGATTAGGGGGATGCGGCACTCGCCGCGCGCAGCGGCGAGTGCCTGTGCCTGCTTAGTAGCCGCGGTCGATCGAGCTGCCGATCACGCCACCGATGATGGCGCCGGCTGCGGTCCCCGCTGCCCTGTGGCGGCGGTCGGAGACCTGATTGCCGATGATCGCGCCGACGAGCGCACCACCGACGGTCGCACCACCGCCGTAATAGCCGCCGTAGTAAGCCGGGGCGGGCGCGTAGTACGTGGGTTCCGGGTAGTAGTACACCGGGGCAGGCGCGTAGTACGCGGGAGCCGGCGTGTAGTAGACGGTTCGCGGCACATACCGGGGAGCGTAGTACGGACGTACATAGCTGCGCTCATAATGCCTTGCGCGGTACCCGTCGCGGTAGTCGCGGTCATACGCGAAAGCAGTCGATGCCGTCGCAAGGGCGAGGGCCGAACCGACCAGCACTGCAAGTTTCTTCCTAAGCATGGTTGCCTCCTGTTCGTTGTGGCATTCATTTAACGCCGTCGAGGCTTTATTTGAATTGCTCAAATGCAAACCCTGTAACAGGGTGTTATGGCAGCGGCACTTTGTCACGCTGGAAGGGCGGTACTATGCAATTTCTCACGGAGGCCACGAGCATGGATCGCGTCTTTGCTTCGCTGTTGCTGCTGCTGGCGTGCTGCGCCGCCGTTCAGGCGCAAGAGACGTTCCCCACGAAACCGGTGACGATGATCGTGCCCTTCCCGCCGGGTGGCGTCGCCGACATCACCGGGCGGCCGCTCGCGGCGATGATGGAAAGAGCGCTGAAGCAGCCGGTGGTGGTCGTGAACCGTACCGGTGCGGGCGGCGCGCTCGGCATGTCGCAGGTGGCGAAATCCGCACCGGATGGCTACACGATCCTGATGGGGCTGTCGTCGATCTCGATCTTCCCGGTTTCCGACCGCATCAACGGCCGGCAGCCCGCGTACGAGATGAAGGACTTCGCGCCGATCGCGCTGATCAGCTCCGATCCCACGGTGCTCGTCGTGCGCGCCGAAAGCCCGTACCGCACGCTGAAGGATTTCGTCGATGCCGCCAAGGCGAATCCCGGCAAGATCAACTATTCCTCCTCCGGGGTGTACGGAACATTGCATGTGGCGATGGAGATTTTCGCCAACGCCGCAGGGATCCGGCTGTTTCACGTTCCGTATCAGGGCGGCGGACCGGCGGTCACTGCGCTGCTCGGCGGCCAGGTCGACGCACTGGCGTCGGGGCCCGCCGCGGCGATCGGCCAGATCAAGGGTGGCAAGATGCGGGCGCTTGCGGCGTGGAGCGACAAGCGGCTGGCGCTGATGCCGGAGGTCCCGACGTTCAAGGAACTCGGCTACGACGCCGAGTTCTACATCTGGGCAGGCGTGTTCGCGCCCGCCGCGACGCCGCAGCCGATCGTCGCGCGCCTGCGCGACGCGGTGCGCAGCGCGGTCAACGATCCCGATTTCAAGGCCGCGATGGACAAGGTGGCGACGCCGATTTCCTATCTCGACGCGCCCGAGTTCCAGAAATTCTGGGACCACGATGCCAGGCGCCTGGCGGTCGCGCTGGAGAAAATCGGCAAGGTCGAGGAAAAGGAAGCAGCGGCTCCAAAGAAATAGCTAGAGCTTTTTGCGGCGGGCGAGCGCCCGGGCGCCGGCTTTCTTCGGCCGCCGGTACTGCAGCAGGCCGCCGACACGGCGCTCGAACGGGTCGCGGCGCGTAAGCGCGCGCACGTGGGCGCGCGACAGCAGCGGATAGTGCCGCGTCGCTTCGAGTGCGTCGATCAGCTCCCACGCCCCGTCTTCGGACGTCGCCCAGATTTTCGGATCCACGCGCCGCAGGTCGAACGGCCGCGAGTACGTGCGCAACGTCTTGTGGTCGCGCTTGTTGTAGTACTCGTGGAAGTAGGACATCGCGAGCTCGCGCACGCTCGCGTACACCGCGTCGCGCCAGCGCAGCGCGATGCCGTTCGTTTTCGAGATTGCGCCCCAGCGGCCGCGGCGCCTGAACAGCGCGACGACGTGATCGAAGTCGTGCACCGCCTGCAAGTCGAGCAGCAGCGGCGGCTCGCCGTGCACCCACAGCGCGCAGGCTGCGAGTACCGCACCCTCGATGCAATGCGCGCGCCGCGAGCGCAGCACCACGCGCAGGGAGTTGCACGTGTCGCCGTCCGGCTCGAAGTTCTGCCTGAGGTCGTACAGGAACGCCTGGATCCGCTCCGGACTGTCGAGCCGCCGCAGCACGGCGAATTCGCCGCGCGACAAACCGAGCGCAGTGCGCGTGGCTTTCAACGGGACGGATCTTCCTGCGCGCTAGAGCCGCGCGAGATCGAGGTGCTTGCGATCGCCGGACCATGCGCGCGCAAGGTGCTTTTCCACGGCGCGCGCCTCGCGCTGCATTCCCTGGCGTGAGTAGGTCTGCGCAAGACCGTACAGCGCCCAGCCATTGTTCGGCGTTTTCTGCAGGCTCTCGCGGAAGGCGTCGCGTGCCTTCTGGTGCTCGCCATTGAGCGTCAGCACCGCGCCCAGCGTCTGGCGGACCGGGTAGTACCAGTACGGCGGTTCCATGTAGGGCAGCTTGTCCTCGAGCGCGGCGGCCGCTTCCAGCTCGCGCACCGCCGTGGCGAGGTCGTTCTTCGCCTGCGCCATGCGCGCGCGCAATACGTGCGCGGCGATGACCGTGACATTCTTCGCCGGGATGTTCCAGGATTCGAACGGCTTGAAGTCGGTGCCCTGCGTGATCCGCTCGATCTCGGCGAGCTCGGCGCCGGCCGCTGCGGCATCGCCGGGCTTCAGCTGTGCGAGCCCGCGCGCGTAGCGCCACGCCGCGCGGATGTACGGGAAGTCGGCGCCCGGATCGGCGAGCGCAAGAATCGTCGCCGGGTCGCTGAACTGCGCATGCGCGAAGTACGGCGCGGCCTTGACCGGCTGCAGCAGCAGCACTGCGCGCGCGGCGTCATTGGAGATGACTCCGCCGAGCTTTTGCGCAGCTTCGACCGCGGTGCCGCCCTGGCCGGACATCTGCGCCGAAACCAGCACGAAGTGCACGTTGTGCGGATAGTAGGCGAGCGGATAGACGCCTTCCGGCTTGTAGCGCTGGATATAGGTCTCGTCGACCTTGACCGCGGTGCGATTGACCGCGAGCGAATCCTTGTAGCGGCCGATGCGGAAGTAGATGTGCGCCGGCATGTGCACCAGGTGGCCCGCGCCGGGGGCGAGCTTCGCCAGCCGATCGGCGTAGCGCTCGGCGCGCTTGGCATCGTTCGACGCCTCCACCGCATGGATATAGAGGTGGATTGCGCCGACGTGATCGGGCTGCCGGGCGAGCACCCGCTCGAGCGTCTCGACCAGCGCCGTGACCGCGGGCTTGAGCGTTGCGCCGCCCGCCTCCCAGTAGTCCCACGGCGAAAGGATCATCAGCGCTTCGGCATGCAGCGCGGCGATGTCGAGATCGGCAGGGAAGCGCGTGGACGCGCGCTGCATCGCCTGGGCGTACGCCGCGTCCAGCTTCGGGCGCTCGGCTTTCGGATCCGCGGAATAGCGCGCTGCGATCGCCTCGATCAGCGCCTGCTCGGCAGGCGTCGCCCGCGACGCAAGCTCGCGCGCCTTCGCGGCCGCCGCAGCCGCCGGCGCGACCGCCTTGTCATCCATCGGAACGTTGATGTTCGGTCCGAGCGCGTACGCCTCTCCCCAGAAGCACATTGCGCACTGCGCGTCGAGTTGCTGCGCTTTGCGGAACGCGCGCTGCGCCTCGGCATGATTGAAGCCCCAGGCGAGCCGCAGCCCCTGATCGAAATAGCGCTGCGCGAGCTTCGAGGACGTGGTGATGCGGTAACTGTGCGTGCCAAGGCCTGAAAGGAGCGGCGCGTCCGCACCGGAAGTGCCTTTGGCGGCGCTCGCGGCAGCGGCGCCTGCCGGGCTGACCTCGGTCTGCTTTGCCTGCGCAACCAGCATCGGGCCCAGCCCGCTCGCGAGGACCGCCGGGCGGCCGCACAGCGCGCCGCCGGCAAGCGGGAGCTCGGGCACGAACACGTCGTCCGAGACGGCTTCGGGGAGTCCTTCGCCGGAAAGCAGGCCTGCAGCGAGCAAAGCGAGAAACACAGGCTTGGGCTTGAGCATCCGCACCTCCCGGCAGTCGGCGAAACGATACCACGGCGAACGAGACGGGCCGGTTTCTTTTGCGTACCGTGCAGACTCGCGCTACAGTGCTCGGCGCATGGCCGCGATCCGAAAAGTTTCCATCAGCACCGGGATGTATTGGGTCGAGGTGCGGGGCGCCGACGTGCGCATCCTTTGCGGGTGTCCGGAGGATGCCGTCAAGCACCTGCTGCGCACCGGTCTGATCGTGCCGATCGAAGTGAAGGGCGTGGCCTGCGAGACCGGGCCGAACGCGATCCTGCTTTCCGATCTGGCGATTCAGAATGGGCGCGTCTGCAGCCGCTCCGAGTTTCCCGTGCTGCAGATGCTCTACAACCAGGGAATGATCGTGCCGGATCATCCGCGCAACACCGGCCAGCGGCCGCTGCTGATCGGCTCGCGCCGCCAGGTCGATGCGCAGATGGCCTACATCTTCCGCGGCAATTACGGCCTCACTTCTCGCGAAGAGCTGATGGAGACGGGCCTCACGCCCGACCAGGCCGACGAAATGATGCGCATGAAGCTCGGGTTCGCGTTCGGCCGCATCCGGCCGAGCGACGAGCTGGTCCAGCCGGTGTACGTCGAGCGCGGCCGGATCGAGATCCGCAACGGCGTGTTCATCCAGCGGCTGCGCACCAACGTGTTCGAGATCTCGTACAAGGACGAGCGCGTCGAAGTGAACCTCAATCTTGCGCCGGGCGAGACCTATCGCTGCCCCTACACGCTCGGCAACCACCTGCTGCAGCGCGACTACTTCGCGGTGGTGCACACCGGCGACGGCGACGGGTGGGACGTGAACCGCCCGGCGATGGGCAGCATCGTGCTGTTCCAGGGGCGCGTCTATCTGATCGACGCGGGCCCGAACATCGAGTTCGCGCTCACCGCGCTCGGCATCGGCGTCAACGAGCTCGACGGCATCTTCCACACGCATTGCCACGACGACCATGTCGCCGGGCTCACCGCGCTGATCCGCGGCGACCGGCGCATCGCGTACTACGCGGTGCCGATGGTGCGCGCGTCGGTCATCCGCAAGCTCGAGACCGTGATGCAGATGACCGAAGACCAGTTCAACGAGCTGTTCGAAGTGCACGACCTCGAGCTCGAGATCTGGAACGACGTCGAAGGGCTCGAAGTGAAGCCGGTGCTCTCGCCCCACCCGGTCGAGACCACGGTCTTCTACTTCCGGGTCATGTGGGAAGGCGGCTATCGCAGCTACGCTCACCTCGCCGACATCGCATCGGTCGACGTGCTGCGCAAGATGGTCGTGCCGGACGACGCACCCGCGGGAATCAGCCAGGCGCGCTTCGACAAGACCCTGCTCGACTATGCCGAGAAGACCGACGTCAAGAAGATCGACATCGGTGGCGGCCTGATCCACGGCGCCGCGGTGGATTTCCGCGACGATTCGTCCGGCAAGCTGATCCTCGCGCACACGGCGCGCAGGCTCACCGAGGAAGAGCGCGCGATCGGTTCCGGGGCGCCGTTCGGCACCGTCGACGTGCTGATCGAGGGAGTCTCCGACGAGCTGCGGCGGCGTGCGTTCAGCTACCTGCACGATTATTTTCCCGACGTGCCGATCTATCGCATCCGGCACCTGATGAACAACAAGATCCTGGTGCTGAACCCCGAGGTCATCCTGATCAAGGAAGGGCAGACGGTTTCGGACGTCTACCTGGTGCTGAGCGGCACGGTGGAAATGCTGCACCCGGGCATGCCGGGCAGCCACCTGCTTTCCGCGGGCTCGATGATCGGCGAGACGCCGGCGCTGCTCGGCAGCACGTCGAAGGAAACCTACCGCGCGGTGAGCTTCGTGCAGGCGATGCGGCTGCCGCGCGACCTCTATCTCGATTTCGTCAAGCGCAACGGGATGTACCGGCAGATCGTCGAATCGCGCGACGAGCTGGATTTCCTGCGCGGTACCTGGCTGTTCGCGGACGGCGTCTCGTGCATGACGCTCAACCGGCTGGTGCGCGAGTCGGAGCCGGTCGCGTTCCAGCGAAACGGGGTGATTCGTCCGCCCGACAGCGAGCTGCTCGTGATGCGCTCAGGCGAGGCGCTGCTCAATACGACCAGCGGCTACGAGGAGCGCCTGGGTTCCGGCGCGCATTTCGGCGCGGCTGCGCTCGCCGACGGCGCGGACGGGGAAACGCAGGTGACGATTCTCGATGCGGTGCAGGCGTATCGCGTGCCGCTCGGCTGCATCATCAACCTGCCGGTCGTGCGCTGGAAGATGCTCGAGACGCATCGCCGGCGCTACCCGCAGTAAAGGGCGCGCCTCTACTGCGGGCGCAGGCAGTACGCGTCCATCGCCAGCGCGCCGGTTTCGATCCCGTCGTAGACACGCTCGGCCTGGTACTGCGGCGCGGCCGCGCCCAGCGCCACGAACAACGGCAGGAAGTGCTCGTCGGTCGGGTGCGCCCGCACGCCGTGCGGGGACCGCGTGCGGTACTCGGTGAGCGCAGCGACGTTGTGTGCGCGGATCTGCGCGTCGACCCATGCCTGGAATTCGACCGCATAGGGCATGGGCTGCGCGCCGTCGGCGCGCCGATCGCGCAGGTTGTGGGTCATATGGCCCGACCCGATGATCAGGATCCCGTCGTCCGACAGGGGCGCGAGCGCGCGGCCGAGCGCTACGTGATGGCGGGGGCCAAGCGCCGTCTGCACCGAAATCTGCACCACCGGGATCGCGGCGTCCGGATACATATGCAGCAGCGGCGACCACGCGCCGTGATCGAGGCCGCGATCCGCGTCGACGGCCGCGGCGAACCCGGCTTTCTCGAGCAGCGCCTGCGCGCGGGCCGCGACGTCCGGCGCGCCGGGCGCGGGGTAGCGGATCTGGTACAGCGGCTGGGGGAAGCCGTGGAAATCATGAATCGTTTCGGGACGTGCGGCGCCCGTCAGCTCGGGAACCTCGGTTTCCCAATGCGCGGAAGCGATCAGGATCGCGCGCGGCTGGGGGAGTTTCGCGGCGAGCGCCGACCATGCCTCGCCCGCTGCGCCGGCATGCAGCGCGTGCATCGGCGAGCCGTGGGAGATGAAGAGTACCGGAAGGGCAGCCATCGGCCGGATGCGACCGACTTCGGATTCAGGCGTGCTCTAGCGCCAGTGCGCGGGCGGCTGCCAGGCGGGAACCGCCGTAGCGCCGACCCGCAGCATCCGGATCATGCGCAACGCCGCTTCGCTGCCGCCGTAATAGCGCGGGATGGTAATCGTTTCGCTGAAACCGAGCGCCCGATAGAACCTGCGTGCGGCCTCGTTGCTGGCGCGCAGCTCGAGATGCATGCTCTCGATGCCGGCTGTCAGCGCCGATTCGAGCAGCCACTCGAACATGCGCCGCCCGATTCCGCGCCTGCGATGCGTGGGGCGTACCGCGAGCAGCACCAGGTGCGCGCGCTCGTCGCCGAACTCCATCATCGCGAAGCCGGCGAGCGCAGTGCGATCCACGGCGGTCAGCACCGTCGTATCGCGGCGGCGGATCGCCGCCGCGACTCTCGCCGGATCGTATTTCCACGGCAGGCCCTGCTCGATATGCTCGCGGGACATCACCGCAATCGCATGCGCATCGCGCGGCGCAGCAAGACGAAGCGCGATCGCGGATTGGCTCATGCGCGGAAATGTACCATCGAAACGGAGGAAAATGAACGGGTCCAGGGAAAGGGATATCCATGGCTGAGCACTTCGACGCAATCGTGATCGGCGCCGGCCAGGCAGGGCCGGCGCTTGCCGCACGTCTCGACAAGGAGGGGCTCAAGACCGCGTTCGTCGAGCGCAAGCTGCTCGGCGGCACGTGCGTGAACACCGGCTGCGTCCCGACCAAGACGCTCGTCGCGAGCGCGCATGCGGCGCACCTCGCGCGGCGCGGGGCCGAGTTCGGTTTTTCAGCCGGCGAAATCCGTGTCGACATGAGCGCGGTCAAGCGCCGCAAGGACGGCGTGGTGAAGCAGTCCTCCGACGGCCTGGAGAAATGGATCGGCGGCATGAAGCACCTGACGTTGCTTCGCGGCCACGCGCGCTTCACCGCGCCGCGCACGATCGCCGTAAACGGGCAGTCGCTGACGGCCGACAAGGTGTTCCTCAACGTCGGCGGGCGCGCTTCGGTGCCGGACATTCCCGGCGTCAAGGACGTGCCGTTTCTGACCAACACGTCGATGATGGAGGTGGATTTCCTGCCCGAGCACCTGGTCATCATCGGCGGCAGCTACATCGGCCTGGAGTTCGCGCAGATGTACCGGCGCTTCGGCTCGCAGGTGACGGTGGTGGAGATGGCGCCGAAGCTGCTGGCGCGCGAGGACGACGACGTGGCGCAGGAGATCCGCGCGATCCTCGAGCGCGAGGGCGTTGTGATCCGTACCGGCGCGGAGTGCATGAAGCTGCAGAAGGGCGAACGAATTACCGTCGGCCTCTCCTGCCAGGAAGGGGCGCCGGTGGCAGAGGGCAGCCATGTGCTCCTCGCAGTCGGCCGCAAGCCGAACACGCACGATCTCGGACTGAAGGAAGGCGGGATCGAGGCCGACGAGCGCGGCTACATCAAGGTGGATGACGAATTGCGCACCAGCGCCGAAGGCGTATGGGCGCTCGGCGATGCGAACGGCAAAGGTGCTTTTACGCACACTTCATACAACGATTACGAGATCGTCGCCGCGAACCTGTTCGATGGCGATAAGCGCCGCGTGTCGGACCGGATCCCCGCGTACGCGCTGTTCATCGACCCGCCGCTCGGCCGTATCGGCATGAACGAAGCCGAGGCACGCAAGAGCGGCAAGAAAGTGCTGGCGGGCAAGATGCCGATGACGCGCGTCGGCCGCGCGCGCGAGGCGGGCGAGACGCAGGGCTTCATGAAGGTGCTGGTCGACGCCGACTCGGAGGAGTTGCTCGGCGCTTCGCTACTCGGTTTGAACGCCGACGAGATCGTGCATTCGCTGCTCGACGTGATGTACGCGAAGAAACCCTACACGACGATCCAGCGCGCGGTGCATATTCATCCGACGGTCACTGAGCTAATACCGACGCTGTTGGGAAGCTTGAAGCCGCTGTAGCGGGGGTGATAGCCTGCAGACTGCCGCGTCCGGTCGGGTGCAGGCCGCCCACCTTCACGTCTGGCTGGCCCACTTGGCGCACCGCTCGAGCATCGCAGGTGGCTGCCAAGCCTCCGACACGATGGCCGACTTGATTCGCTCAAGTAGTTCTCGGGCCTTGGCTTTGTCGCCGGCCAGGCAAGCGAACTTCGCATAGTTGTTGAGATTCCAAGCGTCGGGATAGCGGGCAATGACGTCGTCAAACCCGGACTTCATGTGCGGCCACACGACCATGGAATCGCTAAAAAGTTGGGTCTTAAACTGTGCTTGGGACGCGAACCAGTAGATCCTGGCGTACATTCCCTGGCCCTCTTGGCTGGAGGTCCTCTCAACTGCTTTCCGGGCGAAGTCTTCGATATCGTGCTTTCCCCCGTGCCACTTCGGAAGAAGATATTCGAGAGCCAGGAAGTAGGTTTGGTAAAAGAGCGGTTCCCGACTGAGGGCCTCGTCGAGCAGCCGATCGAACTCGCCGCGCTCCCAACTTTCGTCGCGAGCGACCGAAAGCATTAACTCATACCAACGAGGATCAACGGCGGCAATGGACTTGTGAGTCTCAAGGTTGGCCCTGGCCATTGCAATGTACCTGCGAAATGGCTCCCAAGCGTCCGGCTTCACAGTGGGCGCATACCCAGAACCGCGAATGGCCCAAGCGTGCTGGATGAATACCGAACTGTGGGCGAGGTGAGCACTGGGTGAATTCGGATAGCGTTGCACCCACCTCGTTGTCTTGCTCTCCAGGTCGCGGAAAGCCGTTTCTCGCTCCCGACCTCTGGCACTCTCGCGGATGGCCCCGTTGATAGCCGCGTGGAACAGGGTTAGCTTCCAGATCCCACTTGGCGTTCTGCTCTTCGTCGTGCGGTAGCCGTCAGAAGCCTCTTCGAGCCGAGCAAAGTCCTCCACGACGAACGCACTTCGAATCGAGATGCTAATTGCTGCACGCTCCTCCATCTCGGTTGCGGCCCGAGATTGCATCGGCGATAGAAGACCGGCTGACACGAGTAAGGGCAAGCAAAGGAGTCGCATGATCGATTGCAGAGTGCTCGTGGCCCATCCGCAGCAGCGCATTGTTAGCTGCCTCGAGGTGGCCAAGGTTCGGGCACTGCGCCAGTCTTGGCTTTTTCAAGAGCTTTGCGGAAGTTCTCGTCGGGCCACTCCCTGAGAACCCTGGCAACGACATCGTCTGCTTCGGCGGTGCGGCCGTTTAGCACAAGCAATGCCACAAGCGTCGTAGCACTATTCGAAAGAGACCGTTGAGAGAACTCGCTCATGTCCCCCCCAAACCTGCCTTCCTTAGCCATGCGCTGATGCTCTCTGTAAAGGGTCACCATCCTGTCACTTGAGCGCTTGGGGTCGATGTACTTGCCGCACAACTCATACCTTTGGGAACGAATCAATGAGCGTTCGGCGACGCCGTATGAGGACGTCGCTAGTTTTGAATTGTGCTCGTCGAGCCAGACAAAAAGCTCTGTCGTTCCCTCATCCTCATTCAGATGTTCGTTAATTGACGACACGTCATGAAAGTCGTCACGGGTCGAGTTGCCCTGGCGGATGCGCGCGACCGCCTCATCGCGTGTTGTTTTCAGGGCCTCCAAAGCCGGCGGATAGTGCTTAGCGAGATCCATCCAGTATCCGAGTGCAAACGACAGCCGTACGCCGTAGAGGCTTCTCCGGACCTTTAGGGCGTTGTGGTGAAACCACAGATGCTTTGCAAGAGCGTCCCCATATCGACCGGCCATTGCGTCGGTCTTCGCTTCGTTGAGGATGGTTGACGGATCTGGTTTTGGAGGTGGAGTCCATTGTGCGAAAGTTGAGCTCATCGCCAAAAGCACTATCGTCAATATGCGCTTGGTCACCGGCAGCTAACGTTCCGGTTTTGCCGCGCGGTGCGCGCGGCGTAGCCGCGAGCCTAACGCGTCGATCAACAACCGGCTGTGAGGCCGCAGTGGCCTGCTATGGCGTGTCATACCAATAGGAGTATCCGATTGCAGCCATTAGGCCATGCACAGAGAGCGACGCTACTACGACAACTAGAGCGAACAATGCCACTGATTTTCCCAAGGTTAGCCGCCGTCCCAACCAAGTTGCGGCGAGTGCCAACACGACGGTGTACACAATATTTATTGGCCAACCGAGGCTCTTTTCTGAAAACACGGTCCATTGGCCACCAGAGAACTCATAAGCACTGAAAGGCAGAAATAGAGGTGCCAATACATAGGCGCTCGCCCAGTAGACATAGACGCCCGCAGCTGTAATCGCCCAGAAACTGGCCGTGAAGAGTAGCCAACGAACTGAGAGAGCGCGGGTGCTCACCATTGGTGACTGCGGCCCTAACGTTATGAACGGCGGGCAGCTTTTGCCCGTCCGTTCCACCAAGACTTAGCTATCCTCCTCATTTTCCGGGTTGGTCCCTAACCTCGGCTGCTATGCGGTCTGCAAACAAGTGCGCTTTGTTCTTGTCGATTGCATCAGCGAGCTTCGAACGCAACTCTTTGTGATTGGTAAAGAAATGCACGTTCATATGGATATCGAAGTGGATTTTGGTTGGTGTTCCAGGCATTAGCACGCTTTGCTTACTTGCGACGTAGACAACGGGTCGCGGGAGTGCTTCTGCAAACCCCGCTTCGAAGTAGCACGACGGCCTTTCGTCAGTTAGGTCTGCGATGACAAAGGCCGCGTCGCGTATCTCCTTCTTGATACGGCCCACGAGATCTTCCAGCGGATGTTCTTTGTCGATTCGTATTGCGACCCCGCCTGCCTTTGCCACAACAGATTCGATTGCGACAAATCGTTCGTCATATTCCCGAAACACGCGCTGGTCTTCCTGAGTTCCATGCTTCTCGCCTTGAATCGGCATTACAACGAAGACGCGAGGTGCGTTCCTTCCGAGGAGCTTCTGGGCCTTTGCCGCGAATCGCGGATACTGATTTCGTTTTCCCTTCGTCTCATCCGTTAGTGGGCCTTTGCGCTTGTCCCATGCGGCGGCGGTTTCATAGATGCGTAGCTCGAGTACCTGATAGGTCTGCGTGCCAGAACCCCACTTCATCGCAATCGTGCCTTTGGAGACGAATGGCAGAACAACCTCCGACAGCATGCGGTCCTCGCTCCGGTTCGGAATCGTCTTCTGCCGATTTCCAGAAAGGACCGCAATTGCGTGGAATCGCACAAAGTCTCCCTTTTGGTGAGGGCTAACTAGTGTTTAACCCTCATCGGTACGATGCTAAAACCATCCATATGTAGATGCAACGATTCATAGGTGGATCGCGCGATATGCCGGCAGATAGCGAGAGTTATAGAACCTCCATTCCGAGCGTTTGCGCCCGATCGCTGATCAGCAACTCTTTGCGTCGAGCCAGCGCATTTCCCACAGCGGCTGTTGTGGGCGCCAGGTTGGCCCTCTACTCTTCCGCCGTCGGATCCGGAGAGCTGAGTTCCGTCGTCACCGTCGCGGGCCGGCCCGGCAGCACCAGTGCGGACCCGGTCGCGACCGCGACCTTCTTGCCGTCGGCGTCGAACACTTCCGAGGTCGCGATGACGACGCTGCGGCCGCGATGCATCACGGTACCGTGCGCGACGAGTTCGCGTCCATCCGGCACGACCGGACGCAGGAAGTAGACCTTCAAATCGACGGGCGCGAACGCGGTGCCGGCTGGTACTGTCGTCTGGACCGCGCCGTCGATCGCAGTGCCGGCAAGAAATGCGGTCGCTCCGCCGTAGAGACGGCCTTTCACCGGTGCGCAGAACCATTCGCTCGCCGGCATCTTCCAGCGCGTCTTTCCTTCTTCGGCTTCGAGCGGCGTGATGCCGAAGAAACGGTTGAGCGGGGGCGATGGCAGCTCCTGGCGGATGAGACCGCGCAGGACATCGAGTCCGCTCATGCGCGCCCAGATTTCCTGCGGAAGCACTTCACCGACGATCGGTCGCTCGTAAGGATGTGGCGTTGGCCACTGCGGCTCTGCGATGCGCGGCGGATTCTTCAGCGCGTGCTCGACCATTTCCCACGGCGCCGAGATGCGCGGGAGGATTGCGCATCGGCTGCTCGTCACCGCGATCAGCCTGCCTGCGTCGTCCGTTACGTCGACCTGCGAGACGGCGATGGTCTTGCCGGCGTGGATCAGCCGGCCTTTTGCAGTGAGCGTTCCGCTGCGCGGCACGACGGTACGCAAGAAGGACAAAGAAATCTCGGCTGAAGTGAATGGGGTCGCAGGCGGCAGCGCAGTCTGCACGGTACAACCGAGCGGCGCGTCCACGAGCAGCGCGAGCGTGGCGCCGGACACGACGCCTTGCGGAGGAAGCAGCCAGTCGGTCACGGGCATTGTGAACGTCGCGCTGCCGGGCTCTGCCGCGCAGAGGCGCAGCCCGCAGAAATAGCCGATCGGCGGCGGGAGGCTGCCGCCTTCGACGAGGATGCGCAGGTGGTCGAGGCCGGAGAGCGCGACGAACTGCCCCGGGTCGGTGTAGAACCCGCGCACCGGCTCCTGCCAGGGTGGTGTTTCGTTCGCCGTCATTTAGACTGCTGCATTTTCTCCCGCGAGGCATCACGATGCAAAGAAGAAAACGCCCGAACTTCCTCGTCATCCTGGTCGACGATCTGCGCTACGACGAGTTCGGCGCCGGCGGGCATCCGTACATGAAGACGCCGCACATCGACCGCATCGCGCACGAAGGCGCGCTTTTCGAGCGCGCGTTTCACACCACGCCGATCTGCTCGCCGAACCGCGCTTCGATC
>Ga0075429_100000520_pt1 | contig 29239 bp, 24 predicted proteins | sample RhiMetdeltSRZDD3_FD_75295 | JGI IMG/M metagenome (GOLD analysis project Ga0075429, IMG submission 75295) | Populus rhizosphere microbial communities from Tennessee, USA - Rhizosphere MetaG P. deltoides SRZDD3 | ecosystem: Host-associated > Plants > Roots > Rhizosphere > Soil | place: USA...
TCGGCGTCGGGCGCGCCGGCGGACTGCAGCACCGCCGCGTGGATGCCGTTGCCCGCGACGCCGCGCAGGTCCAGCCGGTCCTGCATGGCGTGCAGGCGGTCGGGGTCGGTGTCGACCACCGTGATGTCGTTCTGCTCCGAGACGAGGTTCTCGGCGACGCTCTCGCCCACGCGACCGGCACCGAGGATGATGATGTTCACGTCAGTCGCGGGCCGCCGCCCTCACCCTCTGCCGCAGGCGGAAGAGGGAACGCACCGGGACGCGCCTCACCCTCTCCCGCTGGCGGGAGAGGGCCGGGGGTGAGGGTGGCGCCACGCAGGGTCACCGCCCCATGCCGCTACGCGAGCGCCCTTCCGATCAGGATCTTCTGCACGTCGCTCGTCCCCTCGTAGATCTGGCACACGCGCACGTCGCGGTAGATGCGCTCCACCGGGAAGTCGCTCACGTAGCCGTAGCCGCCGTGCACCTGGATCGCCGCGCTGCACACCGCCTCGGCCATCTCGCTGGCGAAGAGCTTGGCCATCGCGGCCTCCTTCAGGCAGGGCTTGCCGGCGTCCTTCAGGCTCGCCGCGTGGTGGATGAGCTGGCGCGCCGCCTCGATCTTCGTCGCCATCTCGGCCAGGCGGAACTGCACCGCCTGGTGCTCGAAGATCGGCCGGCCGAAGGCGACGCGCTCCTTGCTGTAGGCGAGCGCCGCCTCGAACGCCGCGCGCGCCATGCCGACGCTTTGCGCCGCGATGCCGATGCGCCCGCCCTCCAGCCCCGACAGCGCGATCTTGAGCCCCTGCCCCTCGTCGCCGAGCCGGTGGTCGGCCGGGACGCGGCAGTTCTCGAACACGATCTGTGCGGTGTCGCTCGCGTGCTGGCCCAGCTTGTCCTCCAGGCGCGCCACGATGTAGCCGGGCGCGGACGTGGGCACGACGAAGGCGCTGATGCCCTTCTTGCCGGCCGCCTTGTCGGTCACCGCCATGACGATGGCGAGGTCGCCGTTCTTGCCGCTCGTGATGAACTGCTTGACGCCGTTCAGCACGTAGTGGTCGCCGTCGCGCACGGCCGTCGTGCGCAGGCCGTCGGCCTGCGAGCCGACGTGCGGCTCGGTGAGGCAGAACGCGCCGAGCATGCGGCCGCTCGCGAGCGGCTTCAGCCAGCGGTCCTTCTGCGCGTCGTTCGCCCACGCCATGAGGATCGAGCAGACCGGGCAGTTGTTGACGCTCACCACGGTGGAGGTGGCGCCGTCGCCGGCGGCGATCTCCTCGAGGATGAGCGCGAGGCTCAGGTAGTCGAGGCCCGCGCCGTCCCATTCGGCGGGCACCGCCACGCCGTAGCAGCCGAGCTCCGCCAGGCCGCGCAGTTCCTCCCTCGGAAAGCGGCACTCGCGGTCCCAGCGCGCGGCGTGCGGGGCGATGCGGTCCTGCACGAAGGCCCGCACGGCCTCCTGCACGGCGCGATGGTCGTCGGAGAGCAGCATGGGCGTCAGACGAGCTCGAGCGATACCGCGGTGGCTTCGCCGCCGCCGATGCACAACGCCGCCACCCCCTTGCGCAGGCCGCGCTTGCGCAGCGCGCCGAGCAGCGTGACCACGATGCGCGCACCGCTCGCGCCGATGGGATGGCCCAGCGCCACCGCGCCGCCGTGCACGTTCACGATCTCGTGCGGCAGCTTGTACTCGGCCATCGCCGCCATGGTGACCGCGGCGAACGCCTCGTTGACCTCCCACAGGTCCACGTCCTTGGCGACCCAGCCGGTCTTCTTCAGCACCTTGTCGATGGCGCCGATGGGCGCGGTGGTGAAGGCGCCGGGCGCCTGCGCGTGCACCGAGTGCGCGAGCAGGCGCGCCACCGGCTGGCAGCCCATCTTCTCGGCCGTGGACGCGCGCATCAGCACGAGCGCGGCCGCGCCGTCGGAGATGCTGGACGCGGTGGCCGCGGTGATCGTGCCGTCCTTCTTGAACGCGGCCTTGAGCCCCGCGATCTTGTCCAGCTTCGCCTTGAACGGCTGCTCGTCGAGCCTCACCACCGTCTCGCCCTTCGCGCCGGCGAGCGTCACGGGCGCGATCTCCCACTCGAAGCTGCCGTCCTCGTTGGCCTTCCTGCTGCGCTCGGTGGAGGCGATGGCGAAGCGGTCCATCGCCTCGCGCGTGAAGCCGTACTGCGCCACGCACTCCTCGGCGAACACGCCCATCGCCTTGCCCGCGCCGCCCGGCAGCTTCTCGTACGCGTCTTCCAGGCCGTCGAGCGCCATGTGGTCGTACATCTGCGTGATGCCGTACTTGACGCCCTTGCGCACGAAGGTGAGGTGCGGCGCGTTGGTCATGCTCTCCATGCCGCCCGCGACCAGCACGTCGGCGGTGCCGGCGCGCAGCATGTCGTGCGCGAACATCATCGCGCGCATGCCGGAGCCGCACATCTTCGAGAGCGTCACCGCGCCCGTGCCCTGGGGCAGGCCCGCGCCCAGCGTGGCCTGGCGCGCCGGCGCCTGGCCCTGGCCGGCCATCAGGCAGTTGCCGAGCAGCACCTCGTTCACGGACTCGCCGGGCACGCCCGCGCGCTCGACCGCCGCCCTGACGGCGACGGCGCCCAGCCGGTGCGCGGCGAGCGCGGCGAAGTCGCCGAGCAGGCCGCCGATGGGCGTGCGCGCGGCGGAAACGATGACGATGGGGTCGGATGCGGACATGGCGGTTCTCCTGGGAAGGGGTCAGGCAACGGCGGCGAGGGCCACGCCCTCGCGCCCGCGGCGCTGGTGCTTGAAGCGCTTGGAGGCCTCGTAGGGAAAGACGTCGTGCACGTGGCCGGCGACGATGCGCTCCTTGTGGCCCTGCCAGAAGGCCGCGTCGAGCAGGTCGGCGTGGTGCCTCATGAACGCCTCGCGGATGACGGGATTGCCGAGCAGGAACGGCGCGAAGGTCTCGGGGAACACGTCCTTCGGGCCGACGCGGTACCACACCTCGCCGGACATCTCCTCCTCCTCGTTGCGCGGCGACGGCACGCGCCGGAAGTTGCACTCGGTGAGGTATTCGATCTCGTCGTAGTCGTAGAAGACGATCTTGCCGTGGCGCGTGACGCCGAAGTTCTTGAACAGCATGTCGCCCGGGAAGATGTCGGCGGCGACCAGGTCCTTGATGGCGTTGCCGTACTCGATGATCGCGCGCTGGATCTGCTCGGGCGTGGCGTCCTGCATGTAGATGTTGAGCGGCACCATGCGGCGCTCGATGTACAGGTGCCGGATGACGAGGTCGTCGCCGTCCTCCTCCACCAGGCTGCCGCAGAACTGCTTCAGCTCCTCCACCAGCGCGTCCTCGAAGCGCGCGCGCGGGAAGGCGACGTTGGAGTACTCGAGCGTGTCGGCCATGCGGCCCACGCGGTCGTGCGTCTTCACGAGCAGGTACTTGCTCATGATGATCTCGCGCGTCATGCCCTCCTTCTGCGGCGGGAAGAAGTCCTTGATCACCTTGAACACGAACGGGAACGACGGCAGGTCGAACACCAGCATCACCATGCCCTTGATGCCGGGCGCGATGCGGAAGCGGTCGCTCGAGTGGCGCAGGTGGTAGAGGAAGTCGCGGTAGAAGAGGTTCTTGCCCTGCTTGTGCAGGCCGATGGCGCTGTAGATCTCCGAGCGCGGCTTGCGCGGCATGAGCGAGCGCAGGAACTGCACGTACGCCGAGGGCACCTCCATGTCGACCATGAAGTACGCGCGCGCGAACGAGAACAGGATCTGCAGGTCGTCCTCGCCGTGCAGCAGGGCGTCGATCACCAGCTTGCCCTGCGGCGAATGCAGGATGGGCAGCGCGAACGGCAGCTCCCAGAAGCCGTTGATCACCTTGCCGACGACGTAGGCGCCCTTGTTGCGGAAGAACAGGCTCGTCAGCACCTGCACCTGGAAGTTGGCGCGCGGGCGGAAGTCGCCGATGTGCGCCATCACCGCGGCCATCACGTCGTCGATGTCGCGCTCCAGGTCCTCGAACGGGCGCTGCAGCTGGAAGTTGTGGATGATGCGCAGCCAGCACTCGCGCATCGATTCCTTCGAGGGGTAGTACGCGCGGTACGTGGGCAGCGAGGCCGGCTCGTCGTTCTCGATGTACTCGGTGGAGATGGCCGGGCGCACGAAGATGAAGTCGTTCTTGAAGTAGCTGCGGTGCAGGATCTTGGTGGTCACCGAGTTGAAGAACGTCTCCGCGAGCTCCGGCTGGTGGTGGTTGGTGAGCAGGCCGATGTAGTGCAGCTTCACCTGCTGCCACACGTCCATCGAGAGCGAGGCGGCGTTGAACTCGGTCTGCAGGCGCTCGGCGCCTTCGTCCACGCGCTTGTCGTAGAACTCGATGCGCTCGCGCTGCGCGTACTGCTGGCCATGCCAGTCGGCGTTCTCGAAGCGCTGCTTGGCCGCCTTGTTGGTCGCCTGGAAGAGCCGGTAGTGCTTGTTGAAGCCGTCGAGCATCGCCTGCGCGATGTCGAAGGCGCGGCTGTCGCTCAGCGCGCGCGGGAAGACGGTGGCGTTGCGCATCAGCGCGTCCCCGCACCGGCGTGCCGGGCCCGCACGCCGGCGAGCGCGCGCTCGTAGGCCGGCGCCAGCTCGTCGCCGTGGGCCACCGTCATGCCGAGGTCGTCGATCACGCCGTTGTTCAGGCCGTAGACCCAGCCGTGCACCACCAGCTCCTGCCCGCGCGCCCAGGCGTCCTGCACGACGGTGGTCTGGCACGCGTTGAGCGCCTGCTCCACCACGTTCAGCTCGCACAGCGCGTTCACGCGCTCGTGCCGGGGCAGCGTGTCCAGCCAGGCCTGGTGCCGGTTGCGCACGTCCTGCACGTGGCGGATCCAGTTGTCGGCCAGGCCGATGCGGCGGTCGTCGAGCGCGGCCGCCACGCCCCCGCAGTTGGAATGGCCGACGACGATGATGTGGCGCACGTGCAGCACGTCGGCGGCGAACTGGATCACCGACAGGCAGTTGAGGTCCGAATGGACCACCACGTTCGCGACGTTGCGGTGCACGAACAGCTCGCCCGGCGCCAGGTCGACCAGCTCGTTGGCCGGCACGCGGCTGTCGGCGCAGCCGATCCACAGGTACTGCGGCGCCTGCTGGCGCAGCAGGCCGGTGAAGAAGCCGGGGCTGCGCGCCTCCATCTTCTTCGCCCAGAGGCGGTTGCTTTCCAGCAGTTCGGTCAGTTGCGTGGTCATGGCAGGGCAGCCGGTGCGGATGGCCGGAGTTTACGTAGCGCGGCCCGGACCCTCACAGGGTCTCGGCGAACAATTCGCGGCCGATCAGCATGCGCCGGATCTCGCTCGTGCCGGCGCCGATCTCGTACAGCTTGGCATCGCGCCACAGGCGCCCGAGCGGGAACTCGTTGATGTAGCCGTTGCCGCCGAACACCTGGATGCCCTCGCCCGCCATCCACGTCGCCTTCTCGGCGCACCAGAGGATGACCGAGGCGCAGTCCTTGCGCACCTGGCGCACGTGCCCGTCGCCGAGCCGGTCGAGGTTCTTGCCGACGGTGTAGCAGAACGCGCGCGCCGCCTGCAGCACGGTGTACATGTCGGCCACCTTGCCCTGCACGAGCTGGAACTCGCCGATGCTCTGGCCGAACTGCTTGCGGTCGTGGATGTAGGGCATCACGTTGTCCATGACCGCCTGCATGATGCCGACCGGCCCGGCGGCCAGCACGGCGCGCTCGTAGTCCAGCCCGCTCATGAGCACCTTGGCGCCGCCGTTGAGCGCGCCCAGCACGTTCTCCGCGGGCACCTTCACGTCCTGGAACACGAGCTCGCCGGTGTGGCTGCCGCGCATGCCGAGCTTGTCGAGCTTCTGCGCGATGGAAAAGCCCGCCATGCCCTTCTCGACCAGGAACGCGGTGACGCCGCGCGCGCCGAGCTGCGGCTCGGTCTTCGCGTAGACCACCAGGGTGTCGGCGTCGGGCCCGTTGGTGATCCACATCTTGGTGCCGTTGAGCACGTACGCGCCGCCCTTTTCCTCGGCGCGCAGCTTCATCGAGATGACGTCGGAGCCGGCGCCCGGCTCGCTCATCGCGAGCGCGCCCACGTGCTCGCCGCTGATCAGCTTCGGCAGGTACCTGCGCTTTTGCGCCTCGGTGCCGTTGCGATTGATCTGGTTGACGCACAGGTTGCTGTGCGCGCCGTACGAGAGGCCGACCGACGCCGAGGCGCGGCTGATCTCCTCCATGGCGATCATGTGGGCGAGGTAGCCGAGGCCGGCGCCGCCGTATTCCTCCGGCACGGTGATGCCGAGCACGCCGAGCGCGCCCATCTTGCGCCACAGGTCCATGGGGAACTGGTCGCTGCGGTCGATCTCGGCCGCACGCGGAGCGATCTCGGCCTGCGCGAACCCGCGCACGGCGTCGCGCAGCGCGTCGATGTCGGCGCCGAGGTCGAAGTCGAGGCCGGGCAGGTGCGTCATGGGGGTCTCCTGTGATCGAGGGCAGTGTTCGAGCACGGCCCTAGTGCTGGATGTCGCGGCCGGTCACGGTCATCACGGTGGCCGACAGGGTGGCCACGAGCTTCTCGTGCGCGCCGTCGTCGGCGAACTGGAACGCGCGGCCCTCGGTCACGCTGATCGTGCGCCCCGCCTTCACCACCTGGCCCTCGATGCGCAGGCGCGGGCCGCGCGCGGGCGCGAGCAGGTTGATCTTGAACTCGATGGTGAGCACCGCGGCGTCGGCCGGCATGAGCGTGGCGGCGGCATAGCCGCACGCCGAGTCGAGCGCCGCGGCCAGCATGCCCGCGTGGATGAAGCCGTGCTGCTGGGTGAGCGACTCGCGGTGGCGCATCGCCATCGCGATGCGGCCCGGCTCCACCGACTCCAGCGTGGCGCCCAGGGTCGCCATCGCCGCCTGGCGGCCGAAGGAAGCGCGCACGCGCGCGGCGAAGTCGGGGTCGGCAGGCTGCATGGCGGCTTCGTGTTGACGTTTACGTAAACGTCAATCATAGCGGGTCACCCCCGCCGGCCCGGCGGGGTTTTCAAGGGTAGCGGACCGGCTGGCCCGGCGGCTCGGGCAACGGGATGAACTCGGTCTCCCCGGGCACCGGGGCAAAGCGCTGCCGGCGCCAGTCCTCCTTGGCCTGCTCGAGGCGCTCCGGGGAGCTCGCGACGAAGTTCCAGGCGAGAAAGCGCGGGCCGTCCATCGGCTCGCCGCCCAGCAGCACGAGGCGCGTGACGGCCGGCCCGCCGCCGGCCAGCGTGACCGAGGCGCCGCGGCGCAGCACGATGAGCTGCGGCGTGTGGAAGCGGCCGTCCGCGCCCAGGTCGAGCACGCCGTCCACGAGGTAGATCGCCTGCTCGGCGTAGGTCGCGGGCATCCCCAGGCGGGCGCCCGGCTCGAGGCGCACGTCGACGTAGAACAGCGGCCAGCGCGTGGGCACCGGCGCGCGCCGGCCGAAGGACTCGCCGGCCACGATGCGCGCCGTCACGCCCTCCCCCGACTCCACCGGCAGCGCGTCGGCGCCGATGTGGACGAACTCGGGCTCGCATTCCTCGTCGCGCTGCGGCAGCGCCACCCAGCATTGCAGCCCCGACAGCGACGTGCCGGCCGCGCGCAGCTCGGGCGCGGTGCGCTCGGAATGCACGATGCCGCGGCCCGCGGTCATCCAGTTCACCTCGCCGGGGCGGATGGGCTGCACGCTGCCGAGGCTGTCGCGGTGCAGGATCTCGCCCTCGTAGAGGTACGTGACGGTGGCCAGCCCGATGTGCGGGTGCGGCCGCACGTCGAGCCCCTTGCCGGGAGCGAAGGCGACGGGGCCCATCTGGTCGAGGAACACGAAGGGCCCGACCATGCGGCGCTGCGCCGACGGGATCGCCCGCCGGACCTCGAAGCGCTCGCCCAGGTCATGGGTGCGCGGCACGACGATCGTCTCGAGCGAGGCACTGGGGCGCACATCGGTCATGGGCATTCCTTTCCTGCGCGGTACGGCGAGGGCGAATGATGCGACAGCGGCTCTATATTCGCCACGTGCCGACCCCATCACCCGTGTCCGAACCGCCGCGCGCCCCGGGTTTCGGCGAAGCGCTGCGCTTCTGGCTGAAGCTGGGCTTCGTCAGCTTCGGCGGCCCGGCCGGGCAGATCGCGCTCATGCACCAGGAACTGGTCGAACGGCGGCGCTGGATCTCGGAGCGGCGCTTCCTGCACGCGCTCAACTACTGCATGGTGCTGCCGGGGCCCGAGGCGCAGCAGCTCGCCACCTACATCGGCTGGCTGCTGCACCGCACGTGGGGCGGCATCGCGGCCGGGGCGCTGTTCGTGCTGCCGTCGCTGGCGATCCTGATCGCGCTGTCGTGGATCTACCTGGCGTGGGGCGACACGCCGCTGGTGGCCGGCCTCTTCTACGGCATCAAGCCGGCGGTGACGGCGATCGTGCTGCACGCGGCGCACCGCATCGGCTCGCGGGCGCTCACGAACGGCTGGCTGTGGGCGATCGCGGCGGCCGCGTTCGTCGCCGTCTTCGCCGGCGGCGTGCCGTTCCCGCTCATCGTGCTCGGCGCGGCGCTCGTGGGCGCGATCGGCGCACGCGCCGCGCCGTCGCGCTTCGCGGCCGGCGGAGGCCACGGCGCCGCCACGGCGTGCACCGGCCGCGCGGTGATCGACGACACCACCCCCACCCCGGCGCACGCGCTGCACCGCTGGCCGCGCTTCGCCGCGGTGGCCGCGGCGGGGCTGGGCCTGTGGACCGCGGCGATGGGCACGCTGCTGGCCGCGGGCGGCTGGGACGGCACGCTGTCCCAGATGGGCTGGTTCTTCACCAAGGCGGCGCTGCTGACCTTCGGCGGCGCCTATGCGGTGCTGCCGTACGTGGTCGACGGCGCGGTCGAGCAGCACGGCTGGCTCACGGCGACGCAGATGATCGACGGGCTCGCGCTCGGGGAGACCACGCCCGGACCGCTCATCATGGTGGTGGCCTTCGTGGGCTTCGTCGGCGGCTGGACGCACGGCGTGCTGGGGCCCGAGTCGCGCGCGGCGGGCGGCGCGCTCGCGGCGACGGTCGTCACCTTCTTCACCTTCCTGCCGTCGTTCGTCTTCATCCTGCTCGGCGGTCCGCTGGTGGAAACGACGCACAAGGACGTGCGCTTCACCGCGCCGCTCACCGCGATCACCGCGGCGGTGGTGGGCGTCATCCTCAACCTGGCGGTGTTCTTCGCGGCGCACGTGTTCTGGCCCGACGGGCCGGGCGGGCGCTTCGACGCCGCGAGCGCGGCGATCGCGGCGATCGCGGCCGTCGCGCTGTTCGTCTTCCGGCGCGGGGTGATGGAGGTGATCGGCGCGGCCGCGGCGGCGGGGCTGGTCGTCTCGTGGCTCGCGCGGGCGTGAAGGCCCGCGCGGGTCACCCCTTGCGCCGGGCCCCTTCGGCGAGCAGGCGCCGCGCTTCCTTCTCGTGCGCGCGCACCTCCTCGAGGTTGGCGTGCAGGTCCGCGAGCTGCTGCTCGAGCTGCGCCCGATGCGCCGCCAGCACCACCAGGAACTTCCTGAGCTGCGGCTGCGTGTCGCGCGGCGACTCGTACATGTCCACCAGCTCCTTCACCTCCGCCAGCGTCAATCCGAGCCGCTTGCCGCGCAGCGTGAGCTTCAGTCGCGTGCGGTCGCGCGCGGTGTAGATGCGCTTGCGGCCGCTGCGCTGCGGCGAAAGCAGCCCGCAGTCCTCGTAGAACCGGATCGCGCGGGTGGTGAGGTCGAACTCCTTGGCGAGCTCGCTGATGGTGTAGGTGGGCACCGCGACAGGCGGCGGCGACGCATGGGCGACAGCGTGGGCGGACATTGCCGGTAGACTGGGGCACGTTGACGTTTACGTAAAGTGTAAGTGAACCCCCTCGAACACCAGCTGAGCTATCCCTTCGGGGACACCGTTCCCGCGCCGGGCCGCACGCACGAGATCGCGCCGGGGGTGCGGTGGGTGCGCATGGGGCTGCCCTTCGCGCTCGACCACATCAACCTCTGGCTGCTGCGCGACGAGCAGGACGGCCGCGCCGGCTGGACCATCGTCGACTGCGGCATCACGAACGACGCGACGCGCGCCGCCTGGGAGCAGGTGTTCGCCGAGGAGCTCGACGGGCTGCCGGTGGTACGCGTGATCGTGACCCACATGCATCCCGACCACATCGGCCTCGCGCACTGGCTCACCGAGCGCTGGCAATGCCGCCTGTGGATCAGCGCCACCGACTTCAACGCCGCGACCGTCGCCAGCCGCTCCACCACCGGTTTCGGCGGCGCCGGCGCGGCGATGTTCATGGCGAGCCACGGCCTCACCGACCCCGATTCGGTGGAGAAGGTGAAGGCGCGCGCCAACTACTACGCGAGCATGGTGCCGCACGTGCCGGCGCGCTTCCGGCGGCTGATGGACGGCGACGTCGTCTCCATCGGCCCGGCGAACGCGAAGGACGACTGGGCCTGCATCGCCGGCTACGGCCATGCGCCGGAGCATATGTCGCTGCACTGCGCGGCGCGCGGCCTGCTGATCTCCGGCGACATGGTGCTGCCGCGCATCTCCACCAACGTGAGCGTGATCGACCAGGAGCCCGAGGCCGACCCGCTGCCGCTGTACCTCGCGTCGATCGAGCGCCTGCGCGCGCTGCCCGCCGACACGCTCGTCCTGCCCTCGCACGGCAAGCCGTTCCGGGGGCTGCACGAGCGCATCGACCAGCTCGCCGCGCATCACGACGAGCGCTTCGCCGAGCTGCTCGCCGCCTGCGCGAGCGGGCCGAAGAGCGCGGCCGAGCTGCTCTCGGTGCTGTTCCACCGCAAGCTCGACCTGCATCAGACGACCTTCGCGATGGGCGAATCGGTGGCGCACCTGAATGCGTTGTGGCATGCGGGGCGGCTGAAGCGGACGATGGACGCCGACGGGGTGTATCGGTTCGCGCTCGCCTGAGCCGGCGCAGCGCCCGCACCTGCGAAGCTGTGCCGCGGAGTCGGCTCACTCAGAGCCGAGCCGACCGTTCGCAGGCGAATCGTTCACAGGCTCTGACTCCGCGGATCCCTCCCCTGCCGGGCCGGCGTGGCGTGTGCCGGCCTCAATCGAACACCGGCAGCACCTGCTCCTTCAGCCCCCCGCGCAGCCGCTCGTAGTCCGGCACCACCGAGCGCACGACGTCCCAGAAGCGCGGGCTGTGGTCCATGTGCCGCAGGTGCGCGAGCTCGTGCACCACGACGTAGTCGATCGTCGGCAGCGCGCAGTGGATGAGCCGCCAGTGCAGGCGGATCGCGCCGTCGGCCGAGGCGCTGCCCCAGCGCGTGCGCGCCGACGACAGCGCCAGCCGCGTGACGCGCACCTTCAGCCGCTCGGCGAAATGGCGGCAGCGCTCCTCGAACACGCGGCGCGCCTGCCGCTGCAGCCAGCTTTGCACCGCATCGCGGATCTGCGCGGCGCCCGCGGTGGCCGGCAGGCCGACGCGCAGCGTGGGCGGCGACGCCGGGTCGTCGGCATGCAGCACCGCGCCGGTGGTCCGCGCGTCGAGCACGACGACCACCGGCTGCCCGAGGAACGGGATGCGCACGCCGTCGCGCCAGTCGACGCGCGCCTGCTGCAGCCGCTGCTGGCGCTCCTGCTGCTCGCACAGCTTGCGCACGATCCAGGCGCCCTTTTCGCGCAACGCGGCCTCGATGTCGGCCAGGCCCACCCATTTCGGCGCGCTCACCGCCAGGCCCTCGTGCCCGACGACGAAGCCGATCGTGCGCCGGCGCGCGCGGCGCAGCGCGTAGCCGACGACGCGCGCGCCCAGCTGGATCTCGTGCGTGGCCAGCGGATGGCGCAACGCCGGCTCCTGCGGCTCGTCGAAACGCAGCGCGAGCTGGGCGGCAAGCGGATCGGCGCAAGCGCCGCTGCGCGGGCGGGCCATCGGCCGCGATCCTAGGAACGCCCCGCGGCGGCCGTGGTCGGGCGCGGAGGCGCGTACGCCTCGGGGTCGAGCCGCCTCATCTCGCCCTCGATCCAGCGCTCCACGTCGCGCATCAGCGCCTCGGAATCGCGCCCGGCCGCGGGCATGACGGGTCCGATGGACACGTCGATCACCCCCGGGCGCAGCACGAACGACTTGCGCGGCCAGCAGCGCCCCGACGTGACCGCGATGGGCAGCACCGTCGCGCCGGTGACCGCCGCGAGCCGCGTGCCGCCGGTCTTGTACGTGCCCTGCGAGCCGCGCGTCGTGCGCGTGCCTTCCGGGAACATGATGATCCAGTTGCCCTGCGCGAGCAGGCGCCGCCCCTGCTCGGCGACCTTCGCCCAGGCCTCGGTGCGGCGGCTGCGATCGATGTGGATCATGTCGAGCCGCGCCATCGCCCAGCCGAAGAACGGGATGTAGAGCAGCTCGCGCTTGAACACGTAGCTGAGCGGATGCGGCATCAGCACCGGGAAGGCGAAGGTCTCCCACGTGGACTGGTGCTTGGGCAGCAGCACGACCGGGCCGCTGCGGTCGGCAGCCTGGAGGTTCTCCTCGCCCAGCACGCGCCAGCGCACGCCGCAGATCACGCGCGCGCCGAGGATGGCCAGGCGCAGCCAGACGATGGTGAGCCGGTAGAGCGGCGTGCCGCGCAGGAAGAGCGAGCCCACGATCGACACGATCGCCCAGGGCACGACCGTGGCCGCGAGCCACAGCACGAACATCGCCGAGCGCACCGACCAGACGAGGCTCATCCGATGCGGCCGAAGGCGGAATCGCTCTCGCCGACGAAGCCGCGCAGCTGGCGCTCGCGCGCGATGAGCGCGTCGGCGAAGGCGCTCAGGTCCGCGTGCACCAGCGTGCCGGGCACCTGCTGCACGATCTGCTCCACCTGCAGGTCGTCGAGCGGGGCGCACTTGCCGGTGCGCACGAGGTGCGTGCGGCAGCCGGCCGCGCGGCCGGCCTGCAGGTCGCGCAGGGAATCGCCCACCACCGGCACCTCGGACAGGTCGATGCCGTAGCGCTCGGCGATCTGCAGCATCAGGCCGGGCAGCGGCTTGCGGCAGTCGCATTGCTCCTCGGGCGCGTGCGGGCAGAAGAACACCGCGTCGATGCGGCCGCCGTGCTTGCCGAGCATCTGGTTCATGCGCGCGTGCATGGCGTTGAGCATCGCCATGTCGAACAGGCCGCGACCGAGCCCCGACTGGTTGGTGGCGAGCACCGTGTGCCAGCCGGCGTGGTTGAGGCGCGCGATGGCTTCCAGCGCGCCCGGCAGCGCCACCCACTCCTCGGGCGACTTGACGTAGTCGTCGCGATCCTCGTTGATCGTGCCGTCACGATCGAGGATGATGAGCTTCATCGGGGCGGTCGGCACGACGTCAGCTCGCCAGCCTGGAAAGATCGGCCACGCGGTTCATCGCCGCGTGCATCTGCGACAGCAGCGCCAGCCGGTTGGCGCGCAGCCCGACGTCGTCCACGTTGACCATCACGTCGTCGAAGAACGCATCGACCGGCGTCTTGAGCGCGGCCAGCGCCTGCAGCGACGCGGTGTAGTCGCCGCAGGCGAAGGCGTCGTCGGAGCGCGGCACCACGCGCTGCAGCGCCTCGAACAGCGCCTGCTCGGCCGGTTCGGTGAGCCGCGCGCGGTCCACCGATCCGGCGGCGCCCTGCTCGCTCTTCCTGAGGATGTTGCCCACGCGCTTGTTGGCGGCGGCCAGCGCCTCGGCCTCGGGCAGCGCCTTGAAGGCGCGCACCGCGGCCAGCCGCTTCGGGATGTCGGCCCACAGGCGGGGCTTCGCCTCGACCACCGCCTCCACTTCCTGCGCGCTGTAGCCGGCGTCGCGCAGGTAGCCGGTCAGGCGCTCGCGCAGGAAGAAGCCCACCTCGCCTTGCGCCTGGCCATGGCCCGGCGGGAAGGCGTGGAAGGCGACCGACACGAGCTCCGTCACGTCCAGCGGCAGCGCGCGCTCGACGAGCATGCGGATGAGGCCGAGCGCGTGGCGGCGCAGGGCGAACGGGTCCTTGTCGCCGGTGGGGACCTGCCCGATGCCGAACAGGCCCGCGAGCGTTTCCAGCTTGTCGGCCAGCGCCACCGCGATGCCGGCGAGGTTGCGCGGCAACGCGTCGCCGGCGAAGCGCGGCTTGTAATGGTCCTCGACGGCGAAGGCGATGTCGTCGCCCAGGCCGTCGTGGCGCGCGTAGTACGCCCCCATGACGCCTTGCAGCTCGGGGAACTCGCCGACCATGTCGGTGAGCAGGTCCGCCTTGGCGAGCATCGCCGCCTGGTCGGCCTGCTGCACGAGCGGATCTCCCCCGAGCGTCTTCGCGATGGCGCGCGCAATGGCGCGCACGCGCTCCACCCGCTCGCCCTGGGTGCCGAGCTTGTTGTGGTAGACCACCTTGGCGAGCCCGGGCACGCGCGAGGCCAGCGTGCGCTTGCGGTCCTGGTCGAAGAAGAACTTCGCGTCGGCCAGGCGCGGGCGCACGACGCGCTCGTTGCCGCCGACCACGGCGCTCGGGTCGTCCGGGCGGATGTTGCTCACGACGAGGAAGCGATCGGTGAGCCGGCCCGCCGGATCGAGCAGCGGAAAGTACTTCTGGTTGGCCTTCATCGTGAGGATGAGGCACTCCTGCGGCACCTGCAGGAACTCGGGCTCGAAGCGGCACAGCAGCACGTGGGGGCGCTCCACCAGCGCCGTCACCTCGTCGAGCAGCGCCTCGTCCTCGATGGGCGCGAGCCCCTGCTCGCGCGCCGCGACGCCCAGCTGGCGCACGATCTCCGCACGGCGCTCGGCGAAGGAGGCGACCACCGCACCCTCCTCGCGCAGCTGTGCCGCGTAGCCGTCGGCGTCGCGCAGGTTGACGATGGGCGCGCGCGCCTCGAAGCGGTGGCCCTGCGTGGTGCGGCCGGCCTGCAAGCCGAGCGCGGCCACCGGCACCACCTCGGCGCCGTGCAGCGCCACCAGGCCGTGGGCCGGGCGCACGAAGTTGACGCTGGTCCAGCCGTCGTCGAGCTGGTACTGCATCACCTTGGGAATCGGCAGGCCCGCGATCGCCTCGTCGAGCGCCTTCTGCAGGCCGCCGGCGAGCGTCGCGCCCTTCACCACGCTGTCGAGGAAGAGCGCCTCGGCCTTGCCGTCGGGCTGCCGCTTGAGCTGCGGGAACGCGGACGCCTCGACGCCGAGCGAGCCCAGCTTCTTCAGCAGCGCCGGCGTGGGCTGCCCCTCGCTGTTCAGGCCCACCGAGACCGGCATCAGCTTCTGCGACACCGCGCGGTCGGCGGCGGACGCGGCGACGTCGGTCACGTGCACCGCCAAGCGGCGCGGCGAGGCGAACGGCGTGACCACGCTCGTGGCGCCCGCCAGTCCCTGGCCGCGCAGGCCCTCCGCGAGCGCGCCGGCGAAGGCCTCGCCCAGCCTCTTCAGCGCCTTGGGCGGCAGCTCCTCGACGAACAGCTCGACCAGCAGGTTCTTCTTCACGGCATTCATGCGTTCAGGCCGCCTTCTTCTCGAGCTGCGCGAGCACGTCGTGCGCCCAGGCCCTCGGCGCCATCGGGAAGCCCAGGCGCGCGCGGCTCTCGAGGTAGCTCTGCGCGACGCTGCGGGCGAGGTTGCGGATGCGGCCGATGTAGCCGGCGCGCTCGGTGACGCTGATCGCGCCGCGCGCGTCGAGCAGGTTGAAGGCGTGCGCGGCCTTGAGCACCTGCTCGTAGGCCGGCAACGCGAGCTGGTGCTCCATCAGGTGCTTCGCCTGGCGCTCGTGCGCGCCGAAGGCGCCGAGCAGGAACTCCACGTCGCTGTGCTCGAAGTTGTAGGTGCTCTGCTCCACCTCGTTCTGGTGGTACACGTCGCCGTACTTCAGCCCCTCGGTCCATTGCAGGTCGAACACGTTGTCCACGCCTTGCAGGTACATCGCGAGCCGCTCGAGGCCGTACGTGATCTCGCCGGTGATGGGCTTGCAGTCGATGCCGCCCACCTGCTGGAAGTAGGTGAACTGCGTCACCTCCATGCCGTTCAGCCACACCTCCCAGCCGAGGCCCCAGGCGCCGAGCGTGGGGTTCTCCCAGTCGTCCTCGACGAAGCGGATGTCGTTGGAGCGGAGGTCGAAGCCCAGCGCCTCCAGCGAGCCGAGGTACAGCTCCAGGATGTTGGCCGGCGCCGGCTTCAGCACCACCTGGTACTGGTAGTAGTGCTGCAGGCGGTTGGGATTCTGGCCGTAGCGGCCGTCCTTCGGGCGGCGGCTCGGCTGCACGTACGCCGCCTTCCACGGCTCGGGGCCGAGCGCGCGCAGGAAGGTGGCGGTATGGCTGGTTCCGGCGCCCACCTCCATGTCGTAGGGCTGCAGCAGCGCGCAGCCCTGGCGGTCCCAGTAGTCTTGCAGGCGCAGGATGATTTGCTGGAAGCTCAGCATGGGTGGCGGTGAACGGCGGTAAACGGCAGATTCTAGGGGGCGCGCGCGACCCCCTCGCCCGTTGCCCGCGCCGCGCGGCGGGCGCGCCACGCGAACGCCGCCGCGACGGCGCCGGCCAGCAGGCCGAGCGGCCACAGCCCGGCGGCGGCCGCCCAGCGCGCGAACGGCGTGAGCCCGGTGCGCCCCTGCACCGGTCCTTCGAGCACGCCGCGAGCGTACGGCTTCAGCCCCTGCGTGACCGCGCCGCGGTGGTCGACGATCACCGTCGCGCCGGTGTTGGTGGCGCGCACCATGGGGCGCTGGAACTCCAGCGACCGCATGCGCGAGATGTTGAGGTGATGGTCGATCGCGATCGTGTTGCCGAACCAGCCGATGTTGCTCAGGTTGGCGAAGACGGTCGGCGCCTGCGCCGGATCGCGGAAGCGCGCCGCCAGCTCCTCGCCGAACAGGTCCTCGTAGCAGATGTTCGGCGCCAGCCGCTCGCCCGCGACGGCGAACGAGGGCGCCTGCAGCGGCCCGCGGTCGAAGTCGCCGAGCGGGATGTCCATCATCCGCGTGAACCAGCGGAAGCCCGGCGGGATGAACTCGCCGAAGGGCACGAGGTGGTGCTTGTCGTAGCGGTACTCCGGACGTCCGGGCGCGAATCCCACGGCCGAGTTGGTGTAGCCGGCCTGGTCGTCGCCCAGCGGCACGCCGAACAGCGCGTGGGTGCGGCCGGCCGCGAAGCGGCCGCGCAGCCCCTCCCAGAAGCCGGCGGGCATCTGCTGCGGCAGGAACGGCACGGCGGTCTCGGGCGCGATCACGACGTCGCCGCGCGCCGCGAGCAGCGCCTGGACGTGCCATTCGAGGGCGGCCGCCTGGTGCTGGGTGGCGAATTTCTCGTCCTGCGGGATGTCGCCTTGCAGCAGCGTGATCTGCAGCGTGCCCGTGGGCGAGGTGAAGCCGACCGGCGCGGTGTAGTCGTCCACGACGTGGGCGGCGACCACGGCGGCGGCCAGCACGACGGTGCGCCGCGTGCCGTTGGGCGGCCAGGCGAATGCGACCGCCGCCGCGATGCCGGCGGCGACCGCGCCGATGCCGTACACGCCGATCCACGGCGCCAGCTTCGCGAGCGGACCGTCGACGTGCGCGTACCCCGACGCCACCCACGGAAAGCCGGTGAGCACCACGCCGCGCGCCAGCTCGGCGAGCAGCCACAGGGCGGCGAACAGGGCCGCGTCCGGCCATGGCCGGCCCGTGCGCCAGCGCGCGAAGGCCCACAGCGCCGCGGCGAGGTACAGCGACAGCACCGCCGCCAGCGCGATCACCGCCACCCCCGCCATCCAGGCGGGCAGCCCGCCGTAGCGGTGCATGCTGATGAACAGCCACCAGGTCCCCGTCGCGAACCACGCCGTGCCGTAGCACAGGCCCAGCCCGGCGGCGCGCGCCGGCGTCGCCACCGAGGCGCGCCAGGCGAGCCATCCGGCGCACAGCATCTGCAGCCACCACCATTCGGTGTAGACGAACGAGCCGGTGTGCAGCGCGCCGAGCGCGGCCGCGACGATCAGGTCGAACGCGGGCGACAGCGGCCGCGCCCAGACCGCGACGGGACGGAGGGACGGCATCAGGCGCCGTCGCTGCCGAGCGTCTCTTCGGGAGCGCGGGTCACCTTGAACCAGCGCACCGCGCCGCCGCGGGTCAGCATCACCGTGAAGTGCAGGCCGCCCAGGGTCGCCGACTCGCCGCGCCGCGGCACCCGCCCCATCTCGTGCGAGACCAGGCCGCCGATGGTGTCGAAATCCTCCTCCGGCAGCCGCGCGCCGAAGGCTTCGTTCACGGCATGGATGTCGGCGTCGCCGGCCACGCGCTGGCTGCCGTCGGCCAGCGTATATATGCTGCTCTCGCCGTTCTTCTCGTCGAACTCGTCCTCGATCTCGCCGACGATCTCCTCGAGCACGTCCTCGATGGTGATGAGCCCGGCGTTGCTGCCGAACTCGTCGACGACGATGGCGAGGTGGTTGCGGTTGGAGCGGAAGTCGCGCAGCAGCTCGTTCAGGCCCTTGGACTCGGGCACGAAGACCGCGGGCCGCAGCAGCGTGCGCAGGTTGAGCTCCGGCGCGCGCTGCAGCTTCAGCAGGTCCTTCGCGAGCAGGATGCCGATGATGTTGTCGCGCTCGTCCTCGTACACGGGGAAGCGCGAGTGGCCGGTGTCGATCACTCCGTGCAGGAGATCCTCGTAGGGGGCATCGATGTCAAGCATGTCCATGCGCGGCGCCGCCACCATCACGTCTCCGGCCGACATGTCGGCCATGCGGATGACGCCTTCGAGCATCATGCGCGACTCGGGCGCGATGAGCTCCTTGTCCTCCGCGTCGGCCAGCGTCTCGATCAGCTCGTCGGTGGAATCGGGCCCGGGGTGGACGAATTCGACGATGCGCTGGAACAGGTTGCGCTTGTCGCCGGTGGCGTGCTTGTCGCCCTTCTGATGTCGGGCGCCCGCGCCGGGGTGGGGGTCTGGCATCGCGCGAGGCGGGGGGAGTGGGCAGGGCGTCAGCTTACCCGATCGGGATTTGACAAGTGTGCTAGCTTGATCGCCATCGACTGCCGGTGCGCGCTGGAGCGCCCGGCACGGACATCTCACAGGACGCGATTTCCATGGCTCTGATTCCCGCCACCATCCTCACCGGCTTCCTCGGATCGGGCAAGACCACGCTGCTCAAGCGGGTGCTGACCGAGGCGCACGGGCAGAAGATCGCCGTCATCGAGAACGAGTTCGGCGACGAGAACATCGACAACGAAATCCTGGTGGAAGACACCCGGGAGCAGATCATCCAGCTCAACAACGGCTGCGTGTGCTGCACCATCCGCGAGGACCTGCGCAGCACGCTGTCGGACCTGGCGGCCCGGCGGCGCAAGGGCGAGCTGACTTTCGACCGGGTGGTGATCGAGACCACCGGCCTCGCCGACCCGGGCCCCGTCGCGCAGACCTTCTTCATGGACGACGAGATCGCCGAGAGCTACCTGCTCGATTCCATCCTCACCCTGGTGGACGCCAAGCACGGCGACCGGCAGCTCGACGAGCGCCAGGAGGCGCGCCGGCAGGTGGGCTTCGCCGACCAGATCTTCATCAGCAAGTCGGACCTGGTGGACGAGGCCACGGTGGATTCCCTGACCCACCGCATCAAGCACATGAACCCGCGCGCGCCGCAGCGCCGGGTGCACTTCGGCGAGGTGCCGATCTCCGAGGTGTTCGACCTGCGCGGCTTCAACCTCAACAGCAAGCTCGAGATCGACCCGGAGTTCCTCGACGCGGACGACCACCACGACCACGACCACGACCACGACCACGACCACGGCGAGCACTGCGACCACCCGCACCACCACGCCCACGACGACGACGTGAAGAGCTTCGTGTTCCGCTCGGAGCGCCCGTTCAACCCGGCCAAGCTGGAGGACTTCCTCGGCGCCGTGGTCCAGGTGTACGGGCCCAAGATGCTGCGCTACAAGGGCGTGCTGAACATGAAGGGCACCGACAAGAAGGTGATCTTCCAGGGCGTGCACCAGTTGATGGGCAGCGATCTCGGCCCCAAATGGGGCCCGGGCGAGAAGAAGACGAGCAAGATGGTGTTCATCGGGATCGACCTGCCCAAGGACATCTTCCTGCAGGGCCTGGAAGCGTGCCTCGCCTAGGCGCACGCCTCGAGCCCCGCCAGCCTCTCGCTCCGCTCGTTCGCACTTCGCGTCCTCAGGGGGTCCGCCATGACGGACGGCGGCCGGCCGGCGGTTGCGCCGGCACGATTGATGCATGTCCTTGATGCGACGGATTCCCGGAGTCCCACTTCCGCAGGGCGCCCGGCAATAGACGGCGTGGCTACAATCCGCGGCGCCCAAATTCGCCCCGGTCCAAAAGACACCGAGGACAGAGCGGGTATAACCGCCGTTGCGAGGAGAGTCACGTGAGCACGACCACGGCAAAGAAATCGACCCCCAAGAAGCCGGCGGCGAAGACGCCAGCGGCCAAGGCGAAGCCGGCGTCGAAGGCCACCGCGGCGAAGCCGGCGGTCAAGCCGGCCGCGAAGACGTCGGCGAAGGCGCCGGCGAAGGCGGTCGCCACGGCGCCCGCGAAGACGGCCGCCGCCAAGACCCTTGCCAAGACGGCGCCGTCCCATCCCGCCACGCACGCGGCCGCCCACCACGCGGCGCCGCACCCCAGCCACCCCCATGCGGCGCCGAAGGCGACGCACCCGCCGGCGCACGCGCCGGCCCCGCACGCCACCCCGGCCGCAACGGCGCACGCGCCGACCGCCGAGGTGGCGCGTCCCGCCCCGGCCGCTCCCGCGCCGGCCCCGACCTCCCGGGCGAGTTCGAAGGCGCACGCGGCCGCTCCGGCCGCGCCGCTCCCGCCGCCGACCTCGCGTTTCGCCGACCGGTTCGCGCCGCCTCGGCCACCGACCCGCCAAATGAACAATCTCGCTGTGGACACTCCCAAGACGCCCCACAAGCCCGACCCGAAACTCGCCAATGCCTGGAAGGGCAAGGCCGGCAAGGACCTGACCGAGGAAGAGCTCCTCGCCATGCCGGAAAACGAGTACATGAACGACAAGCAGCTGGAGTTCTTCCGCGCCCGCCTCCAGGGCCTGAAGGACGACCTCCTGTCCAACGCCGGCGAGACCACCGAGCACCTGCGCGAGGACACGACGATCGTGCCCGACCCCGCCGACCGCGCGACGATCGAGGAAGAGCACGCGCTCGAGCTGCGCACCCGCGACCGCGAGCGCAAGCTGCTCAAGAAGATCTCCCAGTCGCTGGCCCGCATCGACGCGGGCGACTACGGTTTCTGTGACGAAACCGGCGAACCGATCGGCCTCGGCCGTCTCATCGCGCGCCCCACCGCTACACTGTCCCTCGAAGCCCAGCAGCGTCGCGAGCTGAAGCAGAAGATGTTCGGCGACTGACGCCGGGCCGTCGCACACGGCGGCCGCAATCCCCTCCCCGACATGGCGGATCCGAAAGATACGGCCAGTTTTTTCCGCAAGGTCGTGAAGTTCGTGGCCAATCCGGCCACCGAATGGCACGACCTGAACTCGCCCTCCGCCGAGACGCGCGAGAGCGAGTTCGCCAAGTCGGAACTCAAGGCGATGATCGAGCGCAAGCGGCGCAACGACTTCGTCCGCAAGCGCGAGTTCGACATGCTGCGCAAGGTGCGCCGCGAAGGCCTGTCCGGCGAGCAGCTCGCCGCGCTCGGCACCTCCTCCCGCCTCGACGACTCCGAAGTGCGCGCTGACAGCGGCGCCAAGCCCGACAGCGGCGTCAAGGCGAAGATCGACGAGATCGAGCAGCAGATGGTCGGCGAGGCGAGCTATCGCAACTCCACCCGCCGCTCCACCGATTTCTACACCGCCCGCACCGTGCCGGCCCCGATGGAGGCGCCCGCGGCGCGCCCCAGCAGCCCCATGCCGCTCGCCTCGGGCGACGGCGGGCGCACCATCGACACCGGCTCGCCCACCGAGCGCGGGCGCCTCGGTTCGCCCGCGCCCGCGGCCGCGGTCATGAGCCCCGGCATGTCGCCGCTGTCGCCGCTCAACCTTGACGCCAGCAGCTCCGACTTCGCGAGCCCGTTCGCCGTGGAGGTGAGCGAGGTGGCGCACGACCCGGAGCTCGACGAGGCGGTCATCGCCTTCGCCAATGCCGATTTCGAGTCCTGCGAGCAGGCGCTGTCCGCCCTCACCGCGACCGGCGGCAGCCGCGCCGGCCATGCCGAGACGTGGCTCGTGCTGTTCGACCTGTACCGCGCGATCGGCCAGCAGGGCAAGTTCGAGAGCCTCGCGCTCGACTACGCCCAGCAGTTCGGCTGGTCCGCGCCGCAGTGGTTCTCCATGCCGCGGCTCGTCGCCGAGGCCGCCAAGGCGACGGAGGACCGTCCCAAGGCGAGGCGCTTCGAAGGCCAGGTGGGCTGGGTGTGCCCCGACGTGCTCGACGCCGACGCGGTGGGCAAGCTGCGCGCGCAGACGCTGCAGATGCCGCTGCCCTGGGTGTTCGAATGGGGCGCGCTGCGCAGCATCGAGCCCGAGGCGTGCGCGCGGCTGTCCGAGCTGTTCCGCACCTGGATCGGCCAGAAGCTCGACATGCGCTGGCTGAACGGCGAGCAGCTGTTCACCGTGCTGGGCGACGCGGCGCCCAACGGCGTGCGCGACGCCGACCCGGCCTACTGGCAGCTGCGCCTCGAGGCGCTGCGCATGACGAACCGCCCCGACCAGTTCGACGAGGCGGCGATCGACTACTGCGTGACCTACGAGGTGTCGCCGCCTTCGTGGGAGCCCGCGCAGTGCGACGTGCGCGTTTCCGGCGGCGAGTACAGCACGCAGTCGCCGCCGCTGTCGCTGGTGAGCGAGGTGTCGACGAGCTTCGTCGAATCGCAGCTCAACGAGGAGAACGCGCTCGTCCAGGTGGCGAGCGTGGAGCTCTCCGGCCAGCTCGTGGGCGACATCGGCGCCACGCTGAAGAAGCTGGATGCGCAGCTCGGCACCGCCACCATCGTGAACGTGTCGTGCGCCAAGCTGATCCGCGTCGACTTCATCGCCGCCGGCGACCTGCTGAACTGGGTGCTGGCGCGCCGCACCGAGAACCGCGCGGTGAGCTTCGTCGAGGCGCAGCGCTTGGTGGCGCTGTTCTTCGGTGCGATGGGCATCACCGAGCACGCACGCGTGAAGGTGCGCACGGTTTAAGCTTCCGTGCCTCGGGGGTCGAACCCCCGCCCCTTCGTCAGCAGATACCCCGATGGACACCTATCACGGCACCACCATCGTCAGCGTGCGCCGCGGCGACGTCGTGGCCCTGGGCGGCGACGGCCAGGTGACGCTCGGCAACGTCGTCGTCAAGGCCACCGCGCGCAAGGTGCGCAAGCTCTACCACGACCAGGTGCTCGCCGGCTTCGCCGGCGCCACCGCCGACGCCTTCACGCTGTTCGAGCGCTTCGAGGCCAAGCTCGAGAAGCACCAGGGCCACCTGGTGCGCGCCGCCATCGAGCTCACCAAGGACTGGCGCACCGACCGCGTGCTGCGCCGCCTCGAAGCCATGCTGGCGGTGGCGGGCAAGGACGCCTCGCTCATCATCACCGGCAACGGCGACGTGCTCGAGCCCGAGCACGGGCTGATCGCCATCGGCTCCGGCGGCGCCTATGCCCAGGCGGCCGCGCGCGCGCTGCTGCAGTACACGGAACTGGCCCCCGCCGACATCGTCAAGAAGTCGCTCGAGATCGCCGGCGACCTGTGCATCTACACGAACCAGCACCACACGATCGAGACGCTCTGAACGAGCGAATGCCATGAGCGCCATGACCCCCCAGGAGATCGTTTCCGAGCTCGATCGCCACATCGTCGGCCAGGCGAGCGCCAAGCGCGCCGTCGCCATCGCGCTGCGCAACCGCTGGCGCCGTCAGCAGGTCGACGAGAAGCTGCGCTCGGAGATCACGCCGAAGAACATCCTGATGATCGGGCCCACCGGCGTCGGCAAGACCGAGATCGCCCGCCGCCTGGCGAAGCTGGCCGACGCGCCGTTCATCAAGGTGGAAGCCACCAAGTTCACCGAGGTGGGCTATGTCGGCAAGGACGTCGACTCGATCGTGCGCGACCTCGTCGACATGGCCGTCAAGCAGGAGCGCGAGAGCGCGATGCGGCGCCAGCGCGCGCGCGCCGAAGACGCCTCGGAAGACCGCGTGCTCGACATCCTCGTGCCGCCGCCGCGCAGCGACTTCGGCCTCGCGCCGGCGTCGAGCACCGACAGCACGGCGCGCCAGGTGATGCGCAAGCGCCTGCGCGAGGGTGTGCTGGACGACAAGGAGATCGAGATCGAGCTCGCCGAGCCGAACAAGGCGCTCGAGATCATGGGCCCGGCCGGCATGGAGGAGATGGCCGAGCAGCTGCGCGGCATGTTCGCCAACTTCGGCGGCGGCAAGCGCAAGGTGCGCAAGGTGAAGATCGCCGAGGCGCTCAAGCTCCTGCTCGACGAGGAGGCCGCCAAGCTCGTCAACGAGGACGAGATCCGCGGCGCGGCGCTCACCAACGCCGAGCAGAACGGCATCGTCTTCATCGACGAGATCGACAAGGTCACCTCGCGCTCCGAGCACACCGGCGGCGCGGACGTGTCGCGCCAGGGCGTGCAGCGCGACCTGCTGCCGCTGGTGGAGGGCACCTCGGTGAACACCCGCTACGGCATGGTCAAGACCGACCACATCCTGTTCATCGCCTCGGGCGCGTTCCACCTCACCAAGCCGAGCGACCTGATCCCCGAGCTGCAGGGCCGCTTCCCGATCCGCGTCGAGCTGGGCTCGCTCAGCGTCGACGACTTCGAGGCGATCCTCACGCAGACGCACGCGAGCCTGGTCAAGCAGTACCAGGCGCTGCTCGCCACCGAGGGCGTCACGCTGGAGCTGAAGCCCGACGGCATCCGCCGCTTGGCGCAGATCGCCTACGAGGTCAACGAGCGTACCGAGAACATCGGCGCGCGACGCCTGTCCACGGTGATGGAGCGGCTGCTCGACGACGTGAGCTTCGACGCGCCGAACCTGGCCGGGCGCACGGTGTCGCTGGACGCCGCCGAGGTGGACGCCAAGCTGGGCGAGCTGGCGCGCAACGAGGACCTCTCGCGCTACATCCTCTGAGGACCGTCACAGCGGCCACGCGCCGTGCCCCAGCGCCAGCCGGTCCGACTGCAGCGCCAGCAACCCCTCGAAGATCAGGGTGTCCACCGTCTCGAACGCGAGGTCGGTGATGGGCGCGAGCTTCACCGCCGCGCCGCCGCTCATCAGCAGCACCGGGTCGAGGCCCGTGCGCGCCTGCAGCCGGCGGTGCATGCGCTCGATCGCGCCGGCGATCGAATGCGCACCGCCGCTCATGAGCGCGTCGCTCGTGTTGGTGGGGAAGTCGCGCACCTCGCCGGTGGGCGCCTTCAGCCCGGCGGTGCCCATCTCGAGGGCGCGCAGCATGAGGCCGAAGCCCGGCAGGATCAGCCCGCCGAGGAAGCGCCCGGTCTGGTCGAGGGCGTCGACGGTGACCGCCGTGCCCACCATCACCACCAGCGCCGGCCGGGGCTCGCCGCCCATCGCGAGGACGCGATGGCGCGCGCCGATGAGCGCGACCCAGCGGTCGGTGCCGAGCCGGTTGGGGTGGTCGTAGCCGTTGGTGACGCCGGCGGCGCAGGCCGAGGACACCACCCAGCGCGGGGTGACGTCCCACAGCTCCAGCTGCTCCTCGACGCGGCGCTTGACCGCCTCGCCCGCCACGATGCTGCCCAGCATCGTCACCGGCTCGGGCAGGGCGTTCCATTCCTTCTCCGCGAGGTTGTCGATCTGCTCGAGGAACACGGCGCCGTGCGCGAGCAGCGCCGCGCCGGGATGGGGCGCGGCGTACTGCGCCCACTTCAGGCGCGTGTTGCCGACGTCGATCGCGAAGAAGCTCATCGCGCGCAACTATAGGGCCGGGCCCTGGAAGGGCGTCAGCCCGCGGTCAGGGTGTCTCCCCGGCGAGCGGCTACACTCCGGCCGATTGACGTATACGTCAATTGCTCCGCGACCCACGAGGACAGATTGGCCCCCCGCACCCCGGACCTCGCCGCCTTCCAGTACCGCGACGCGCTCGACGCCGCGGCCCGGCCGTTCGAGCTCGCCCGCTTCGACCCGGCGGCCAAGCCCTTCTCCACTCGCGCGAAGGCAAGCGACAAGGTCCGGGTCGAGGCGCTCGCCGAGGACATCGACAAGCTGCAGGACCTGTTCTACGCGGACCGCCGCCACAAGCTGCTCGTCGTCCTGCAAGGCACCGACACCGCGGGCAAGGACGGCACGCTGCGCGGCGTGTTCGCGAAGACCAGCCCGCTCGGCGTGCACACGGTCCCGTGGAAGGCGCCGAACCGCGACGAGGCGGCGCACGACTACCTCTGGCGCATCCACCACATGGTGCCGGCGCGCGGCGAGGTGACCATCTACAACCGCAGCCACTACGAGGACGTGCTGGTGCCGCTGGTGCGGGGCGACATCGACGCCGACGAGGTGCGCCGCCGCTACGCCCAGATCAACGACTTCGAGCGCATGCTGGCCGAGACGGGCACCGTGATCCTCAAGTTCATGCTGCACATCTCGAAGCAGGAGCAGCGCGAGCGCCTGCAGGCGCGGCTCGACGACCCGACCAAGCACTGGAAGTTCGAGGGCGGCGACATCGAGACGCGCAGGCAGTGGGACGCCTACCAGCGCGCGTATTCCGACGCCATCGCGGCCACCGGCACTCCGTGGGCGCCGTGGACCATCGTGCCGGCCGATTCCAAGACCCACCGCAACCTGATGGTCGCGACGGTCGTGAAGCAGACGCTCGAGGGACTCGGGCTGCGCTACCCCCCGGCCCCGGCCGACCTGCCGAAGACCATCGACGAATGACGGCGCGCCGCGCCGCGCGCACGGAGACGACATGACCGACCTGTCCGCCGAATACAAGGCCCTCGCCGAGTACCGCCCCAACCACAAGGTGCGCTTCGTCACCGCCGCGTCGCTGTTCGACGGCCACGACGCGGCCATCAACATCATGCGGCGCATCCTGCAGGGCATGGGCGCCGAGGTGATCCACCTCGGGCACAACCGCTCGGTCGACGAGATCGTCACCGCCGCGCTGCAGGAGGACGTGCAGGGCATCGCGGTGAGCTCGTACCAGGGCGGCCACGTCGAGTACTTCAAGTACATGGTGGACCTGCTGAAGTCGCGCGGCGGCGCGCACATCCAGGTGTTCGGCGGGGGCGGCGGCGTGATCGTGCCGGCCGAGATCGCCGAGCTCCAGGGCTACGGCGTGGCGCGCATCTACAGCCCGGAGGACGGCCAGCGCATGGGCCTGGCCGGCATGATCGGCGAGATGGTGATGCGCTGCGACGGCGACCTCTCGGCGTACGCGCCGAAGAAGCTCGATGCGATCCGCGGCGACACCGAGGCGCACTGGCGCGCCCTCGCCCAGCTCGTCACCGCGCTGGAGGAAGGCAAGGTCTCCGACGCGCTGAAGAAGTCGCTGCACGAGGAGGCGAAGGCGCATCGCACGCCCGTGGTCGGCATCACCGGCACCGGCGGCGCGGGCAAGTCGTCGCTCACCGACGAGCTGATCCGGCGGCTGCGGCTGGACCAGGACGACCGGCTGCGCATCGCCGTCGTCAGCATCGACCCGTCGCGGCGCAAGAGCGGCGGCGCACTGCTGGGCGACCGCATCCGCATGAACGCCATCTCCCCGTGGCGCAGGCCGGGAGCCGACGCGGGCGCGTCGGCGGGCGCGCGCGTCTTCATGCGCAGCATGGCCACGCGCGAAGGCGGCAGCGAGGTGAGCCCGGCGCTCGCCGACGTGGTCGCCGCCTGCAAGTGCGCGGGCTTCGACCTGGTGGTCGTCGAGACCTCGGGCATCGGCCAGGGCGACGCGGCGATCGTGCCGCTGGTCGACGTGCCGGTCTACGTGATGACGCCGGAATACGGCGCGGCGAGCCAGCTCGAGAAGATCGACATGCTCGACTTCGCCGAGTACGTGGTCATCAACAAGTTCGACCGCAAGGGCGCGCCGGACGCGCTGCGCGACGTGGCCAAGCAGGTGCAGCGCAACCGCGAGGCGTTCAAGGAGCGGCCCGACGAGATGCCGGTGTTCGGCACCATGGCGAGCCGCTTCAACGACGACGGCGTGACGGCGCTCTACCATGCGCTGCTGCCGCGGCTGGTGGAACTGGGCCTGAAGGCCGGGGAGAGCCGCCTGCCGCGCGTCGAGACCCGCCACAGCACCCACCAGGTGCCGATCGTGCCGCCGGCGCGCGTGCGCTACCTCGCCGAGATCGCCGACGGCGTGCGCGGCTACAAGCGCCGCGCGCGCGAGCAGGCGCGCCTCGCGCGCGAGGCGCAGCAGCTGCGCGAGAGCGCGCGCATGCTGGGCGCGGCGAAGTGCGACGCCCCCGGCGCGCAGGACGCGCTGCAGCAGCTCGCCGCGCAGCGCGAGGGCGGGCTCGATGCGCACGCGGCCAAGCAGCTCGCGATGTGGCCCGACATGCAGAAGGCCTACGCGGGCGACGAGTACGTGGTGAGGATCCGCGACAAGGAGCTGCGCACCGCGCTCACCCACACCACGCTGTCGGGCACCAAGATCCGCAAGGTCGCGCTGCCGCAGTACGAGGACCACGGCGAGATCCTCAAGTGGCTGCTGCTCGACAACGTGCCGGGCAGCTTCCCGTACACCGCCGGCACCTTCGCGTTCAAGCGCGAGGGCGAGGACCCGACGCGCATGTTCGCCGGCGAAGGCGACGCGTTCCGCACCAACCGGCGCTTCAAGCTGCTGTCCGAGGGCATGCCGGCCAAGCGGCTGTCCACCGCCTTCGACAGCGTCACGCTCTACGGCAACGATCCCGACCCGCGGCCGGACATCTACGGCAAGGTGGGCAACTCCGGCGTGTCGATCGCCACGCTCGAGGACATGAAGGTGCTGTACTCCGGCTTCGACCTGTGCAGCCCGAGCACCTCGGTGTCGATGACGATCAACGGCCCCGCGCCCACGATCCTCGCGATGTTCATGAACACCGCGATCGACCAGCAGGTGCAGAAGTTCCGCGACGACAACGGCCGCGAGCCCACCGACGGCGAGGCGCAGAAGATCCGCGCCTGGGTGCTGCAGAACGTGCGCGGCACCGTGCAGGCCGACATCCTCAAGGAGGACCAGGGCCAGAACACCTGCATTTTCTCCACCGAGTTCAGCCTGAAGGTGATGGGCGACATCGCCGAGTGGTTCGTGCACCACCAGGTGCGCAACTTCTACTCGGTGTCGATCAGCGGCTACCACATCGCCGAGGCGGGCGCCAACCCGATCTCTCAGCTCGCCTTCACGCTCTCCAACGGCTTCACCTTCGTGGAGGCGTACCTGGCGCGCGGCATGCACATCGACGACTTCGCGCCCAACCTGTCGTTCTTCTTCAGCAACGGCATGGACCC
>Ga0075429_100000524_pt1 | contig 29113 bp, 23 predicted proteins | sample RhiMetdeltSRZDD3_FD_75295 | JGI IMG/M metagenome (GOLD analysis project Ga0075429, IMG submission 75295) | Populus rhizosphere microbial communities from Tennessee, USA - Rhizosphere MetaG P. deltoides SRZDD3 | ecosystem: Host-associated > Plants > Roots > Rhizosphere > Soil | place: USA...
TTGTTGAACTCGGCATTCAGCCTGGCGATCACGTCCTTCGGCGTGCCGGCGGGCGCCAGCAGGCCGAACCACGTGACGGCGTCGAAGCCCTTGTAGCCCGATTCGTTGATCGTCGGCACGTCGGGCAGGTCATCCACGCGCCTGGCCGAGGTGACCGCCAGCGCACGCAGCTTGCCTTGCTTGATCTGCCCGATGAGGGTCGGCACCGAGGACATGTACAGCTCGACGTTTCCGCTGATCACGTCCGTCAGCGCCTGGTTCGCGCCCTTGTAGGGCACATGCTGCGTCTGGATGCCGGCGGCCTTCTGGAACAGTTCCTCCGTCAGGTGAGCGACCGTCCCGTTTCCGGGAGACGCGAAGTTCACCTGGCCCGGCCTGGCCTTCGCTGCGTTCACGGCGTCTGCCAGCGTCTTGTAGCGCGACGTCGTCGCCGTGACCACGACCAGGGGCGCGTTGGCGAGCAGGACGATCGGCGCCAGGTCCTTCTGCGGGTCGTACGGCAGCTTGCTGTACAGCGTCGGGTTGATGGCGAGGTTGCTCGACTGGCCGAGCACGAGGGTGTAGCCGTCGGCCGGTGACTTGACCACCGAGTCGACCCCGAGGTTGCCGCCCGCGCCGGGCTTGTTGTCGATGACGAACGTCCAGCCGGTGGCCGCGGCGACGCGCTGGCTGGTCTCGCGGGCAATGATGTCCGTGCCGCCGCCGGGGGGGAACGGCACCACGATGCGGATCGGCTTGGCGGGCCACGCCTGCGCGAAGGCGCCGGTGGCGAGGGTGCCGGCGGCGAGCGCCAACAGCATGCGACGAGAGGCTTGCATCGTGTCTCCTGGTGAATCGGTGGACGCCTGCTGGGGTGAGGGCGTCTGGTCGGGCTTCAGTATTGACCCGTGCTCGTCTACAGTCCAATCGATAGTTTCTTGAGAACCATTCACGGGACTTTGGCCATGGACCTGCGCGACCTTCGCTACTTCGAGACCATCGCCCAGCTGGAGCACCTCGGTCGCGCATCGGCGAAGCTGCACCGGACCCAGCCGGCGCTGACCAGCAGCGTCCGGCGGCTCGAGGCGGACTGCGGCGTGGCCCTGTTCGAGAAGGCCGGCCGCGGCATCCGGCTCACGTCCGCGGGCAAGGTGCTGCTGAAGTGGGCGCAACGGATGCGCTTCGACGTCGAGGACGCGAAGCGGGAGCTGTCGGCGATCGGCAAGGGCCTGGCCGGCCATGTGCGCATCGGCATCGTGCCGACTGCGGCGCAATTCCTCCTGCCTTCCGTGGCGCGCCAGCTGCTTCATGAAGCGCCGGAGGTGACGCTGAGAACCGTCGTGGGGCTCGTCGACACGCTCAAGCCCATGCTGCGCGCCGGCGAGATCGACATGATGGTGGGCACCGAGGGCCCGGAGGAGGCGGGCTACGTTTCGAGAGTCCTCGCGCAGGATGCGATCGTGGTGGCGGCCAGTGCCAAGCACGAATTGTTTCGTGGGCGACCGACCTTGAAGGACCTCACCGGCTATCGCTGGGCGCTGCAACCACCCGGCGCACCGACCCGCGACTGGCTCGACCACACCTTCGACCGCAAGCGCCTTCCCCGTCCCCGGGTTCAGGTCGAATCGACGATGCTTCTGATGCTCCCCGCGCTGATCGAGCAGACCGGGCTGCTGAGCTTCATCTCGCGCCACCACCTGGCAGGTCGTTCCGCGCAGTCAGGCCTGAAGGAGGTTCCCGTCAAGGATGCAGTCATGCTCAGGCGGCTCGTCGTGACGTACCGCAGCAACAGCTTCCTGTCGCCGGTCGCCTCGCGAGTCATCGAGCTCTTCGGGGCAGCTCGAGGCAAGCGCGTCGAGTCCTGGGCTCGATGAAACGCGTCGCGCTGCCATCCGACCGCTTCGACACGGCGAGCACTTCATCGGACTTCGAAGCCGGCTGGAAGACGTCCGGTCGTGTTCCGTAGCGCCATGTCCACCGTGATCGCCGCTCCGGCGCGCCACCGTGCGTCCGCGGTCAGCTCGCGAACGATCCTTCTCGCGGGGCCGCGGTCTCGAAACGTCTCAGTCGCGCGGCCCTGCGGCGCGCGCCGTCGACCCAGCGCGCAGCCAGCGGCAACGGGCCGAATCCCGAATCGACGTTGATGTGGCCGACGTCGCCCAGGTTGACGAATCGGCTGCGCCAGGCATGGGCCCAGTGCCGGGCGTCCCGCGCGCTCATCCACGGATCGGTGTCGCTGGCGACCACGAGCGTGGGTGTGTCGATCGCCTGCGACGCCAGCACCGGCGCGGCGCGAAACCGTGCCGGATCGGCCGGCGCCACCAGCAGCGCCGAGGCGATGGGCGAGTCGGGACGGCGTGCCAGGTGTCGCACGAGCGCCAGGCAACCGAAGCTGTGAGCGGCGGCGATGAGCGGTCCACCGTGACGCGCGACGGCCTCGCCGATGCGCGCCGCCCAGCGCTCCAGGTCCGGCACCGACCAGTCCTCCTGCTGCACCCGGATCGCGTCGCGGTGCAGGCTCTGCAGCCACGTCTGCCAGTGGGCCGGCCCGCTGTCGTCCAGGCCGGGAACGATCAGCAGCCGCGGGGTCTCAGAGCGTCGCAACCGACACCTCCGTCGACTCGCGAAACGGGCTGCGGACACTGACGGCGGTGATGCTCATGATGTTTCGTCCTTTCCTGTCGGCTTGGCAAGGTGGCCGCAGACCGCTGCACGAGCGCGCGCGCCCGGATTGACGGCTCAATGCCATGCATCGACGATAGCCAGGCGATCGTCGAACGCGAACGAACGAAATCGAGGATCGATCCTCGGTGGAGGCTTCGTCGAGCGCTGCGACGTGACCGACTTCGCCGCACCTCGAACGCGACACGGGGCCGAATCGCCGCGATCCTCTAGAACCGCACCACCACCCCGATGGAAGCAAAGTCGACGTCGCGCCCTTGCCGTCCTCCGATCCCGCGCCCGACATCCTTGAATCGCTCCAGTTCCAGGCGGGCGGCCAAGGCGTTCGTGATATTCCATTCGAGGCCGAGGCCCGCGGTGACGTCCGTGCGGCGCTCGGTCCTGCTCACCCGCGTGACGCCCGTCGTCGTGATGACCTCGGTGAACTCCGCCTCGGACCGGAAGGCGCCGAGCTTGCCGAAGACGGTGAAGATCGAGCTCACCGGCCACTGCGCCACCGCGCTGAGGAAGGCCCCACGCGCAGTGGCCGTCGCATGGATGGGAAACGGCGGCGCAGGCACGGTGCCCGCAGGTGCAGCGACGATCGTGGTGTTGAAGCTGGCCTCGCCGAGGTCGATGTAGCCGAACTCGACCGCGAGGAAGCGATGGAAGCGGTGCCCCGCATAGAGCTTCCATCCCGAGTCACGCTTGTCCAGCGTGGTGCCGGTGGCGGTGAACGCGTCGTCGACGAGGAAGCCGCTCTCGATCTCGCCCGGATCGGCGCGGATCGCGCTTTGGCCGGCACTGGCACCGAGGTACCACGGCGACTGGGCGTGCGCTGCCGGCCACAGGGCACCGGTGATCACCAACAGGCACACGGACGAGCGAACAAGGCGCACGTGGGACATGCAGCTCTCCCCTGGGTCGACTTTCGAAGAGGCGAGGACCCCGTCCTGCGGGACCGGGAATCGCGCCACCGAGGTGGCCACTCTAAACGCCGGCCATGGGCCGACTCGTGTCATGGGGATGTCTGTCGCCCGATGCCGAGGCAAAGCCCATCGTCGAGCCCGCGCGAAACCGGCTACGCCCGCGCCTGCGGGATCTCATCCCAACGCGTCGTGTACCGGGATGTGCGCCGATCATGCCTGGCCGCCCAGCTGCGCGTGTCGGATCCGCTGCTGGCCAGCGTCGCGCTTGCGATGCGCACGGAGTCACGCCCGAAGCGGCGATTCACCGCATCCAGGGCGTCCATGAGGTTCGCGCGATCTCGCTGCGGTGTCGCGGCCGCCGGCGACGCCTTCGGCGCCGCAGCGAACAGGTCGAGCTCGCCTTGCTCCATGACGCCCGCCTGCTGCAGGTCCATCAGCATCACGCCGGCCTTGGCATAGTTGAAGCCAGGGCGATACCGGCGGCGCACCACGGCCACGGCCGCGCTGACCAGAACCCGCGTGTCGGCCGTCGGCCGCACCAGCGGGAGCGTCACGCCCACCTCGTGCTGCCGGTCGTGCCTGCGAAAGGGGCTCGTCGTGAAGAAGACGTTGATCGCCCCGGCCACGCTGTGCTGCTTGCGCAGCCGCTCCACGGCGCGAGTGGCGAACTCGCTCACCGCTTCGATGATCCCGTCCATCGACGTCACGGCGTTTCCGAAGGAGCGCGACACCATGATCTGCTTGTTGGACGCCGGCGCATCGTCGAAGGCCATGCACGCGACGCCGCGCAGCTCCAGGAGCGTCTTCTCGACCACGACGCTGTACTGCTTCCTGATCGTCGCGGCGTCGGCCCGCACGAAGTCGAGGACCGTGCGCACGCCGGAATCGATCAGCCGCGCGCCGGTCTTTCGGCCGATGCCCCAGACCTCGCCGACGGCCGTGGCGGCGAACAGGCGGTGCAGTTCTTCCTCGGGCATTGCACCCAGGTTGCACACGCGCGCCAGGTGCGCGGGATACGAGCCTGGCTTGCGCTCGGCCGACTTGGCGATGTGGTTCCCGAGCTTGGCCAAGGTCTTCGTCGGCCCGAGCCCGACGCAGGCCGGCAAGCCGACCTCTCGCAGCACGGTCTCGCGCAGGTCGCGACCGATCGCCACGAGATCGCCCCGCACGCCGGCGAAGTCCAGGAACGACTCGTCGATGGAGTAGATCTCCTGCCCCGGCGCGTAGCGTGCCTCGATGGCCATCATCCGGCTGCTCATGTCGGCGTACAGCTCGAAGTTGGCCGACAGGGCGACGAGGCCCGCGGTCTTCTCCAGGTGCCTGATCTGGAACCACGGCTGCGCCATCCGGATGCCGAGCGCCTTCGCCTCCTCGCTCCGGGCGATGGCGGCGCCGTCGTTCGAGCTCAGCACCACCACCGGCCGACCGATCAGCCGAGGATCGAATACACGCTCGCAGCTCACGTACATGTTGTTGGCGTCGACGAGGGCCAGCATGTCGACACCGTCTCGCAAGCTTCAGCCGAGCAGCGATCGGATGACGGTCGTGACGACGCCCCACACCTGCAGCTGCGACGCCTCGGCCAGTTCGACGTCACGCACCTGCGCACTCGCGGCCTGGAGCCTGATGCGGCCGCCCTGGCGCCACAGGCGTCGGCACGTGAGCTCGCCGTCCAGGACCGCCACGATGACGTGTCCGTGAGCCGCCTGGACGGCTCGGTCGACGAGCAGCACGTCGCCGTCATGGATTCCGGCGTCTCGCATGGCGTCGCCGGCGGCGCGTATGGCGAAGGTGGCTTGCGGGTGGCGGATCAGCACGTCGTTGAGGTCGATGCGCGCCGGCGCCGTATCGGGCGCCGACCCGAAGCTCGAGGCGACGCGGCCGCGGCCGCGGTCGGGCGCGTCTTCGGCGTTCGGTTCGCGGCCGACGGCCGCGCCATCCGGGAGATCGGTCCGGCTCGGCATATGTATGGATATACAGTCCTCGCCAGTGTACCTGCTCTCGAACTCGATCCGATGAGGCGCAGTGCATCCCGATGACTCGCGAGCGCGCGAGCGCTGCGAAAGCGCGCCGCGCGCCGGGCGGCCCCAAGGAACGTCGCTGGACGTTGTCCTACAGCCTCTCGGCCTGCAGGATGGCACGGCCGGTGCGGGACGGGCGTATAAGAGCGTGCGGCGCGAGCCCTCGTGCGCCTTTCGGCGTCGACTTTCCAATCCAAAGGACAGGCAGATGAACCCATCGGCCACCCCGCCAACGAACACCCGACCTGCCGACGAAGACCTTGCCGAGCAGGCCCGTCCCGGCCACGGCATTCCGTCACAGGACCCGAGTCCCGCGGCACAGGTACCGCTGGAACCCGAGGAAGCCGAGCGCGAGGCCAGGTCGGTGCTGATGGGTGGCGGCGTGATCGCCGGTGCGGCCACGGGCGCCACCATCGGCGTCGTGGTGGCGGGCCCGGTGGGTGTGATGGTCGGCGGCACGCTGGGAGCCGTTGCCGGCGCACTGGGTGGCGCGGCCGCCGGCACCATGATGAACCCGGAGGCTGCGGGCAGCGCCGGCACCCTGTCCGCGCACACCGTGCGCCTGCACATCGACGACAGCGGGGGCGGCGGCCGGCCGGTGCTGCTGATCCATGGCTGGCCGCTGTCGGCCCAGGCCTGGGAACCGCAGGTGTCGGTGCTTCGCGCCGCCGGCTATCGCGTGGTGGCCTATGACCGAAGGGGCTTCGGCCGCTCGGACAAGCCGGAATCAGGCTACGACTACGACGCGCTGGCCGACGACCTGCAGCGCGTCATGGACCAGTGCGCACTGCAGGACGTGACGCTGGTGGGCTTCTCGATGGGCGGGGGCGAAGTGGCGCGCTACGTCGCACGGTGGGGCGAATCGCGCCTGCACAGCGTGGTGTTTGCCGCGGCAGTGCCGCCATACCTGATGAAGACGGCCGACAACCCCGAAGGCCCGCTCACCCCCGAGAAGGCGCATCAGATGAAGAATGCGCTCGAGCGGGACCGCAGTTCCTTCTTCGACCAGTTCACCCGGGACTTCTTCTCGGCCCACGGTGCGCTGCAGGTCACCGAGTCGCAGCGCGGCGACGCGATCGCCCTGTGCCACCAGTCGGCGCAGCATGCGGCGTCGGCCTGCATGGACTCGTTCGGCACGACCGACTTCCGCGACGACCTGAGAAAGCTGAAGGTGCCCACGCTGGTGATCCACGGCGACGCGGACGCGATCGTGCCCATCGAAGGCTCGGGCCAGCGCACTCACCGCGCCGTGCCCCACAGCCAGCTGGTGACGATCGACGGTGCGCCGCACGGGCTGAACGTATCGCACGCGCAGGCGTTCAACGAGGCGCTGCTGTCGTTCCTGCGGGCGTGAACCGCCGTGGTCGCCGCCAACGCGTGCGGCCATGGCAGTCACGGGTGCGTCCGCCGCAGCGCGCCGTGCGAGTTCACGCGTCGTGCATGAACGATGTCGGACTCCATGCCACCCGCGCAAGAGCCGCTGAAGGGAAGCACGGTGCAAGTCGAGGCCGCCCCATCGCATGGACCGGGGCGACGGCGCCCGCGCGCCGACGGCCACGACCTAGGGGTTCCGCGCGCAGACCGTTCTCATTACCCTCGCGAACACGTTCATCGCGTGGGCTTTGCCATGCGCATTGCTGCTGCTTTCGTCATGGCCTGCGTGCCGCTTCACGCCGTTGCGGATGCGAAGGCCGGGGAATCCAAAGCGCAACTGTGCCTCCTGTGCCACAAGGAAGGCCCGGAGTTCCGCTTCACGCCGTTCCTCGAGGGGCAGCCCGCCGATTACCTGGTCGCCGCCATCATGGCTTTCAAGACCGGCCAGAGGAAGCAGCCGGCGATGAACACCAACGTGGCGAACCTGTCGCAGGCCGATATCCGGGACATCGCCGACTACTTCGCCTCCAAGCCGTTTCAATCTTCGAACGAGAAGCTGGAGCCGACGAAGATCGCAGCGGGAGAGAAGCTCGTCGGCGAAATGAAGTGCGCGAGCTGCCACGGCCCGACCTTTCTCGGCGCCGGCACGGTCGCGAGGCTTGCCGGACAAAAACAGCCCTACCTCGCCTGGCAGCTGCAAGCCTTCCGCAGCGGCGGTCGAACCCACGCCCCGGGAATGCCGGTGCTGAACGACGCAGCGGAAATGGAAAATGCAGCGAGCTACCTGGCATCGCTTCGATAGCCCGGGTCGATGCGGCAGGCCCGTTTGCCGGCTTGCGATGACCGGAGGACGAGCAATGCGGCACCGGGGGGAACTCGTCGAGCGCTACGCGATTCTCGCGCCCACCCGACTGAGTGCATCGGGGGCGCGGCGGCGACTCAACGCTTGAAGAGGAACACGCCCTCCGCGCCTGTCCCAAGCAGGATCTCGTCGGTCTTCGAGAGGTGTATGAGCTTGCGCGCCGCCGGGGCGTGCAGGTCATCCAGGATCCGCGGTGAGCCGCCCCGTTCGTCCAGCAGGACGATGCGGCCCGACGAATAGAGGATCACCCACGCTCCCCGGTTGTCGATCACGACGTCGATCGGGTGGCCCAGCACCGGCGGGGGGCCCTTCTCCGGCGTTGGAATGCCGAACAGCACGGGCTCGAAACGCTTGCCCGTCCATCGCTCCACCGTGACCCCGACGACGGCGACGGCGCCCGGACGCGCCTTGTTGACGAACAGCGTCTGCACGCGCTGTGCGGACACCATGCGCATGCGGGGCGCCTTGGGCTGGGTCTCGACGATGCCGGCGCGCGTGGCGACCCACCACGCGCCCGTCGGCCCCCTCAGCATGGAACCGGTGGGCTCGGCCTGGAGATCGGGCAACGGGAAGCTCTCCTGCTTCCGAGGGCCGCCGTAGCGCCGCACGCCCCCGCTACCCGGCGTCGCTGGGGTCGAGCCGGTGGCCACCCACATGCTGCCGTCGTCGTCACGCGTGACGCCGAGGATGTGCGGGCGCGAGCGCGCCGCCGTCGGGTCGATCCAGCGTCGTCCGGCGGACCCGATCGTGACGATGCCCTGCGACCGGAGGACCACGTGGATGTCCCCGCCGGGCGCGCAGACCGCCGGCCCGTAGACACCCGGGGGAAGCGACTTCGCCGCATCGCCGTCTTCGCCGAGCGTCAGCTCACTGCCCGGCGCCCATCGGCCCGTCTCCTGCCACTGCTCGCCGAGGCGTTCGAGGCGGATCACGCCGTGCCGCGGCGAGCTCACCAACGCACTGCGCTCGTCGTCGCAGACGTCGCTCAACGCGCCATGCACGAAGGGCGTGTTGTTGCCGGCCTCGAGCAGCGGCTCCGTCACCGCCGTGGTCTGCGCGGGCACGGGAAAAGGCTGCATGGCGAACAGGCCGACGTGCGTGCCGACGAGCAGCCGGCCGGCCTTCCAATCCGGCTCCAGCGCCGTCGGAAAGCGCAGCCTCGGGTCGCTGCCGTAGCGCCTGCCTTTCGGCGTGCCGCACGCGACGTCGAACACGCCGGCACCGTACAAGGCCACGACGAGCCCGCGCTGGAGCGGATCGGGGACGAGCCCGGTGAGCTCTTCCTTGTAGCGAGCCTCGGAACAGTGGGGCGCCAACGTGCCGTTCGGTGTGCGCTCCAGCAGCTCGTACGTCCGCATCGCCGGGTTGCGCCCGCGCTGGCGAACCACGGCAAGCACGGGCTCCCCGGAAGCGGGGTTCCGAGCGACGGCCGCCACGCCGATGACATCGCGAAGCGCCGACGCGCGGAACACGGAGCTCAGCGAGCGCGCGGGATCCCGGCATTCGCTCTTCAGCCAGACGAGCGGGCCGTCCTTGTCCGGTCCGACGCCCGCCACGTCGAGGCATTTCATCGGTTCGTCGAGCCGTGCCGCGGTGGCCGCGCCCTGCGGCGACGCCTCGGGGATCAGGTCGGACTTCTCGTGCGGCCAGCGCCACAGGCTCGAAGCCGCTCGCGCGGCGTCCGTCGCCGACGGCACATCGAGCTGCACGAAGACGCTGCCGTCGCGCGGCGACACGCGCACGATGTCGGCCGGAAGTCCCGAGGCATCGTGCGCGGCGGGCGGAGCGGTCTGCACGCGCAGCGTCGAACGCGCCGAAAGGTCGATCACCGCCAGCCCCCGCGCCGTCGCGGCCAGCAGCAGCCTGCCACCCCACGGCTGGACTTGCCAGACCGTCGCCGACGGAAGGGCGTGCGCGGCATCGAGTCGCGCGCGCGAGCCGTCGCGTCCAATGCGCACGATGCCGCCTCCCCGCGTGGCGACCCAGACAGCGTCGTCGTCGACCGCGATGTCGGTCACCCAGCGCGACGGCTCGCCGACGCGTTCGATGTGCGGGGTGCGCGGCTCCACCGGCCACATCAAGGGTTGCGCCACCGTCGGCACCATCGACAGCGAGGCGAGGATGCCGGTGGCGAGGGCCGCTGCGCCGGTGGCGAGACATGGGGGCATCGTGTCGCTCCTCTCGCGCCGCGTCAGAGGCCCTTGCCGTCCGCGCTGATGACCGCGAAGGGGGGTGCCACCGTCCAGAGCCCGGACGCAGGCCGGGTGGACACGTGTTCCCGGCCGCCGGGGCCACGCCGTGTCGTCGCCCGGTAGTAGATCGGCTGGTGGTCGGCGAAAGCTTGCTGCAGCCGCTGCCATTCGTCCGACGTGGGCGACCAGGCCTTGTAGCACTCGGGGCTTTCCGGCGTCGCGTTGTTCGTGTCCACCGCAACCCAATCGGTGGCGAGCACGATGTCCTGCGCATCGAAGTCGCGGTCGCGCGAGATGTCCACGCGAAACTCGGCGTCGCAGGGCGCCACGCCGGGCAGCGGCCGTGCCTTGCCGCTGGAATTGAAGACATAGCGCGACCCGGTCCACACATGGAATACCGGCACGGCACCGCCACGCTGCAGCACATCGCGCTCGGGACGCAGGTTGCCTTCCTCGTCGAGGTCGTCGCCCGGCTCCATGTCGTCGACATCGATGACGGCCTCGCCTCCCGCCACCTCGTCGCCGCAGACACGCCCGTCCGTCGTCTGTCCGTTGGAATCGAGGCATTGCGGCGGAATCGGGAAGATGCCGGCCTTTGCAAAGCCCGCAAGCACCTTGTTCGTGATGTGGCTGCCCGCCGCGACCGTGCTGCCGGGAAGGGGAGACCCGAAGGTGGCCCACTGGTGGATCAGCTCCATCTCGAGCACGTACAGGTAGGTGTAGGCCGCCAGGTCGGTATATCGCACCCACGGGCCGACGAAGCCCGCGCGTCGCAGCGCCAGCGTGAGCCCATGAAAGTACTGCAGGGTGCCGGGCAGCAGCGCCTTGCTGCGCATGCCTTCGCGCACTTGCCAGAGCGCCGCCGCGGCGATCTGCATGTTCGCGTACACGCCCCCGTTGCCGTTGCGGTGCTCGGGAAAGTGGTCCGTCGGCACCGCGGGATGGAACGGCACGTTGAGCTCGTGCAGGCGCGGCAGCGGCCTGCCTTCGTCATGGCCGCGCGTGCCCGTGCAGTTGTAGCTCGCATCCACGCCGCCGACGTTCTTCGCGACCCAGCCGCCGACGCAATTCGTGTTCTCGAAATGGTCCGACCACGCGTCAGCCAGGTCGTGGAGCTCGCCCCAGCCCTCTCCGCTCACGCAACCGCCGGGGTGGAGGCACCACGCAGGCGATTGTCCCGTCAGCGTGTCCATCGCGTTGTGGGCGACTTCATGCGGCAGCACGGTCGGGTCGTGCGCGAGGTTCATGCGGTTCTCGTCCGCGTCGCCGCCGTCGGAGTAGTCGGGGCAGAGGGCGTTGTAGTAGGCCTCGCACGCGCCGAACTTGTACTCCTTGTTCGCGCCGCAACCGGCATCGGGGTCCTCCAGTGTGGGCGACCACGCGCTTGCCGGAAAGGAGGGCGGCACGCCGTGCGCGAGAGCCTGCTTGCGAAGGAAGTGCAATTGCGCGAAGAAGTTCGCCTGCTGGAACCAGACGTTGCCGCCGCTCCAGCACAGCGCATCGGCAGCCGCATTGATGGGCGGCCGGTCGAAGTCAGCGAATGCCATGCCGTTCTGATCGTCGCCGTCCGCGCCGACCGACACGTCGCAGTCGTTGAACGGCGCGGCGGCCTGCCCGACGCAAGCGTGCGGATGCTCCGCGCGCGACGCGAAATCGACGCGTCTGGACATCGGCGTCAGCTTCAGCGTGTAGCCGAGGCGATCGGCAGCGTCCACCTCGAAGTCGACGACGTCCACCACGCCGAGGCCGGGATCGCGCTTCCACACCCGCGCGGTGGCGCCGACGTCCCGGGTGAGCGGAACCGCCTTCAGCAGGCGGCGCGTGCCGGCGTCCAGCCAGACCCGGAACGGCACGCTGCGGTCGCGGTTCCGGCCATGCAGCGTCATCCGCCAAGCGTAGTGCAGCGCCACGCGGCTGTCCTCCACATTGCCATCGGGCAGCAATATCAGCTGAAGGTCCGAAGGCCGGGGCGCCTCCTTCGCGGTGTCGCGCGGCACGCCGAGCTGTTCCTGCAGCGCCTTGTATGCGGCCGCCACGAGGTCGGCCGCAGGACCTGCCGGGCGGTCGTTGACGATGCGGAAATGGCGGACCAGGCCGCCCCGCAATGCATGCAGGCCATACTCCTTGGCCTCCGAGGCCATCAGCATGACGTGCTCGACCGGAACGGCCTTCCTGCAGCTCGTGCGCGACTCGCAATAGACCTGGAAGATCGGCACGTCGTCGTCGTCGCGCTCGATCGCGCGCTGGAACTGCTCGATGTCCATGCCGATCGCGCGGGGCGACCGCGCATCGGCCTGCTCGGACGGCACCGGCGCGATCAGGCGCGCCCCCAGCGTCGACGAACTCGCGCGTGCGCCAAGCCTGCGGGCCTTGCCCTCCCGAACTGCAATCGACGCCGCGAGATCGGCGAGCCGGGCCGGCTGGCGCTCGTGCGCCCAGGACGTCGCCTGCAAGGTCATGCGGGGATCGTCGAACCTGACCGCGTCGACGATGGCGGGGATGTAGACGCGCGTCACCGCATCGGCCAGGGAAACGCGCTTGTCGGGCGTCTTCACGACGACGTAGATCGGGTCCAGGTCATGCGAAGGCCATGCGAACCGCTGCTCGGGCTCGGCCGGCGCTGCGGTGGTCCTTTCGGCGCGGACAACGCGCACGAGCGTGGGCGGAAGGCGCTGGCGAACGATGTCCCGCCCCGCAATCGCGGGCGGGTCGTTGTCGGCGTGCGGCAGCGCCGCTGCCGGCCGGGTGGACGGCTGTCCGCGGGCGCCGGCGGCCATCCATACGCATGCGAAGGCCAGGCACGCAGCCGCTCGGCGTCGCGCGGCATCACTCAGGTCCCGGGCCATGGCACACCCCTCCACCGTCGAAGCGGCGACGATGCCACGACCTGCCCGGGACGCTTTCCCCAACCTTAGGGAGGCAACCGTGCGCATATCCGCGCAATCTCGCGCAGGGTTCGGCGCCTGTTCGGCCGGTGCCTCGACCACAACATCAACGATTGGTGCCACCATGCATGCAAGCACTGCCCTTCTCTCGTCCATCGTCGTCGTCCTGCTCGCGGGGTGCACCACGTCATCGCAGCAGCAGGCCGCCGGGGCCGACAAGGCCGGGCGAGCGATGCGCGCGATGCGGAACGAATGCCTGCCGACGACACGAGGCGTCTGCGACGCGGCCACGTGCTACGTGTTGGTCTTCCACGACGAGAAGAACGACAAATGGCATGTCACCCCGCACGACCTCAAGGTCATGAGGCCCGACGTCGAGATCCAGTGGCTCCTGCAGGATGGCTCGAAATTCGAGGCCATCGAGGTCAAGCGTGGCAAGTACAACGGCAAGAAATGCGACAACGGGAAGGACGAGAATGATCAGGCATGCGACAGCGACGGCAAGCAGTTCGGCTCCCCGCCCATGAACCCCGGCGGCACGTACAAGCTCAAGTTCAAGAACGACAAGGCCGAGAACATCAAGTACGACATCCGGTTCGAGAGCAGCACCGGCGACAAGATCACGTGCGATCCGACGATCAACTACGAGGGCGGCATCTGAGGCCGTCAACCCGTGGCATCTCAGCGCGTGTCGAAGGCCTGCGGCGCGATGCGTCGCACGCGCTGCAACGCGATGCCGAGCTCCGACTGCGCTTCGGCCCCCACGTCGCGGGCCAGCGCGGCGGCGCGATCCAGCAAGGGCAGCGCCTGCGCGCCGTCGCCGGCCAGGCACAACGCCTCCGCCTTGCTGCAGAGAACCACGCCCAGGTTCATCTTGTCCAGCACCGCGTCGAGCAGGGTCTCGGCGGCATCGAGGCAGCGCCACGCTTGCTCGAAGCGGCCCTGGCGGGCGTGCAGCGCCCCGAGATAGTTGAGGAATTGCCCTTCGAATCGCCGGTCGCCGAGCTCGCGGGACACCGCGAGCGCGGCTTCGAAGTGCCGTCGTGCCCCGTCGGCGTCCTCCATCGCTTCGGACACGATGCCCAGGTTGCACATGACCACCGCGCCCAGGCGCACGTAGCCCATCTCCTTCGCGAGCACGAGTGCGTCGCCGAGCGTGGTGCGCGCCTGCGCCAGGTGTCCGAGCGAGTGGTGCAGCAACCCCAGGTTGCACAGCGTGTTGCCTTCCCACTGGCGATCCCCGAGCTGCCGCACCACCGTCAGGCTCGCTTCGTAGTACGCGCGCGCCTCCGCGAGGCGGCCCTGATTGGCATGCAGCAGGCCCAGGTTGCCCAGGCTGCCGCCTTCCCATCGGCGCTCGCCCGCCTCCCGGGACACGACAAGCGCAGCCTCGTAGTAGCCGCGTGCCTCGTCGAGGTCGCCGAGGTTTTCGGACAGGTTGCCCCGCCCGCACAGCACCTCGGCTTCCACGTCGCGCAAGCCGAGCTCGCGAGCGAGCGCGAGCGACTCGTCGAGCGTCGCGCGCGCCTTCTCGATACGACCCGCATGGTTGTGCAGGTCGCCTAGACAGCTGAGGACGCGCGATGCGAGCGCGCGATCTCCCATGGCCGACGCCGCGTTCAGCAAGGACTCGAAGCAGGCGCCTGCCTCCGCCAGGCGTCCGGCCGCACGAAGCGCGCGTCCGAGCACGCGTTGGACCCGGGCGGCCCAGGGGCCGGCACACGCGGACATGCCGCGAACCCGTTCTGCAAGCTCCAGTCCGACGCGAAACGGGCCGCGCAGGTACAGGGCCGCCCAGGCCCCTTCCAGCGCCCCGACCGCGCTCGGCACGTCGTCGAGTGCGATCGCATGCCGGCACGCCGCGACGAGGTTGTCGAGATCCGCGCAGGCGTCCGCGACCGCGTTGACCTCGCCTCGCGCGGCGAAGTACTCGCAATGGCGCTGCCGGGCGCGCGCTTGCGCGCCAGGTCCGCTGCCGTCGAACCGCCCTTCGGTGCGCAGATGCTCCGCCGCGTACTCCTGCACGGTCACCAGCAGGTGGAAGCGCCCGTCGGCGCGCTGGCGCACGAGGGACTTCTCCACCAGGGATTGCAGCAGATCGAGCGGCGCCGCCGTCGCACGCGCCTGCGGCGGGACATCGATCAACGCTTCCGCGGCCGGCAGCGAGAACCCGCCCTGGAACACCGACAGTTGCGCCAGCGCGCGCTTCTCCGGCGCCGACAGCAGGTCCCACGACCAGTCGAACGTTGCGCGCAGCGTCGCCTGCCGGTCGCGACGATGGCCCTTCGAGGCGAGCAACGTGAAGCGCTCGCTCATGCGTTCAAGCAGCGTGCGCGGCGGCATGATGCGCGCGCGTGCCGCGGCCAGTTCGATGGCCAGCGGCAAGCCGTCGAGCAGTTTCACGAGCGGCTCGACGGCATCGCGGTCGAGCGCGCTCAGCCTGAAATCGTCGCGCGCGGCTTCGGCGCGGCGCATGAAGAGCGCGGCCGCCTCGCTCGCTTCGAGCGGCTCCAGCTCCAGCACTTGCTCGCCCCCGATGTTGAGGACCTCGCGCGACGTCGCCAGGAAGCGCGCGTGCGGCGCGCGGTCAAGCCATTGGCCCAGCGTCGGCTCGGCAAGCGCGACGACCTGCTCGAAGTTGTCCAGGATCACCAGGCACGCGCCGCGCCCGCCCAGCGCATTGCCCAGCTGAGTCACCGGGTCCACCTTGCCGAGCGGAACGCCCAGCCCCTGCGCCACCGACTGCACGATGCCGTCCACCGACCGTGCCTGCGATAGATCACAGAGGTAGACGCCGCCCGGGAATTCGCCCAGCCACGTCCAGCCGAAGCGCTGCGCGAACCGCGTCTTGCCCATGCCGCCCGTGCCGAGCACGGACACTAGGCGCGCGCCGGCTGCGAAGCGCTCCGCGAGGTGCTGCAGCGCCGCGCCCCGTCCGATGAACGCGTCGCGCTCGGCCGGAAGGTTGTGCCGGATCTCGCGCAACGGCAGCCACAGGCCGTCCCGATGCACCACCCGGTACACCTTGTCCGAATCGGGCGGCGGGAGGAAAGCCATGCCGTCGTCGCGCACTTCGAACAGCTCGATGGGCTCGGCCAGCCCCTTCACCCGCCAATGGCCGTGGCTGCGCAACCGTGCGTCGTGCGTTGCCAGCGCGGCACGCGCCTGCGCGGTGATGAGGGTCTGGCCGCCTTGGGCCAGCGACATGGCGCGAGCAGCCAGCGACTTCGCCAGGCCGTCCATCTCGACCGGTTTGGCGCCCAGGGCCACGTCCCGGGGATCGTTCTCGCGCAGCGTCACGGGGCCGACGTGCAACCCGGCCCGCGCCCGAACGGGCGCCGCGAGCGAGTGCAACGCGCGGTGGTAGTCCATCGCGTAGCCCATCGCATCGGCCACGTCTGCGAACAGCAGGAGGAAGCCGTCGCTCTTGTCGATCTCGCGGCCTCGCCACTGCCGCAGCAGGTCGCGCGCAGCGCGGTCGTGGGCCTGCCAGAGCCGGGACACGCCCTCGTCGCCCAGTTCCTCCGCCAGCCGGGTGCTATCCACCACGTCCGTGAGCAACAGCGCCTGCGTGGCGTCGATCACCGAGCGAGCCTCCCACTTCACCGTCGTCGCACCGCGACGGACACATGCGCCACTCTACCGAAATCGCGCGGGGCGCGGCCAGAGCACCGTCGGGCGCGAGGTCGCGCCCGCGCTTGCGTGTTCTTGCGATGCGCGCGATCGCCCGATTTGCATCGCGGGGTATGTGCCGGGCCTCGTGCGGGCATACAAGCGAAAGCGTCGCGCGTCCGGCGAGCTCGTTCGGCCCCCGCCCGGCAGCGCGGGGGCCCAGCGGCATATTTGCAAGCTTGTCGGCCAGCCGCCGAGCGAAGAGGCGCCTGCCGGTCGGCGCGCCGTTGCACCGTGGCCGAGCAGTCGGCATCAGCGGCCGCCGAGCGACACACCTGCCCCGACCACGCACTCAGGTCCTGTCGCGCTTCGTCACACGCGGCACCCCGAAGAAGGCCAGCGGAAGCAACGAAAGCATCAGGGTGGACGGTTCCGGGACGCCGAAGGCATCGTAGGTGAACGTTCCGGTAAGCGCAGGTGCCGCCCCCTCGCAATGCTGTTCGAACGATGCGGAAAACCGCGCGATCGCGGAGCCCGTAGCTGCCTCCGCCTCACCGGAAAAGCTCACGTCATTGACCGTGAAGCTTCCGGTCAAAGTGTTGCAGCCGCGATTCTGAAAGCTGACATCCAGGCCGGGATGCCCTGGCGTCGCGAAGTCCGCTCGCTCAGCTTGCGAGAAGAATCCCGGTCCGATCGGAACGCCGCGAGCATCCGTTCCAAAGAAAAGCAGGGCAAAGGTGTTGTCCAGGCCGCTGGTCACGGTTCCGAGGACGAACAGCAATTCCGCCGGATCGTCGGACGGACCGATTGTCCGTCTGATCTGAGGAGAGAAGAAGTCGGAGTTTGCAGGCGTATACGTGATATCGAAGTCGAGACCGAGGCCGATGAAGTCGCCGGGTTCGCTGTCCAGCGCAAGATGAGCAATCGGGGCTGCCTGAACGGCTGCGCCCCCCGTCAGAAGACAAGCCGACAAGGCCACAGCGCGGGCCGCCTTCCACCGCGTACGAATCATTGCCATTCCTCCCGTTGTGATTGAGATGCTGAGGTCGGATGGCAGACGTTGGAACCGACAGGTCCGCCGAACCGACGTCGCACCATACGACAACCGCGCCGGCGGACGCGGCGTTGCGCGACCGGGCGAAGCCCCGAAATGAGGGATTGCGGTACGCGGCACCGTCGTGCTCGCCTCTGTCCACCATATGCTCGGCCTCGCCCACCGATCGCGGCTTTGTCATTCCCTGATTCCGTCCAGGTTCGCTGGTGTTCGAGTTGCCGGTCCACGTGGTGCAGCGCTCCTCTTCGAGGGCATTGGTCGTCGGGCTGGCTCTGTGGCGCAAGGAATGGCGTCCCCGCGGGCCAGCTTTTCGACCAGCCGGCGCAGCAGCGCGGTGATCGACAGGCACACATCAAGGCTGGCGAGTGCGGGGCGACCCCGCGCCGCCTGTTCAATCACTCGCGTGGATGCCGGCGCCGGGTCGCCCCGAACCATGCACCGGGGATCACAGGTAGCGTCGAACCCGTCCAGGAGACGACGTCGAGCGAGACGACGGAAGATGCGGCGCCGCTGCGGATCTGAGCGTGAGCCGCCGGAGCGTCAGAGATAGAACCGCAGCGACAGCTCGACGGTGCGCGCCTGCGGCACCGACCCGAACAGGGAGGCGCTGCCGCCCGAGAAGCCCTGCCACTGGAGAGCGACATCCATCCGGTCCGCGCGGTAGCGCGTCTCGAGCCACTGCACGCGCCCGTGCGTGACGGGATCGTGGCGCACGAAGCCGGAGACGTCCAGGCGGCGCACGAACGCGTCCTTCCAGGTGGCGTAGACGAACAGCGCACGACGCACCGGCAGCTCCTGCAGGCGCTGCGAGGCGACCAGCAGCCGCTGCCGTTCCGCCGGGCTCGACGCCTGCCACTCGGCGCGATCGAGGCCGGCCGTGCTGTAGTCCGCTTCCGCGGTCAGCGACAGGTTGAAGCCGGTGGTGTAGGTGGCGCCCGCGGCCGCGCGACGCTGCGTGTGCCTCGGCCGCGCGCGCGCCAGCGCCCGGTCGGCGAACGAGGGACCCTCTCCGGTCGAGAACTCCAGAAAGCCCACGAGGGCGCCCGTCGCCAGCACGGAGGCGTTCAGCCCGAGTTCTTTGGGCGTGGACTCGCCCCCGTGCAGCAGCACCTCGGCGTCCAGGCGCTCGCCGAACTTGCGGCTGGCCGTCAGCAGCCAGCGGTTGCGGTCGTTGGTGGCGCCGAGATCCAGCGACCACGTGTCCTCGCTCGGCCCGCGCCGCGTGAGCCGCGGCGACAGCGTGGCGGAGAACGCACCGGCGCCGGACAACCACTGCCCGCGCAGCGCGACCGTGCCGAGCCGGTTCTCGCGCAGCTGGGCGGGGTCCGGAGACACGACGACGCGCAGCGCGTTGTCCTTGAAGTAGTCGGTGGGGTTGAAGCCCCACGCCGCGCCGTGCCGGACATTGACGCGGCCGGCGTCGACGCCCAGGTCGTCGCGCGGCTGCCAGCCGAGGTACACCTCGCGCAAGGCGTTGACATCGCTGCGCTCGCGCGGCGTGCCGCGCCGCACGTGATCGAAGCGGTTCGACAGCACGCCGCGCAGGCTGTCGCTCCAGCGGCCGTCGTACCGGAAGTCGAGCGCGCCGCGCGTCAGGTCCGTGGGCACCGCGCCGCCGCGCCAGTGGTCGCGGCCGCCGGCCAGCTCGGCATACAGGCGCCACGGGCGCGCCGCGGTCGGCGGCGCAGCCGGCCGGTCGGCCAGCGAAAGCGCGTCGAGATCGTCCGGCGGGCCGTCGGCGGCATGCGCCGCCGTCGCCCCGCCCATGAGCGCGACGCACAGCACGGATGCGAAAAGGATGCGCATGGTCAGTCGGCCTTGAAGCGGGGAAGGTAGTCGCGCTGCAGCCAGGCGTCCGGCACGTCGCGGTACGCGAACTCGCTGTAACGCATGATCGTCACCCACTTGGGGTCGAGCCCGTCGATGATGACGACCTCGGTGGGGCGCTCGCGCCCGAGCTGCGGCGCGAACTTGCGGTAGTACGCCGTCTTCAGCAGCCGCCCGCTTTCGGCGTAGAACAGCGACTTCACCGGCCGGGCGGTGTCCTGCTCGATCCACGTCTCGATCCGGTGGTACGTGACGTCCTGCGCGGTGGCGGTGAGGTTCAGCTTGTGGCAGCGGCGCCTGACGCGCTCGCCGTCGGCGATCTCCTCGTCGGCGACCCGTTCCGCGCGGTAGTCCTTCGCGAGGTTCACGGTGACGACGTCGCCGTTGGCCGCCTGCCCGAGCAGCCGTTGCTGCGGCGAGATGCGGATCGTCGCCTTGCTCGCGGGATCGTAGAACCACAGCTCGTTGCCGCTCTTGAGCATCAGCTTGCCGGCGTCGCGCGTCGGTGCGACGAACCGGATGAGCGTGCGGTACTGGCCGCCGCGCGCGTCTTCCTTCGAGAGCACCGACAGCGTGTTGGCGTCGGTCTGCTGCGCGTTGCGGTATTCGATCAGCGACACGCCGACCGCGAACGGCCGCGACGGGTTGCGCACCTCGTCGCTGGCCGCCAGGATGGCCTGGCCGTCGGGCGCCGCCCGCGCCGCGACGGCGACCGAGAAGAGGACGGCGAGGACGGCGTAGCGGTGCAAGGGACGCGGTGACGGCTTCATGCGGACTCCCGTTCAGACATGCCGCAGGGCATCGACGATCGTCATGCGCGCGGCGCGCGCGGCGGGCAGTATGGCCGACAACGCCGCAACGATCACCAGCCCCACCGCGCACACGAGCATCATCCGGTGCTCGCTGCCCACGCGCACGGCGAGCGCCACCGGTTCGATGCGGCCGGGCGGGGTCCACGTGATGCCCATCTCGTTGACCGCCAGGCTCGCCGCCATGGCGGCCAGGATGCCGAGCACCGCACCGATCAGGCCCAGCACCATGCCTTCGACGACGAACATCCGGCGGATGCCGGAGCGGCGCAGCCCGATCGCGCGCAGCGTGCCGATCTCGGTCGTTCGCTCGACCACGGCCATGCCCATGGTGTTGCTCACGGTGAACAGCACGATGCCGCCGATCAGCACGGCGATGAAGCCGAACATGGTGTCGAACATGCCGAGCGTCTGCCCGTAGAAGGGATTGAGCGTCTCGTAGTCGACGATGCGCAGCGGCTGCCCGGCGAACGACGTGGCCATCATCTGCTCCAGGCTCGCGCGCACGGCCGGCATGTCCGCCGTGTGCTTCAGCTGCACGGCGATGGCCGTGACCTGCGGCGGGTCGCGGCCGAAGATCAGGCGCTGGGCCTGTGCCAGGTGCATCGTGAGGTACACGTCGTCGAGTTCCTTGATGCCCTGGAACTCGGCGCGCACGACGTTCACGGTGCCGACGTTCGGCGCCCCCCGCGTGCTGGGCGCGAGCAGCTCGATGCGCGTGGGCGCCGCAGCGGACGGTGCCGCCGGCGGCTGCCCGGCCGTCAGCGCCGCGACGTCGTCCGGCAGGGCGGCGCCCGCCACGGGCCGGTCGACCGGCGCCGGCGACGTGCAGTCGCGCACCTGCAGCGGCGTGCACAGCTGCAGCACGCGCGCCACGCCGGTGCCGATGACCGCGCTGTCCGGCGGCGTGCCGGCCAGCGTCCGCGGCGTGGACAGCATGCGCAGCCCGTAGTCGTTCCACTCGCGCATGCGCTGCTGCTCCTCGGCCACCGTGCCGGTGGCCAGCACCGTGCGCGAGACGCCCGCGGCGAAGTTGCCCGCGATGCCGCCGTACTGCAGGACGGGCGTGGCCACGTTCAGCCGCGGCGCCAGCTCCGGATGCGCCCGGATCGCCCGCAGGATGCGCTCGTAGTCGCGCACGCCGTACGCCGCCGGGTTGCCGCTGCCGTACAGGAAGTAGTCGCGATGCTGGATCTGCAGGTGACCGGTGAGCCGCACGAAGTCCGACTGCAGCGCGTAGTTGATGTCGCGGATATAGCCGCCGAAGAGCAGCACGGCGACGAGCCCGATGACCATGGCCAGCAGCGTCATCAGCGAGCGGCGTCGGTTGCGCAGCAGGTTGCGCAGCGACAGCAGCAGCGTGCTCATGAATCGCGTCGCCTCACGTCCACGATGCGGCCGTCGTGGATGTACACGGCGTCGTCGGCCGCCTCCAGCACCTTCGGGTCGTGGGAGGAGAAGACGAAGGAGACGTGCTCCTGCTGCTGCAGGTGCCGCATCAGCGCGATGATGTCCGTGCCGGTCTTGCTGTCCAGGTTGGCGGTGGGCTCGTCGGCGAGGACGAGCTCCGGCTTGCGCGCCAGGGCGCGCGCGACGGCCACGCGCTGCCGCTGTCCGCCCGAGAGCTGGCCGGGCCTGTGATGCCCGAGTCCCTCGAGGCCCACCGCCGCCAGCAGCTCGCGCACACGCCGGATGCGCCGGGGCCGCGACATGCGCGCAAGGACCAGGGGGTACTCGACGTTCTCGAACGCCGTCAGCACGGGCAGCAGGTTGAAGTTCTGGAACACGAAGCCGAGGCGGCGCGCCCGAAAGTCCGAGAGCGCATCGTCGGACATCGTGGTGACCGGCTTGCCGCCGACCATGAGGGTGCCCCGGTCGGGCCGGTCGATGCAGCCGATCAAGTTCAGCAGCGTCGTCTTGCCGCTTCCCGACGGCCCGCTCAGCACGGTGAAGCGGTCCGGCAGGATGACGAGGTCGATGTCGACCAGTGCAGGCACGTCCACCGCGTCCAGTCGATACGTGCGCGTGACGCCTTTCAGAACCACCGGGTGCATCGTTCCTCCTCGTGGCTGCGGGCTCGAAGATGGAAGACGGGCGGCATGGCAGCCCCCGACCGCGCGCTCCCCGCCCGGCGCGCCGGACGAGGCGCGCCGGCTTACCGACCGGCTCGGCGCAGCCGGATGGTGCCCGTGAACGAGACGCGTCCCGAGCCGGTCTGCATCGCCATGTTGATCTCCTCGACGCCGGTGATCGTGCCGTCGCCCGTGGCGCCCGCGTACTCGCCCGTCCCGCCGGTGATGGTGAAGATGCCCTTCACCGCGTGCGGCGCGCCCGTGCGCGGCAGCAGGAGACCGCCGTACGTCGCGTACAGCTTCTCGCCGCTGGCTGTCGTGAAGACCGCGCCCGGCGCCGTGCTGGCGAAGCTGAAGGCCGGGGCGCCCGATGCCGTCGGCACGGGATTGACGCAGTCCTGCGCGGCCGCGCTGACCTGCCCGAGGTACGAGGCGACACCCGTTCCGTTCAGCGAGCCGATGAACATGCAGGGCAAGGCGCCGGTGAATGCCAGGGTCTCGTGCAGGTCGATCGTCGCCTCGAACGGCTGTTCGTCCGTCCGGGCGGTGGCCGGGAGGACGGCCGCGGCGAGCGCGGCCGCGACGATGAGACGGCGAAAGGGAAAGGATTGAAGCGGCATGTTGGTCCGGACGTGAAAAAGTTCCGACTCTAACCGCCCCGGGCTCCTCGAGCCTGACAGGTCGCCGCCGATGAACTTCGCGAGACCTTCGGCGAACATCTCTTCCATTGCGTGCTCCATGGGTGGAAGTGTTCACTCCACCAGAGGGTCGCCTTTTCATGTCGCATGACACGCCGATGCCCGTGATTTCGGCGACGTGTGCGATACGGTTGCGCATCGAGCGACTCGGAACGGATTACCGGTTCACTTTCGAGATGTCGTGTCGGCCGGCTTGACACATCAAGGTCCTCGACCGAAACGGGAAACTCCCCCACGCCCGGTACCGCTTGCGATTGGCGCGATCCTTGCACCACACAGGGGCGTTCTGGGAGCACAAGAATCATGTTGAAAATTTTTCTGGCCGCATGCGCCTTGGTCCTCTGTACGACGTCGTTTGCAGGCATCACCGAAGAGCCTGAATCTCTGTGCGAAATCGAGCCGACGTGCGATGCCGAGCGGCTGCTCGTTCGTATCGTCGGATCACCGGGTCGCATCGCCACGGGTTCGGAACGAAGCATGCATGCGCGAGGAGATCCCCGCTTGTCCATGGGCCGAAGCGACGCGACGCCGCACCAGCCGACGCCGAAGTGGGTCTGGATGTGCGGGGACATCGTCTGTGACTTCGAGGGACACGCACCGTCCCCTGGCGATCCGCAGGGCCTTGAAGTCGTGTTTCCCATCGCCGGCATCACGGACCGCGTCGAGTTCGACATCACCGACCTGTTTCCGATCATCGCCGGGCCCTCGGCCCCGGTCGCCGAGGTCGGCGCCCTGCTCGTCCCCGAAACGCCGACGGTGCCACTGGCCCTGGCTGGCCTTGCGTGTGCGGCCTTGATGTCCCGTCGACGCACCACGGCCCGGACGAGCGCTTCGCGCCATGACTCGACGCAGGCGCGGCCCATGGGGTGAACGGCAGGCTGCTGGTCGGCACCTGCTGACCCGCACCGACGCGACTTGAAACTCGAGCCGCAACCCCGTCCGCGGGACAGGGCCGAGTCCAACGGCAGCCGCCTGCAAGAACGGCTTACAGCGCGATCGCTGTAAGCCGTTGACCTTGATGGCAATTCTGGTGGGCCCTGTAGGATTCGAACCTACGACCAACGGATTAAGAGTCCGCTGCTCTACCAACTGAGCTAAGAGCCCGATGTCCGGTGTGAGGCGCGCATTATGCCCAATCTCGCGAGAGGCGGGAACGCGGCTGGCGGGTGTCGTTAGCTGGTGGGTCGTGCAGGATTCGAACCTGCGACCAACGGATTAAAAGTCCGCTGCTCTACCGACTGAGCTAACGACCCAGCAAGCCCATGACTATAGCATGGGGGTGGAGGCGGCCCGTTCGCGGCGGCGCGCGCCGCACAGCGATTCGATGGCCGCGCTCGCGGCCACCATGCCGAAGGTCGCGGTCACCGCCACGCTGGAGCCGTAGCCGTGGCAGTTGAGCGAGCCCTCGAGGTCGCACGCCCCCTCGGGCGCGACCACCGGCTCGCGCGAGAACACGCAGCGCACGCCGATCGGCCCCTTGCGTGCCGCACCGTGGCGCTGGCGCAGGCGCTGGCGCAGCGCGGCGAGCAGCGGGTCGTGCGTCACGTTCGCGAGGTCCTCGACCTGCACGGCATGCGCGAGCCGCTTGCCGCCGGCCGCGCCCACGCTCACCAGCGGCGTGCCCGTGTCCAGCGACCACGCGGCGAGCGCCGCCTTCGCGCGCACCTGGTCGCACGCATCGACCACCGCGTCGACCGGCCAGCGCAGCAGCCCCGGCCAGTTGGCGTCGTCGACGAACTCGTCCACGCCGTGCACCACGCAGCCCGGGTGGATGTCGGCGATGCGCTCGCGCAGCGCGTCGGTCTTCGCCTGCCCCACCGTCGCGCCCAGCGCCTGGACCTGCCGGTTGATGTTGGACTCCGCCACGTGGTCCAGATCGAACAGCGCGAGTTGCGCGACGCCGCTTCGCGCGAGCGCCTCGACGGTCCACGATCCCACGCCGCCCAGCCCGATCACCGCCACGCGCGCGGCGCGCAGCCGCTCGTAGCCCGCATCGCCGTAGAGGCGACGCAGGCCGCTGAAGCGGCGCTCGAGGTCGGGTTCGAGTTCGGCGGGCTGCATGGCGCGCTGCGCGGCGCGCCTACTTCAGGGACGCGAGCCGCTCGCGGCCGGCCTGGGCCGCCTCGGACTTCGGATAGGTCCTGATCAGCTCGTCGATCGTCTTGCGCGCGGACTTGGCGTCCTTCAGCTCGACCTGGCAGTTGGCGATCGACAGCAGCGCCTCCGGCGCGCGCGCGCTGTCGGGCGCCGTGCTCACCAGCGTGCGGAACGCGGCGATGGCCTCCTTGTAGTCGCGCTTGCCGTAGTACGCGTTGCCGAGCCAGAACAGCACCGACTCGTTGTAGCCGCTGCCCGGATAGCGCCGCTGGAACGCCGCGAGCGACGCGGCAGCGGCCGGGAAGTCGCCGCGGCGGAACGTGGCGATGGCGTCGTCGTACAGGCGCTTCTCTTCCGGGTCGGCGTTGAACTCGCGCCCTTCCACCGAGACCTTCTGCGGCTCCATGCGGCGGATGCGCTCGTCGACGCCCTGCTGCATGTCCTTCACGCGGCGCTGCAGCTCGGCCACGTCGCGCGCGACCTGCTCGTCCTGGCCGCGCAGCCGCGCGTTCTCGGTGCGCAGCGTCTCGATCTGCGTGTTCAGGTCGAGCAGGCTCTTGCGCAGCTGGCTGATCTGGTCGGCCATCTGGGCGTTGAGCTCGGCCTGCTGCTTGCGATGGACCTCGTTGGTCTGCTCGAGCTTCTGCCGCAGGTCGAGGATGGCGCGGCGCGCCTCGTCGTCGTCGAAGATGCCCGCGTGGGCGGCCGGCGCGACGAGCGCACCGGCCAGGGTGGCCGCCGCCAGCCAGCGGGGCGCGAGGGGGGACATGGTGCGCCGCCGCTTCAACGGTTCACGAGCTCGGCTCGTCGGTTCTTCGCCCAGGCGCCTTCGTCGCTGCCCTGCGCGGCCGGGCGCTCCTCGCCGAAGCTCACCGCCTCGAGCTGGCCGTCCTGCGCGCCCAGCAACTGCAGCGACTTGGCGACCGCCTCGGCGCGCTTCTGGCCGAGCGCGAGGTTGTACTCGCGGCCGCCGCGCTCGTCCGTGTGGCCCTCGACGGCGATGCGCCGCTTGCGGTCGCCCGAGAGCGACTTCGCGTGCGCCTCGATCGTGGGGCGGAACTCGTCCTTCACGACGAAGCTGTCGAAGTCGAAGTACACGACGCGCGGCAGGTTGCCTTGCGGGGCCGGCGTGTTGCGGGTGAGGTCCACGTTGGCGACCTGCGACTGCGGGGCCTGGCCGGCATTGGCGCCGGCGCCGGCGCCCGCGCCCGCGCCCGGGGTGCGGCTCTCGACCGGGGCCTGCTTCTCGTCGAGCTTCACGCTCGAGCCGCAGCCCGCGAGCAGGACAGCCACGGCGCAGGCCGCGACGGCCTGGTGTGCGACACGCATTGCTTTCATTTCGGTTTCCTCTTTCGATCGGCGCGTTCGGGGTTCGCGCACTCCAAGAAGGCCTTTCGACCCAACGACTGTGGTGTCCGGCCCGGCGGCCGTCATCGTCCGTACGGGCCCCAGACGGGCTCCCGCACGTCGGCCGTGGTGGACACGAGGCGAGCCTTGATTTTGCCGTCCAAGGTGGTGGTCATCAATACATCGCGCCCGCCGGCGCGCGTGGCGTAGATCAGCAGCCGCCCGTTGGGCGCGAAGCTCGGGCTTTCGTCGTCGGTGGTATCCGTCAACGTCTGGGGCGCACCGCCCGCCGACAGGTCCATCACCTGCAGGCGGAACGCGTTGCCCTGCCGGGTCACGTAGGCGAGCGTGCGGCCGTCGGGGCCGACGGCCGGGCTGATGTTGTAGTTGCCGCTGAAGGTGATGCGCTCGGCGGCGCCGCCGCCCACGGGCATGCGGTACACCTGCGGGCTGCCGCCGCGGTCGCTCACGAAGTAGATCGAGCGGCCGTCCGGCGCGAACACCGGCTCGGTGTCGATCGCCGAGGTGTTGGTGAGGCGGCGCAGGCCCTCGCCGCTGCGGTTCATCGTGTAGAGCTGCGAGCCGCCCTCGCGCGACAGCGTGACGGCGAGCGTCTGCCCGTCGGGCGACCAGGCGGGCGCGCTGTTGGAGCCGCGGAAGTTGGCGATCGCGCGGCGCTTGCCGCTGGCCACCTCCTGCGTGTAGACCACCGCCTTCTGGCTCTCGAAGGAGACGTAGGCGATCTCGCGGCCGTCGGGCGACCACGCGGGCGAGATGATCGGCTCGGGGCTGTTGAGCGCCACCTGCCCGCCTTCGCCGTCGGCATCGGCCACGCGCAGCGAGTAGCGGCCGGCGCCGCGCGTCACGTAGGCGATGCGCGTGGAGAACACGCCCTTCTCGCCCGTGAGCTTCTCGTACACGTCGTCGGCGATGCGGTGCGCGGCGAGCCGCAGGTCGGCCGCATCGACGGCGTTGCTCTTGCCGCCCAGGTCCGCGCCCTTCACCACGTCCCACAGCTTGAAGCGCACGTCGAAGCGGCCGTCGGCCAGGCGCATCACCGAGCCGCCGACCAGCGCGTCGGTGGCGCGGCCGCGCCACTCGTTCATCGCGGGCTGGGCCGATTCGTCGATGACGCCTGGGGCGTCGACGATGCGGAACAGGCCGCTGCGCTCCAGGTCCGCGCGCACGATGGCGGAGATCGACTGGGCGCTGCGCTCCTCGTCGCGGAAGCGCGCGATGGCGATGGGCACCTGCGTGGCGCCGACGCCGGAGATCTCAACGCGGAACTGGGCCCAGGCCGGCGCGCCGAGCCAGGCGCCGGCGGCAGCGGAGAACTGTCGTCGATTGAGCATGGAATGTCATGACCCTCGTTTGGCCGGTTGGTTCACCGCGCGGGCGCGGTGGTCCAGGCCCATCTTCAGATAACGGTAGTACGTGCCTTCGGCCACGTACACCGCGAGCACGAAGCCGAGGCGACCATCGAGGAAGCCGCGGCGCAGCACGTAGCATCGCAGGAACGCCCACAGCCCGTGGCCGAGGGCCGCACCCAGCCCGCCGCGCGCGCCGGCCTTCACCTTGTCGCGCGCGCGCCCGCTGGTGTAGCGGTTCATCTTGTCCAGCGCGCTCTCGAGCGACGGCATGCTCTCGTGCAGCAGTTCGCCCTCGAGCCGGCCGACCGGGCCGGGCACCAGCAGCCGCTCGTGCACCAGGTCGTCCGAGAAGCGCCCCGCCTCGCGGCGGAACAGGCGCAGCACCCGGTCAGGGTACCAGTCCCCGTGGCGCATCCACTGCCCGCAGAAGCTCGACAGGCGCGACAGCTCGTAGCCCGCGGGTCCCGGCGCGTGTGCGCCGGTGTCGTCGGCGTGCGCCTCCACCACGCGCCGGATGCTCGCCGCCAGCCGCTCGTCGACGCGCTCGTCGGCGTCGATGCTGAGCACCCAGCGCCCGCCCGCCAGCGCCAGCGCGCGGTTCTTCTGCGCGCCGAAGCCCGGCCAGTCGTCGGTCTTCACCACGCGCGCGCCGAAGCGCTCGGCGATGTCGCGCGTGCCGTCGCTGCTGCCCGAATCCACCACGATCCATTCGTCGGCGAATGCCACGGACCCCAGGCACCCCGCGACGTTGTGCGCCTCGTTGTGCGTGATGAGGATGACGGACAGGCGCGGCGGCATGGCAAGGAGCGAAGCCCGCGATTGTAGGCAGGCGCGCGCGGGCCCCCGCACGGCTGCGCCGATAATCCGCGCCCATGACCTTGCCCGCATTGCCGCTCAAGCAGCGGCTGGCCCGCATTGCCCCGTTCTTCACCGCCAGCCGTTGGGGCTTCGTGCTCGCCATCGCGGGATCGCTCGTGGGCGCGGCCACCGAGCCCATGGTGCCCCAGCTGCTCAAGGCCATCCTCGACCGCGGCTTCGAGGCCGGCGGCCTGCCGCTGTGGAGCGTGCCGGCGGCGATCCTGGGCCTGTTCGCGATCCGCGGGGCGGCGGGGTTCGTGGCGCAGTACGGCCTGGCCTGGACGGCCAACCGCGGCGTGGAGCGCATGCGCCTCGCGCTCTTCGAACGCCTGCTCGACGCCAAGCCGTCGCTGTTCACGAGCCATTCCACGAGCAGCCTCACCAACACCGTCGTCTACCAGGTGCAGGGCGGCGCGACGCAGCTCGTGTATTCGCTGCTGTCGCTGATCCGCGATGCGCTCACGCT
>Ga0075429_100000526_pt1 | contig 29068 bp, 24 predicted proteins | sample RhiMetdeltSRZDD3_FD_75295 | JGI IMG/M metagenome (GOLD analysis project Ga0075429, IMG submission 75295) | Populus rhizosphere microbial communities from Tennessee, USA - Rhizosphere MetaG P. deltoides SRZDD3 | ecosystem: Host-associated > Plants > Roots > Rhizosphere > Soil | place: USA...
ACGCTGAGCAAGTGCTCGACGCCTTCGGCGGTCGTGGCGCGTCCCGTCGTCAGCCGAACGCTGCCGCGCGCCAGGTCGTCTTCGAGACCGAGCGCCGTCAGCACGTGCGAGACTTCGAGCGTTCCGGACGTGCAGGCCGAGCCGCTCGACGCGCAGATGTCGTATTGGTCCAGATCCATCAGGATCGACTCGCCGTCCGTCCCCTCGAAGACGAAGCTGGCGCTGTTTGGCAGGCGCAGCGTCGGGTGGCCGGTCAGCCTGGCGCCAGGCACCGCCGCCAGCATGCCTTCAATCAGCCGATCGCGTAGCGCGATGTCGTGCTGATTGCGGCTCGGGCGCTCGTCCTCGGCGAAGCGGAGCGCCTCGGCCATTCCGACGACGGCGGCGACGTTCTCGGTGCCGGCCCGGAGACCGCGTTCCTGACCGCCGCCGTGGGCGTCGGCGAGCAGGGGCGTGCCGCGACGGACATAGAGGACGCCGACGCCTTTCGGGCCGTAGATCTTGTGGCCGCTCAGCGAGAGCAGATCGACGCCGAGCGCGTTCGGGTCGATCTCCAGAGCGCCGGCCGCCTGCACGGCATCGGTGTGAAAGGTGGCGCCGTGACGATGGGCGATGGCAGCGGCGTCGGCGACCGGCTGGATCGTGCCGACCTCGTTATTCGCCATCATGACGGACACCAGGATCGTCCCAGGGCCGACTGCCCGCTCCAGCTCCGCAAGATCGACGACGCCGTAGCGGTCCACGCCGACGTAGGTTACCCGGAAGCCGCCGCGCTGCTCGAGCCACTCACAGGTCCGGAGGGCGGCGTGGTGCTCGATCTTCGTGGTGACGATGTGATCGCCGTCTCCGCGCCGGGCGAAGGCGACGCCCTTGATCGCCAGGTTGTCGCTCTCGGTGCCGCCGCTGGTGAACAGGACCTCGCTCGGGCGACAGTTGAGAACCTGGGCGACGGTGTCGCGCGACTCGTCGAGGGCCCGGCGCGCGACGCGGCCATGGCTGTACAGACTCGACGGGTTGCCCCAGCGCTCGCGGAGATACGGCAGCATCGCCTCGAGGACACGCTCGTCGAGGGGCGTTGTGGCGGCGTGATCCAGGTACGTCAGGCGGGCCATCGACGCTCGAACCTTAGCACCTGACGCGCTGACCGGGCAAAACCGTCGCCACACGGCATCTCGGGCCACCCCGACACGGATCTGAATCGCCGCCAGTTACCGGCCTCTTGTCGGGAGGTGGGGGCGGTCCGTATAGTTCAAGTCCGTGGTGTGTATCAGAACTACGCCCGGACCAACGCCTGAAACGCGGCTCACACAGCCGCGAGCTTACCCCTCCCGCACTTCCAGGACCGGCGCCCCATTCGGGGCGCCGGTCCCCTTTTTGTGTCCTGAACGGCCGAGGGTGCGTCCTGAAGCCGGGTTGCAGAAAGCTTCGGCCGCGGAACTGGCGGCCGGCACATGCGTTCAGGTTCAGGTGGAGAGAGATTGAAAGGAGTGGACGTGACTCGCTACGTCTTCGTCAGCGGCGGTGTCGTCTCGTCGGTCGGCAAAGGGATCACGGTCGCGTCGCTCGGCCGGTTACTCAAGAGCCGCGGCATCTCGGTCGCCGTCCTCAAGCTCGACCCGTACATCAACGTCGATCCCGGCACGATGAGCCCGTACCAGCACGGCGAGGTGTTCGTCACCGACGACGGTGCCGAAACCGACCTGGACCTGGGGCATTACGAGCGGTTCGTCGATCTGAACCTGACCAAATCGAGCAACGTGACGACCGGCGGCATCTACTCCGGCGTGATCAGCAGGGAGCGGCGCGGCGACTTCCTGGGCGGCACGATTCAGGTCGTGCCGCACATCACCAATGAGATCAAGGAGCGGATCACCCGCGTGCCGCGGCAGACCGGCGCCGAGGTGGTGATCGTCGAAGTCGGCGGCACGGTCGGCGACATCGAGTGCCTGCCGTTCCTCGAAGCGCTCCGCCAGATGCACCGCGAGCTGGGGCGGGAGCAGTGCCTGTTCATCCACGTCACGCTGCTGCCGTTCGTCGGGCCGACGAAGGAGCTCAAGACGAAACCGACCCAGCACAGCGTCAAGGAGCTGCGGGGGATCGGTATCCACCCGGACGTGATCGTCGCGCGGTCCGACTACCCGGTCCCCGACGAGCTGAAGGACAAGATCGCCCTCTTCTGCGACGTCGACCGGCGCGCGGTGATCCCCCTGGAGACGGCCGAGTCGATCTACGAGGTTCCGCTCGTCCTCGAAGAGGCCGGTCTGGGCGAATTTGTCGTCGAGCGGCTCGGCCTGGACGCTTCGGAGCCGGACCTCGGCGAGTGGCGCGACATCGTCGCGCGGGCGAAGGCGGCGGCGCCCGAGGTCCGGATCGGCGTCGTCGGCAAGTACGTCGGGCTGGAGGACGCCTACATCAGCGTTCGGGAGTCGCTCCATCACGCAGCCTGGCACCACCACGTGCGGGCCAGCATCGAGTGGATCGACTCGGAGTTGTTCGAAGAAGGGAACGATCCTGAGCCGCGCCTGCGGCACCTCGACGGGATCGTCGTGCCGGGCGGGTTCGGGTATCGGGGCGTGGAGGGCATGATCCAGGTCGCCCGGTACGCACGTGAGCACCAGGTGCCGTACCTGGGGCTCTGCCTTGGGCTACAGGTAATGGTGATCGAGCTGGCGCGGCACCGGCTCGGCCTGGACGACGCAAACAGCGCTGAGTTCAACCTGTTCAGTCGCGATCCGGTCATCGACATCCTGCCCGAGCAGAAGGACGTCTCCGAGAAGGGCGGGACGATGCGGCTGGGCGTCTATCCGTGCCAGCTTGGGGACGGGACGCGCGCCCGGAAGGCGTATCAGGAGCCGATCGTCTTCGAGCGGCACCGCCACCGGTACGAATTGAACAATGACTATCGACCACAGCTGGCCGAGGTCGGGCTAGTGACGAGCGGGCTTTCGCCGGACGGCCGCCTGGTGGAGATCGGCGAGCTGGACGATCACCCGTGGATGCTGGGGACTCAGTTCCATCCGGAGCTGAAGTCGCGGCCGAACCGGCCCCATCCGCTCTTCCGCGATTTCGTAGGCGCGGTCCGCGCTCAGAGCCGGGGTGAGACTCGCAACGGTCATATGGCCGGCACGGCCGCTGCCGCGACGACGTAGCGAAAGCGTCCTCGATCATCGACCAGAGTCGACCAGCCGCCCGTCTACTCGGGCGGCTGGTTGCGTGTGGGAGCGCGATGTCGATGTCGATCTGCTAGCATCAGACTCGGGCTACGTCTCGCCGGAAGGCTCGCGGGCCGATCCCACCAGTGAGGAACCGTCTCGTGGAACACGGAACGGCCGTCGAGGCGGCCTGGCTCTCGAACATCAGGGACACCCGCGCGCTGGTGCGCGAGAATCGCGTCGGCAGCCTGGCGATCGTGGTCAGCGGCAGCGAGGGCGACCAGCGGTTCTGGCGCAGTCACGTCGGCGACGTCGCCAGGGATATCTTTCGGGCCGATGGCTCCACGACAGTGCTTTCTGTCCGCGAGAAGACGCCGAAGGGCAACTTCCTGGGGACGCTCAACGCCTGGCGCGAGGTTCAGCAGCAGGTGCGCCAGGGTACGGTCACGTTGCCGGACGTCGGCCTGCTCAGCATGGTGTTTGGGAAGGGGAAGCGCCTGAGTCCGTTCACCCAGGCACTCGGCAACTGCAAGGCGGCGCTGCCAACGCCGGCCAGGAGTGCCACGTCGGGGGAGTACCTGCGAGGCGGCGACCTGTCGAGCCTGTACACCGCGACCTGGCTCGACACGATCTCACGGGCCGGGTTCGAGGGGCTGATCGTCAAGTGGGGCGACGAGGTGCTGATCCCCGGGGCGCGCTGGACGGTGCCGCACGACGCGTTTCGGGAAGTTGACGCCATCCGCTTCGTCTGGCGGACTGAACCGGACGACGTGCTGGCGCGTGAGAAGGAGTGGATCGTCGTCGACGATGCGACGAACCTGATGGTGACGGAGTACTCGCGCCAGGATCTCGAAGCTATCCGGCGGCGCCGAAGCGAGCTCGGCGGCAAGCTGGCGATGGGCGTCAACCTCGGCAGTTTCGCGATCAGCTACGGGCTACTGGACGCCGCGCTCGACGTGTTTGGCTCGGACGTGCAAAACGAACACCGGGCGGCTGACTGGGATCCGTACGGCTGGCTCGCGCTGTGCTGCCGGACCGAGGAAGAGTGGCGGGCGGAGATCGCTCAGGAGGCGCAGGCTGGACGGATGGCGCTGGCGAAGCTGCTGGAGCGCTATCCAGACTTCTACGAGAAGATGCACGCCGTGCGTGCACGCCTCGAAGCGCGCCGCCACCGACCGCTGCGGATCGGCGTGCTCGACTTCGGCGAGTGTTTCTGGGTTGACATGGGGCTTCACCCGACGCTCCGCGCCTCGCTGGAGCGGCTGACCGAGCACTGGGCGACGGGACAGGTGGCCCGCGAAGTGTTCGGGATCTCCCAGGAGCCGGATGAGCGCGGAAACATCGTCGTCAACAGCCAGATCGCCAGCAGTGCTGACGTCCACGACTCGCTGATCGTCGACTCGACCATCGCGGACGGCTCGTCGGTAATCCGGCGCGGAGTCGTGATCGGCGGACGGCATGGTCGCGTCGCGATGCCGTCGGGCGGCGTCGCGCTGTTCTGCGCGCTGGACGATCTCGCGTTCGATGGTCCGTCAGCCGTCGCCATGCGGTCCGTCGGAAGCTCGATTCAGTTGCCGGAGGGCGGGCGTCACACGACGTTGCACCTGGCGGACGGGCCGGTCTCGATGCTCGGCAGCGAGGCGATTCGCAACTACGACGGGCCGGACTACACCACGCCGATCCTCGGCAACGCGCTCTCGTTCGGCGAGGCAAGCGACCGGCTGGACGACGTGGGGCCTGACGAGTGCGACCGGCGGTGGCGGGAGCGCTGGGAGCAATCCGGGATCGCTTAAGACAGGATGAACAGGACTGACAGGATCAGAGACTCATCCTGTCAGTCCTGTTCATCCTGTCAAAACGTACAGGTCAGGCTGACGCCGCCGCCGTCTCGGTCTGCCGGCCGCGTCCGCCGAACCAGCGCGTCAGCTCGCCGACCTCCCAGGAGTAGAGCAGCATGCTGGCGTTGAAGATCGAGCCGTACGTGCCGGCCGCGATGCCGATCAGGAGCGCCAGGACGAAGTTGCGCAGGGTGACACCGCCAAAGAGATAGAGCGCGACGAGCGTCAGGATCACGCACATCCCGGTGCTGAGCGAGCGAACCAGCGTCTGGGTCAGACTGTGGTTGATGATGTCGTCCATCGGCTCGCCGGCGTGCCGGACCATGTTCTCGCGGATGCGGTCGAAGACGGTGATGGTGTCGTGGACGGCGAAGCCGATGACGGTGAGCGTGGCCGAGATGAACATCGAATCCAGCTCGATCGCGAAGAGTCTGCCAAGGATCGAGAAGACCCCGAGGAGGAGCAACGCTTCGTGCACGAGCGCGGCCACCGCGCAGGCACCGTAGCGGATCGGGTGCGGAACCCGACGGAACGCCCACCAGAGGTAGAGCAGGATGCCGACCGATGCAGCGGCCACCGACAGGATCGAGAACCAGACCGTCTCGGATGCCACGATTGGCGACACCGAGTCGAGGCTGAGCACCTCGACCGGGCCGAATCGCTCGGTCAAGCCGTTGACGATCACCTGGCGCTCAGAGAGTCGCCCGGATTCGACCTGCTCGGTCACGGCCTGGTCGAATGGAAACGTCCGCACGACGAAGGTGCCGCCGTCGGACTGCTGAACGATCGCTTCCGGATGGTTCAGGGCGTCGAACGCCTCTCGCAGCGTGTCGCTGTCGACCGGCTGCTCGAACCGGAGGGTCATGATCGTGCCGCTGCTGAAGTCGATACCTGGCCGCAGGCCGCCCGGGAGGGCCAGGCTGATGACGCCAGGAACGATCAGCGCCAGCGAGATCGTATAGAAGAGAAATCTACGCTTGACGAAATCGAACGTCACGTGCTTGCTCCTCGCTGACCGAGCCGAAGCGGTCGGTTGCGCACCTCAACACGGTCCGAGGCTCCGATCTCCGAACCGAAGAGGGTCGGATTCTGAACGATGCGCAGGTTCACGATCGCTCGCAGGAAGGAGCGCGTGATGAAGATCGCGCTGAAGAGGCTGATCGCCACGCCGATCGCCAGGGTGACGGCGAAGCCCTGGATCACCGAGGCGCCGAACTGCTGGCCGAACCAGTAGAGGAGGCCGCAGGTGATCAGGGTCGTGACGTTGGAATCGAACACGCTGGACCAGGCGCGGTCGAAACCGGCTTCGATCGCGGCTCGCAGGGTCTTGCCCCAGCGTAGCTCTTCGCGCATCCGCTCGAAGATCAGGATGTTTGCATCGACGGCCATCCCGACCGAGAGGATGAAGCCGGCGATCCCCGAGAGTGTGAGGGTGATCGGGAAGAGCAGGAACGCCGCCAGCGTGATGAGCGAGTAGATGGCGAGCGCCGCGGTCGCCACCAGCCCGGGCAGGCGATAGGCGAGCACCATGAAGAGACCGACGATCGCGAAGGAGATGCCGCCCGCGATGACGCTCTTGCGGATCGAGTCAGAGCCGAGCGTGGCGTCGACGGTCCGTTCCTCGACGATGCTGATCGGGACCGGCACTGCGCCGGCGTTGAGCTGAATCGCGAGGGTCCGAGCCTCGTTCAGGCGCATGTTGGTGATGACGCCGTTGCGGCTGATGACGGCCTGGACGGTCGGCGCCGAGATCAGCTGGTTATCCAGGAAGATCCCGAGCGGCTTGCCGATCAGGCGCCGAGTGAGCTGCTCAAACAGGTGCGCGCCCTCGTCGTCGAACTCGAAGGCGACCTGCGGCTGATTGGAGCGCTGATCGAAGACGACCTGGGCGTTTGGGCGGAAGTACTTGCCGGTCAGCTCTTTCTCCTGGCCGTCGAGCCCGGTCGCGGTCGCGACCTTCCACTGCCCGGTGGCCTGGTCGAACTCGCGGAAGTCGAGCTGGGCCGTCTGACCGATCAGCTTCTTCGCCTCTTCGATGTCTTTGACGCCTGGGAGCTCGACGATGACGCGGTCGCTCCCGCGAGCCTGGATGATCGGCTCGGAGACGCCGTACGCGTTGACACGGCGCTCCAACACCTGGATGACGCCCTTGAGCACTTCTTCGGCGCTCTGGCCGGGCGCCTTACTCATGTCAGCTTGAAGGACCAGATGGGTGCCGCCCTGGAGGTCGAGACCGAGGGTGAACCCCGGCCGTTCGAGGCGGAAGTTGCCGATCTGAATGCTGAGACCACCGGGCCACGGCCAGACGATCAGGATAGAGGCGATCGTCACCAGGGCGATGATCAGAAGACGCCAGCGATTTCGCATGCAATGCTCCGACACGTGGACCGGACGGAATTGACACGGCCAGGACGATTATGCCAGCCGGGCGATGGCGGCGGACCGATTCGGCGCCTCGTCAGCGCTCTTCGTCGACTCTGACCCGTTTCAACCGGACGAGCGAGAGGACGCGTTCCGGATCGAATCCGCGCACGTACGGGCGAACCAGTGTCCGCGAGCCGTAGTGGAAGATCGGGATCGACGGGTACTCGGCCGCGAGAACCTCGTCTGCCCGGCCGTAGAGCGCCGAACGCTCGGCGCGGTCCAGCGTCATCGACGCCTCGCGAACCAGCGCGTCATAGAAGTCGTGCTTCCAGGCAGCGTTGAAGCTGCCGGCATCTTCGCGACTGTCCCAGATCAGATTGTACCAGTTGTACGGATCTTCGTAGTCGGAGAGCCAGCCGCCGCGCGCCAGATCGCCGTCGTTTTGCCACTCCTCGCCGCGCCGCCAGCGCATGTACGCCGTCCACTCCATCGGCTGAAGCTTCAGCTCGACGCCGAGGGTGTCCTTGTACCGCTGTCGGAGGTATTCACCAAGCTGCGTCCACTGCGGGCTGACGTTGAAGGCGAAGCCGATCGGCGGCAAATCCTTGCCGTCTGGAAAACCGGCGTCCGCGAGTGTCGACCGCGCGGCCTCGACGTCCTCAGATGGCCAGCGGGTCTCGTCGCGTCCGGTGATGCCGTCAGGCACCAGGGCGTAGGCCGGTGTCCCGACACGCTTCAGGACATCGCGAAGGACGCGCTCGCGCTCGATCACCTGACCGAGGGCTTGCCGGACTCGACTGTCCTGAAGGTGCGGCCGGCGGTGGTTCACCGCGAGAAAGAGCGTGCCCGACTGCGCGGTGGTGCGTACGGTGGGCCGGGCCACTGGTTCGGCCAGGATTCGCTCGGCGTCGGCCGGTGGAATCTCGAAGCTAGCGCCGGTCCCGAACACGTCGAGGGCGCCGCTCTCATACGCCGCCAGCACCTGAACGACGCCATCGTCTGGAAAGATCCGGAACGTTGCGCGGGGCATCAGACGATCCGCGCCGGAATAGGTCGGACTCCGGTCCAGTACGAGCTGCTTGTCGTGTACCCATTCGACGAGCCGAAACGGGCCGTTGCCGACGATGTTCTCGGGCCGGGTCCAGCGATCGCCGAACCGTTCGAGCGCTTCCCTCTTGAGTGGCGAGAACGTCACCAGCGCCGTTAACCGGGGGAAGTGCGCCACCGGCTCGTCGAGGTTGACGACCAGCGTCTTTGGATCTCGCGCGGTGACGCCGAGGAGGGCCGGGTCGAGCCGGTCGTTGTGGATTCGGTAGGCGTTCTTGATTGGGTAGAACAGGGCCGCGTAGTCCGAGGCTGTCCGCGGGTCGATCGCGCGGCGCCAGGCCCAGACGTAGTCGGCGGCCGTGACCGGCGAGCCGTCAGACCAGAGCCGGTCGGCGCGGAGCGTGAAGGTGAAGGTCCGGCCATCGTCGGCGATCTCCCACTTCTCGGCGCCGAGCGGAGCTGGCAGCCCGGCGTCATCGATCTCGGTGAGTCCCTCGAAGAGCTGGATGGCGACCTGGACCGAGGCGTGATCGGTCGCGAGGGCGGGGTCGAGCGTCGGAGGCTCGGTGGTCGGCATCCGGATCGACTGGAGCTGAGCGCGGGCGGTCGCGGTAGCGGCGGCGTTGGGCGTCGGCGGGGGGACCGGCGTGGCGGTGGCAACGGCGCCGACGGGGGTGGCTGGCGGGTCGTCTGGCTGAGGGGCGCCGCGACAGGCCGCCAGAAGCCCGCCGAGCAGCGCCATCGAGGCTCCGAGCGCCCGACGTCGTGAGATCGGACGCGTCAGCGGTCGAACGAGCCTGTCTGACGTGGTCACTCGGGTTCGGCGGGCTCGGCGGACTCGCCAGACTCGCGTCTCAGCTCGCGTCGACTGGTCCGTTGGAGGTCGTCCAGGCTATCCAGCCGGTCGACATAGACCATCCCATTGAGATGATCGATCTCGTGCTGGAGCGCCTGACCGAGCAGGCCCTCGGCGGCGGAGATTCGGATCTCCTTACCGTGCACATCGCGCGCCTTGACCGTCACCTTCTCGGCGCGCCTGACCTTGCCCCAGAACCCCGGGACCGAGAGACAGCCCTCGTCCAGGATGTGCTCACCCTCGGACTTGACGATCTCCGGGTTCACCAGGACGTAGAGCTCGTCCTTCTCGGCTTCGACGACGGCGACCTGGAGCGGCACGCCGATCTGCGGCGCGGCCAGCCCGACGCCAGGGGCGTCGCGCATCGTCTCGATCATGTCCTGGACTAGCGCACGGATCGCCGCGTCGAACCGGGAAACCTTCCGCGCCCTGTTTCGAAGAACGGGGTTGCCCAGCGCCACGATCGGCCGAACGGTCATCTGCGCCGCTCCTTCTGTCTCACGGCGAGATTGTATCAGCCTGCTGCACCGCGACCCGTCACGATGCGGTGACATCGAGGCCGTAGATCTCCTCGTAGACCCGCTCGACGGCAGAGAGCAGGCGAGCGTGGTCGGCGTCGGCGTGGAGCGCGGCGACGACCGCCGCGGCGCCGGCGCCAACTCCCTCCTTGACGAGGAAATCCTCGTACCGCCGTAACGGCATGTGGCGCGACGCGGCAAAGTCTAGATCGCTGGCGAAGACCGGCACGTCGGCGATCTGCGCGACCAGGCCGGCCAGGTCGGCGGTCGGATCGCGGGCAACCCAGCTGGTCGTCGCGATGCCGATTCGGTCCAGATCGAGCGGCTGATTCCGTTCGCGAGCGAGCGCCACGATTAGCGCCAGCACGGCCGCCATCTGGCTGCCGCCGGCCAGCAGGACGGGTGTGGTCGGCAGCGCGCCAAGAGTCAGTCCGGCCACGAACGGCTGCATCGGGTCGCCGACGGCGGCGGCGACGTCGAGCGCTGACCTTGATGGATGCCCTGGGTCAAGGGCGGCTGCCGCGAGCGCCGCTCGCACAACCGCGCCCTTCAGCGGGTGAGCGTTCTGGGGCATGCTGCTCGACACCTTGCCCCAGGCGTCGATGCCCAGGCCGCACAGCAGCGAGAGCGCGGTCGTCGTGCCGCCCGGGACGCTCTCGGCGAGCATCAGGTACTCGGCGCGCGCAGCGAAGCTCGGGCCAAGTTCCAGGCCGCGTGCAAAGAGCTCGGCAGCGTGTGGGACGGCCTGTCCGGTGACGATCGAGGCGCCCCAGCGGTCAGCAACGACCGTCGTCGGCGCGTCCGGCTTTACCCGTAGCCCGGCATCGATCGCGACGACTTCGACGCCGGTCAGTCGCAGCCCCGCCAGCGTGATGATGACGGGGCCGGGCGCGCCACCAGGGTTCGACGGTACGCCAGCCATGCAGAGTGGCCGACCATGAAACAGCGCCTCGACGTCGGCGGCGGCCGTCAAGCGTCGGAGCTCGGCGGTCGCGCCGGCGCCTGACAGGCCGTCGATCTCAGCCGTCTCGGTGTGGGCCACCGTGCAAATGAAGAGTGGCCGTAGGCCGCGCAGCCGACCCAGCAGGCGGCGCCCACGCACCGGCGCGTGGACCAGCAGGATCGGACGACCGTCAGCACGTGGATACGACCCGGGGGGCTGCTCGGTCATCGAGTGCTCCGCACGCGAGAGGCCAGGCACGCTCGGACACGTCGAGCGAGGGCGGCAACGCCGAACATCGCCGGAACGGCAAGCACAGTCGCAGTCTTGACCAGCTCGACGGCGTGGTCTATCGCCGGCAGATCGGGTGGCGGCAGGCCGACGCCAAGCTCGTAGTGACCCGGTTTCTTGAGGCGGGTACCCAGCAGGCCAGCCATCGTGCTCATCGGCCACCCGGCGTTGGGACTCGCGGTTCGTCCATGGTCGCGTCCTGTGATCGAAAGGCCCGTGCCGAGATCGCCGCCGCCAACGGCTCCCGCCGCCAGCAGGAGCGTCGAGGTGAAGCGAGCAGGCACCAGGTTGAGCAGGTCGTCGAGGCGCGCTGCGACCTTGCCGAGATGCTCGTACTGATCACGATAGCCGATCATCGCATCGAGTGTGTTCGCGGCACGGTACGCGAACACCGCCGGGAGGCCGCCAGCGGCGTAGTAGTAGAGCGGTGCCACGATGCTGTCGCTGGCGTTCTCGGCCAGTGACTCGATGGCGGCGCTCGTCAGGAGTCGGGTGTCAAGGCTATCGACGTCGCGGCTCACCAGAGATTTCGCGGCCTGACGTGCGCCGTCCAGGTCGGCACGATCCAGGCACACTTCGACCTGCTCTCCCGCTTCGAGCAACGCTCGCGCGCTCAGCATCGTCTTGAGGAGCCAGGCCTCGGCAAGCAGCGCAACAGGACCAGGAAGTCCGCGCAGCAGCCGGCCGGCGACCGCCCCGGCGAGCGCGGCCCCGCCAACGGTGACCGCCGTCATCGCAGCGCCGAAGGCAAGTCGTGGGGCCGAACCAGTGGGAGCGCCGCGCTCGAGTGTCGAGATCAGTGCGCCGACCCACACGACAGGATGGCCCCAGGGCGGCGGCTCGCCGAACACGGCGTCCAGCACGAGCGCGAGCGGCAGCGCGAGCGTCCGGTTCGGTGGGCATGTCAGGCGATACAGCACGGAACCCCCGGCCGGGTAGGGCCGGGGGTTCTGTGGGATCTCTCGCGGTGTGCCGCTAGACGCTGGCCCCATTGCCGCTGCTCACGAGCGACACCTCGTTGGCAGGCCAGTAGCGCGCCTCTGACGGAAGCATCGAACCGAGCAGCTTCTGAATCGCCATCACGTGGCTACAGATCCCGTTCGAACTGAAGAAGTGGCAATCGCACGCCCAGCGATCTTCACGAAACGCAACGGTGTGATTCTCGTTGTCCCCGCGAAACGTCGTGCTCAACTCGGTGAATGCTACGCGATCGGGCTCGCGCGCGTAGAGGTTGGCCTTCTGAATCTTGCTGATCAGGCTGGACTGCATTCGGGAACCCTCCCCTTCGCTACGGTGCCGCCAGAAACACAAACGCCAGTGTGCGTGCGCACACTGGCGTTCGGATCCTCATGTTGTTCGGGCTTCCGCAGATGTCGTAGCCAATACGCTCATCCCGGCCAACGTCCTCGACGACGCTGGCCCCTTCAGAATACACCGTCCTTCAAGAGAGTGTCAACGCGAGATCGACTCAGAACAGAGGCGTGTTACGCCTGTGACGTCTCCCTTGCAAGCGCCTTCAGGACCGCACATTCTAACGGTTTTGGGTACGCCGCTGGTATCTCAAACCCATCTCGGTAGCTGGGATCGCGGCCCGCTTGACAGTAGCGAGCCGCGAGCGTAGTATCGGGGACGCAACGAAATGCTTCGGGGCCATCAAAGTGATTGCCGGACACACCACATGCGCCTCGTTCGTCGATTGAGCTCAACGGGCCGCCGCGTCGCGGTGGACCCGCTCGTTCGAGGCTGGGACGATCCGCTCGGGGGTCGCCAGATGCGGCGGCGACTTGGCGCGATTGCACTCATCCTCGTTATCGCCGTCGTTAGCTGTACGCCAGCGGCGACGACGCCGCCAAAGCCGACAGGGAAGGACTTTGCTCCCGCCGCGATCCCGATCACCACCGCGCTGGTGGTTCAGGGCGCCATCGCAGCGACGCTGGTGTACAGCGGTAACGTCCAGTCCAGATCACAGGTCAACGTCGTGCCGAAGATCACGGGCCGGGTCGAGCGCCTGTACGTCGACATTGGCGACGAGGTTCGGCAGGGCGAGGTGATCGCCGAGCTCGATCGGGCCGCGCTCGACGCGCAAGTGCAGCAGGCCGAGGCGGCGGTCAGCGTCGCCCAGGCACGACTCGCACAGGTTCAGGCCGGATCGAAGGCTGAGGACATTGAGGCGGCGGCAGCGGCCGTGCGCTCTGCCGAGGCCAGGCTAGACCAGGCACGCTCGGGGGCACGCGTCGAGGAGATCGCGGCGGCCCGTGCCCAGGTGGGTCAGGCGCAAACACGGGTTGATGCCCTGCTGGCCGGCCCGAAGCCTGACGACGCGGCCGGGCTCGACGCGTCGATCGACCAGTCGCGGGCGAGCGTCGATCAGTCCCGCGCTCAACTCGCGAATGCGCAGGCCGCGCTGACGTCATCCCGATTCAGGCTCGAGCAGGCCCGTTCGGGTCTCGGCGGTCCGAACACGCGAGCCGAGGACATCGCTGCTGCGCAGGCTTCGCTGAACGCGGCGAAGAGCAGGCTGGACAACTTGAAGGCCGGAGCACGCCCTGAGGACGTGCGCGCTGCCGAACTGGCGGTGGACCGCGCACGGAACAACCTGGCCGCGGCGGACGCAGCCGTCGAAGCGTGCGGTCGGACCGTGACCAGGCAGCAGTCCCGAAACCGGAACGAGCAGACTGGCGTCGTCACGTCAAGCGAAAGCCAGTCTCGACAGAGCTGCAGCTCTGCGCAGCGAGATCAGCTCGAGAACCAGCAGAACGCCGCCGAGATCGCCCTCCAGGAAGCGCGCAACCAGCTGGAGAAGACCAGGAATGGCGCGACGCCGTTCGAGATCACGCAGGGCGAGGAGGCCGTTCGGCAGGCTGAAGCGACACTCCAGCGGACCCGGTTCGGCGGCACGACCGATCTCGCCGAGCTGGAGCTGCGGTACGGCGTAGCCCAGGCCGAGGTCGAACGGTTCCAGGCGCAGCTCGAACAGCAGCAGGCTGCCCTCGACGCGGCACAGTCACGGGCTGATTCGGCCCGCAACCCGGCCGAATGGGACGTTCGGAACGCCCAGGAAGTCGTGAACCAGGCGGCTGCGAACCTGGCACGGCTGGTGAACCCGAACCCGTACGACGTGCGCGCTGCGCAGGCGGCGCTCGACCAGGCCCAGGCGACGCTCCAGTCTCGCCAGCGGCCGACGACCGAGGATATTCAGATCGCAGCCGCTCAGGTCGAGCAGTCCGCGGCGTCGCTCGAAGCAGCCCGGGTGAATCAGGCGGAATCGGTGATCCGGTCGCCGTTCAATGGCGTGGTCGCGCAGCGGCTCGTCAGCGCTGGCGCGACGGTCGGCACGAATAGCCCGATCGTCAGCCTGGTATCGAAAGAGACGGAGATCATCCTCCAGGTCGAGGAGGCGCGGATTGGGCAGGTTGAGCGGAATCAGCCGGCCCAGGTCAGCGTCGCCGCGTACCCGGGTGAGATCTTCCCGGGAACCGTTGCCAGCATCTCGCCGACCGCGGATGCCCGAAGCCGGACGTTCGCCGTGCGGGTCTATCCGAACGATCCACAGGGCCGGCTGCGCGACGGCATGTTCGCGCAGGTCGGGCTCCAGACGCCGGCACGCCAGGCACTGCTGGTCCCGATTCAGGCGATCGTCAACCGCTCCGGCCGCAACATCGTGTTCGTGGTCGGCGCCGACAGTCGTGTCCAGGCTCGCGAGGTCACCGTCGGCATCAACGACGGGCGCCAGGTCGAAGTCCTGACCGGATTGCAGGTGGGCGAGGAGGTGGCGATCTCGGCACTGGACGTCCTGTCAGACGGAACGCCGGTCGTCGCTACGCGGCAAGGGTGACGACGCTCCGGTGCTGTGTGACAGACAGCCGAGTTGGACGCGGTCCCGATCTGGGGCCGCGTTCGCGGTTTTCGGCTGGCCCTGAGCGCGGGGCTCGCCTAGAATGTCCGCGCTACAGCACAGGTTCGTCTGTTGGAGTCGGGTGGCGCGCGATGGGGCCGCGCTCGCCTCGACACGTACGTTGAGTCCGCCCGCGCGAGGCCGCCAGCAGTCTGGCGTCGACTTCGTCTGGGTCAGAGCGGAGGAGATGGATGCCGAGGCTGACGGTGATCGAGGCGGGGCGCCTCGTGGACGGGACTGGCGCTGAGCCGATCGAGTCGGCCCGGATGGTGATCGAGGGGGAGCGGATCCGCGAGGTCGGCCACGCGAGCAAGGTCAGCGTGCCGAGCGGCGACGTCGACCGGATCGACTTCTCCGAGTTTACGCTGATGCCTGGCCTGCTCGACGGCCACGTCCATCTCGTCTTCAGCGCTCTCCCCACCGCATTGCCGGACATCCTCGGCGAGGACAACCCTCGGATCCTGTTGCGGGCTGTCCACAACGCGCAACTCGCGCTGCGGGTGGGTGTGACGACTGTCAGAGACTGCGGCGGTCGCGATCTGATGCCGCTTAAGCTGCGCGACGCCATCTCGGCTGGCGTCCTGCCCGGCCCGAGGATTCTCGCAGCTGGGCCCGCGATCACCGTGACCGGCGGCCACTGCTACTTCTTCAACGGCGAGGTCGATTCGGCTGACGGGATGCGTCAGCTCGCGCGGCGACTCGCGAAGGACGGCGTGGACTTCTTCAAGGTGATGTCGACGGGCGGCCGGATGACGCCGAACACCAACGTCACAGCGGCACAGTTCACCGTTGATGAGCTGACGGCGCTGGTGCAGGAGGCTCGCCGGCTGAACCGCAAGACGACGGCACACGGCCATGGAACGGCTGGTATTCGGAACGCCGTAGCCGCCGGTATCGACTGCATCGAGCACTGCACCTGGGTCTCTGAGGACGACGACACGGTCGTCGACTACGACCCAACGGTCGCCGACCAGATGGCGAAGCAGGGCACCTACCTCAGCCCGACGATCAGCCCGGCTCGCGTCGTCGGCGCCGTGGCAGACGTCCACCTGACCGAGGTCAGGCGCCGCACCATGGCGATGCGCCCGAAGATCCGCGAGGCCCAGCGTGACATGCTGGCGCGCGGCGTCAAAGTCATCGGCAGCACGGATGCGGGCGTCGCGAACGTGCCGCTCGACTCGATGCCCGGCGAGCTGGAGGCTGCTGTCGAGGAGCTCGGGCTGACGCCGATGCAGGCAATCACGGCGGCCACGTTTACGGGATCGCAGGCGTTCGACCGATCGGACGACTTTGGCTCGTTGCAGGTGGGCCGGCGCGCCGATTTCCTGGTCGTCGACGGCGACCCGACGAAGAACATCTCGGATGTCCGTAAGCTACGCTGGGTGTTCAAAGACGGCGTCGCGGAAGTCGAAAACGGCCGCCTGATTCGCTGCTAGCAGGGGGCGAGGAGCGGAGATGGACGAAGAGGGGCGACCGTCTACCTGGTGGGCGCGGCTGGTGTTCCCGCTATTCGAGCCGCGCCCGCTTGGCATCGTGGAATGGCGGCTTGGCCTGGCGGTGATCGGCGTCGCCCTGCTGTTTGCGTGGCTGATCTGGTGGACGTTCATACCCAGATTCATCTGGGACGTCCTGATCGTCGGGACGTACAACGGCATCGTCTGGGTGGCAGGGCTGTTTTCGGGGGGAGGCACCACAGAGGTGGCGGCGCCGGTGGTGACGCAGATTCCAGACGTCGTGCCGTCCCCGTCGCCATCACCGCTTCCGTCGCCGTCTCCTTCTCCGATTCCGCGCTGACCGGGTTCAGGCTCGCAGAGCTCCACCGTGGATAGCTTCTGGTCCGCGACGCGACCACGACCGGGCCTGCTCGACTCGCTCCTGGGCGTCATCTTCCCGATCCGCTGCGCGGGTTGTGGACGGCGCGGCGTGAGCGTCTGTGCGGAGTGCTGGCCGTCGATCCCGTGGCTGGGGGACGAGGTATGCCCGTTCTGTGCCTCTCCAACCCGGCTCGGGCGGATCTGTCAGCCGTGCGGCGACGGAACTCTGGCCCTGGACGGCGCGAGGGCCGCCTGCCGCTTCGATGGGATTGCAAGGACTGTGGTCCACGATCTGAAGTATCGAGGTAACAAGCCGCGGGCTGAGCTGCTCGGTGACGTTCTGGCAGAGACTCTTCAGAGACGGCCCCTGGCGATCGACGTACTCGTCCCGGTGCCGTTGGCGCCGGGCCGGCGGAGATCACGTGGCTTCAATCAGTCGGATCTGATTGCGCGACATCTCGGCAATCGACTTGGTGTGTTGCTTCTGTCGTCGTGCCTGGAACGGATACGAGAGACGCCGCCTCAGGTCGGCCGATCTGACGCTGAGCGCCGCGAGAACGTCCGAGGCGCATTCAATTGTCGGGACGCGTCGGCCGTCCGTGGGCGTCGGGTCGCCCTCGTCGACGATGTGATGACGACGGGCTCGACGCTTCGGGAATGCGCGCACGCGATCAGAGCGGCGGGAGCGGCCCGAGTGTACGGCGTCGCCGCCGCTCGGGCCTCTGGGACGTTCGACGGAACCTAACAGCAGCGGAGCGGTCAGGCGCCGATCCGGCTGCCGCCGTCCTCGGCGGTCTCGATGATGTGGCCATCGCGTTGTTGCTGTGTGGGTTCGCCTTGTCAGGCCCCGGAGGACCATCTCTTGCGGACCTGGACGATGCTGCCGCCGTGGGCGCCCAGCCGGCAGCAAAGAACGACTCGGGGCTGAGAAAGTACGCCGGCCAGGACTACAGGCCGAGCTCGTCCGCGAACTTCGTGAGGGTCGCCAGCAGTACGTCGTCCTGCTCCGGGCGCCCGACTGAGATCCGGACGCAGCTTCGCAGGCGCGGCGTGTTGTAATAGCGGACCAGGATGCCCTCGTTCGCCAGACGGTCCGTCAGCGCGCGTCCATCCATGCCGTTGATCTCGGAGAGTATGAAATTCGACCGGGTGGGGTACGGGCGGAGGAGTCGAGTCTTCGGAAACTCGGCCAGCAACCGCTCGCGTTCGGCTACGATCCTTTTGACCGTGCTGAGCAGATGATCCCTGTCTTCGAGCGCGGCCCGCATGGCGACCAGGGCTGCAACGTTGACGTTGAACGGCGGCTTCAGCTTCCAGAGGTGCTCAGAGACCTCGTTCGGGAAGACGCCGTAGCCGATCCGAAGGCCGGCCAGTCCGGCCCACTTACTGAATGTCCGGAGCACGACCAGGTTCGGGTAGTTCGCGACCTCGCCGATCATCGTCTCGAAGCCCTGGCCATCGGCGTCGGCGAACTCGAAGTACGCCTCGTCGAGCACGACGAGATAGCCCGACTCGAGGATACGTCGGACATCGGCGGACGGCATGACGGTGCCGGTCGGGTTGTTGGGCGAGGTCAGCAGGATCAACTTGGTCCGAGGGGTGATCGCCCGGAGCGCGGCGTCCACGTCGATCTGGAACTGGTCGTCGCGCGGGATGGAGACGACTCGCGCATCCTGGAGCTGGGCGTTGAACGCGTACATCGCGAACGATGGCGGGAAGTCGATGAGCTCGTCGCCGGGGTCGAGGTACGCGCGCATCAGGAGGTCGATCAGCTCGTCGGCGCCGTTCCCGAGGATCAGGCTCTCGGCGGGGACGCCCGCGTACTCAGCCAGGGCGGCGCGGGCGGAGCGCTGATCGGAGTCCGGGTAGATGCTGTAGCCGGTGAACGTGCTCAGCATCTCCTGGACCAGCGGCGAGGCGCCGTACGGGTTCTCGTTGGCGTCGAGCTTGATGATGCTCTCGACCGGGCGGCCGAGGCGCTTCGCAAGGTGCTCCGGGTCGTCCGGACCGAAGTACTCCTTGATGTCGGCGATGGCCCGGCGAACGTTCGAGCGCGATACCCTAGGTTGGATGCTCATCGAGCTCCCTCAGGCGGACTTCGATCGCCGCCGCGTGCGCGTAGAGGCCTTCCGCGTGCGCGATGGCGACGGCAGGCGGGCCGAGCCGCCGAACGTCGTCCGGCCCAAACGAAAAGACTGACGTGATCTTGAGAAAGTCGTCGAGGTTGAGCGGCGAGCTGAACCGGGCAGTCCCACCGGTCGGCATGATGTGGCTGGGGCCGGCCACGTAGTCGCCGATCGCCTCGGCGGACCACTCGCCGATGAAGACGCCGCCAGCGTTCTCGATCTGGCCGAGGCGGGCCCAGGCATCGCGCACGCAGAGCGTCAGATGCTCCGGCGCGTACTCGTTCGCCAGCGCGATGCCAGTCTCGACGTCGGGTACGCGGACCACGCCTCCACGCCCGGCCAGCGACTCGCGGATGATGCTGGCGCGCGGCGCCTCTTCGATCATGCGCTCGGCCTCGCCGAGGGTTCGCTCGATCACCTCGCGGGAGGTGCAGAAGAGGAGCGGCTGAGCCAACGGGTCGTGCTCGGCCTGGGCGATCAGGTCGGCGGCGAGGAACGTCGGGTTGGCAGAGTCGTCGGCGACCAGCAGGCACTCCGTGGGACCGGCCAGCCCGTCGATCGCGACGGTGCCGTAGACCTGCTGCTTTGCCAGGGCGACAAAGATGTTGCCGGGGCCGAGGATCTTGTCGACCCTGCCGATCGACTCGGTGCCGAAGGCGAGGGCGGCGATGGCCTGGGCACCGCCAGCTCGGTAAACGATGTCGACACCCGCGACCTTCGCAGCGGCCAGCAGGACTGGGGCGACCTCCCCATCCGGGCCGGGCGGGGAGGCCAGGACGACCTCGCGGACGCCGGCCACGCGGGCAGGCACCACGGCCATCAACACGGACGAGGGATACGGCGCCCGCCCGCCGGGCGCGTAGATGCCGACTCGGCGCAGCGGCCGAATGACCTGACCGAGCGCACTGTCGCCCTCGTGGGAGATCCAGCTGTTACGGCGGGCACGCTCGTGAAACTTGCGGATCTGCTCGGCGGCGACTTGGAGGCCGGCGATCACCTCTGGATCTACTTTCGCGACGGCCGCGTCAAGCTCGACGGGGCTGACTATCAAGCTCTCGATGCGCCGGCCGTCGATCGCCTCGGTGTAGCGGCGGATCGCGGTGTCGCCGTCCGCACGGACGTCGGCGATGATCTGGGCGACGACCTCGGCGGGCGTCAGGTCGCGGCCGAAGACCTCGCGGATCTTTTGGACGACCGCCGCCGGCAGCGGCGCGTCGCCGAGCGAGCGGCGGGCGAGCAGCTCGCGGCGGGCGTCGTCGACGTCGTCGTACCGTGTGATGAGAGGGCCGATCATCGGCGCCCCCTGGGATATCTCATTCGTCCGTCCCGCGATCCGAGAGCTGGCGTCGCAGCGCCTCGAAGCTCCAGCACTTGCTCTGGAACATGTAGCGAAGCGGAGCAACCGAGACGTCGCCCGCGCCGGCGCGGCGGAGGGCGTCGATCGCCTGGAGCAACAGCTTGCTCTGGACGACGACGGTCGCCGCGTACCAGCCTTCCTCGCCGCCGAGCTTGGGATAGACCCTGGAGATCGTCGGGCCGCGCAGGCCAGCGACCTCGGTGTGGCTGGTGACGCGGCGGGCGACCGCCTCTGGGGAGTCGCCCCGAATGTTGCCGGTCAGGCTGAAGTACTCGCGGGATCGCATCTGGGCCTCGATCAGCTCCAGAACCTGGCGAACGATCTCGAGCTTCTCCGGGCTGTCCCGCAGCGCCGTGCGGTTGCCGATCAGACAAGCCTCCGATTCGACGATCGTACCGCCCGAGAGGCGTTTCAGGCGGTTCTCGCGGAGGGTGACGCCACTGCTGACGATGTCCACGATGACGTCGGCGGCGTTGAGGGCTGGCGCGGCTTCCAGCGCTCCGTCCGACTCGACGATCGTGAAGTAGTTGATGCCGTTGTCGAAGAGGAACTGGCGGGTCAGGTTCGGGTACTTGGTGGCGACGCGGAGGTCGCGGCCTCGGCGCCGGAACTCGGCCGAGATCTCGGCGACGTCGATGACGCTGCTGACGTCGATCCAGCCCTCAGGCACGGCGAGGACCAGAGCACAGCCGGCGTAGCCGAGCGCCTTCTCGAGCATCAGGACACCGTCGTCCTCGCGCTGGTGCTCGCGGACGACGTCGTAGCCGGTGATCCCGAGATCGACGCTGCCCTCGGCGACCTTCGCGAAGACATCGGTGACCCGCTGGAAGAGCACTTCGACACCGGCCAGGGCCGGTATCGTGGCGCGGTACTGGCGCGGATTCGGGCGGCTGACCTTCATGCCGCAGAGCGCCAGGAAGTCGAGCGTCTGCTGCTCCATCCCCTTCGAGGGGAGCGCCATACGGAGCGTCGGCGTGTTGACACCGCTTCGGCGGGCGCGAAGCTGGTTTCGCCTCGACGCCAGCGGAGCGATCGCGGTCATCGTCCTGTCCTTACCGCCGCGACGAGCGCATCGGCGTCGAGCGCCTGCTCGCTGCGTGATGCCATGTCCCGCAGGAGCGCCCTCCCATCGACCCGCTCACGCTCGCCGACGATCACCACATACGGCACTCGTTCACGGTCGGCGTGCCGCAGATTGGCGCGAACGCCACGGCGCCGGACGTCCAGCTCGACGTCGAGGCCGGCCTGACGCAGGCGCGTCGCGATGGCGACGGCCGGCGGCTCGTCGTCCTCGTCGATCGGCGCGACGACCACGTCGACGGCCCGGTCGCCGGTCGGCTCGCTGCCCTCAGCGTCGAGCGCCAGCTTGATGCGCTCCAGACCGAAGCTGAAGCCGCAAGCTGGAACGCCCTCCCGCCCGCCGAGCGAGCGGACGAGATCGTCGTAGCGGCCTCCGCCGCCGATCTGGCTGCTGACGCCGCCGACAGCATCAGCGTGCAGCTCGAACACCAGGCCGGTGTAGTAGCGAAGTCCGCGACCCAGGCTCAGGTCGACTACGACCTCAGGCTGGTTCACGCCGTAACTCGGAAGCAGGGCGAGCGCCCGCTCGATCTCGCGCAGCGGGGCCGGGTCGAGCTCGTGCTCGGCGAGCAGAGCGCCGATGCGGCCGAACGCGACCTCAGGCGGGCCGGCCAGCCGCTGGAGCTGCACGATGAAGTCGACGGCGCGTGCGACGCGATCAGTGGGGTCCGGGCGGCCGGCCTTGGCGACCAGGCGGCTGACGATCTCCTCCGGCGTGCGGGTGCCGCCTTCGAGCATCAGGTTGGCGCGGGCAAGCAGATCGGACGCGACGTGCGCCGCGCCTTCAGACCCGAACTCTGAGAGCAGCGAGGGCAGCAGGCTGATCGAATCTTCGTCGTCATGTTCGGTGTCGGCATTCAGGTCAGCGGCGTTACCAACGCCCATGAGCCCGAGGATGCGCGGCAGCACCTCGTCCGGGGCGGCGCCGCGCCGGGCGAGCGCCTCCATGTTGCCAAGGATCAGGTTCTGGCCATGCTCGTCGATGCCTAACTGCTCCAGAAGCTGCAGCACCACGCCGAGATGCCCGAGCACCACCCGGAAGCCGACCAGCCCGGTCCGTTCGAGTGCACCGCACGCCGCGGCCAGCACCTCGGCGTCCGCCGACGGACCCCCCGCGCCGATGCACTCGATGCCGACCTGAGTGAACTGGCGATACCGTCCGCGCTGGGGCTTCTCGTAGCGAAAGGTCGGACCGGCGTAGTGGACCCGCACTGGCAGCGGCCGATCCCGCAGGTTGCCGACATAGGCACGCATCACGGACGCCGTAAGCTCGGGCCGCAGGCAGAGCTTTCGGTTCCAGTGCGTGAACGTGTACATCCGGGCGGCAACCTCTTCGCCGGACTTGCGGAGGAAGAGGTCGAGGTTTTCCAGGACCGGCGTGTCGATACCCCGGTAGCCGAATCGCTCGAAATGATCGCGCAGGGTTGCCGTCAGCGCACGTAGGCGAGCATCCTCGCCGGGGAGGGCGTCGTTCATCCCGCGGACTCGCTGAACGTCGAGCGTCTCCATCCTCGTTCCTGTCTCCACCTGGGCGCGACAAGACGGCCACGGTGCGTCTGGGCCGATTCGACGGCAGTGCTACGGCGTGCCGGCTCTCGTGGCCACTCGTGGCGGGATTCTACCACGCCCGCACGACACCTCCTCTGGCCTGCTCAGGCCCGGGTAGGAGCCGGACGGCAACTGGCCGCCGGCCGTCGAATGCAGCACAATCTCGGCGTCCGTTCGCCTGTCCGTATTCCAGCAAGGATCGAGGAGGTCTCTGATGAGCGAGATGCCGGAGGTCGGGGCGTCAGCACCTGACTTCACGCTGCCGTCACACCTCGACGTCGACGTGCAGTTGTCGGCGCTGCGCGGGACGAAGGTCGCGATCTGCTTCTACCCGTTCGACTTCTCGGGTGGTTGAACGCATGAAGTGACGTCCCTTCGGGACGTATACACCATGATTCGTGAGCTGGGCGCCGAGGTGCTCGCGATCAGCGGCGACAGCGTGCACGCACACCGGGCCTGGTCGAAGATGCTCGGCGGCATTCCGTATCCGATGCTGGCCGACTGGGGCCAGGCCGTCACGAAGCTGTACGGCGTCCACAACGAGGAGCGGTTCTGCCCGATCCGGTCGGTCTTCATCGTCGATCGCGAGGGGATCGTGCGATTCGTGAATCCGGCGATGGACCCGCGCGATCCGGGCTCGTACGCACAGATCCTCGAGGAGCTCGAGAAGCTGCCGTAGGAGGGCCCCTCACCCCCTGACCCCCTCTCCCGTGCGCGGGAGAGGGGGAGCGTCAGGTTGGGAGCTGGGTCAGGATCGACAGGATCTCGTCGCGGTAGCCGAAGACGTACACGGCAATCCCCACGCCGATGACGAGCGCGACGGCGATGACGGCCAGGTAGGGGCTGGGGCCGCTATGCTCGTCTTGCTCCTGGGTCGGGTCGTGTGCGCTCATCGAGCGCGGTCGCCTTCGACGTCGAGGTAGCCCCGACGAGTGACCATCCGCCCGGCCAGGATCGCCGTTCGTGAGCAGCCGATCACGACGACCGTCCGCATATCGACCTCGGCCTCCGGCAGCTCCGCGAGCGTGGTCAGGGTGACCTGTTGCCCGGGACGGTACGCGTCTCGCACCAACCCGACCGGCGTATCGGGATCCCGACATTGGCGCACGATCGTCAGCGCCTCCTCGAACGGCTGGCGGCGCCTGGCGCTGGCCGGGTTGTAGAGCACGACGACGAGATCGCCCTCAGCGGCAGACACAAGGCGACGGCGAATCGAGTCCCAGGGGACCAGCAGGTCGCTCAGGCTGATCGCGGCAAAGTCGAGCATCAGCGGGGCGCCAAGCAGCGCGGCGGCTGACGTTGCCGCCGTCACGCCCGGAATGACCTCCACCTCGAGCGGCTCATGGCCGTCAAAGCGCGGAGCCTCCTCCAGCAGCTCGTAGACGAGGCCAGCCATGCCGTAGATACCGACGTCGCCGCTGGAAACCAGGACGACGTTCGAGCCTTCGCGTGCCAGCCTGATAGCATTGACGGCCCGATCGCACTCCTGGCCCAACTCGTATGGATGCAGGTGAGAGGCAGCGACGAGCTCACCAAGCATGTCGAGGTAGCCTCGATAGCCGATCACCGCATCCGCTTCGCGGATCGCCCGGCGCGCTCGTGGGGTCATCAGGTCTAGCGGTCCAGGCCCCATTCCAACGAGCCAGAGCTTGCCTCCTCGCGCAGGGCGTGGCGGAAGCTGGGCGACCGAGACGGTGGCGTGCGCAGACTTCCGCTTCGGGACGAGGATCGGGCTGTCCGAGCTGGCAAGTACGGCTGCAGCTTCGCAGACGCTCGGCGTCCCGACGTGAACCAGAACCGCTGTCGATGGTGTCGGCACATCGGAGACGGCGGCAAGTTTCTCGGCCGTGTACCCGAAGCGGGCGGCGTTGGCGACTTTCGCCAGGTGGACTATCGCAGGGTGGTCGCGACGTCGATCGATCGTCCCGATGGCGAACACGCCTTCGAGCGAGAGTCCCGCCTCGGCGAGTGTGGCGCGGGCGAGCGCTTCGACCTCGTCGGCCGGCGCATCCGAACTGCACCCGACGCCAAGGACCACCGAACGGAGTCGGTACATCAGCAACGGCCCGCCATCCTCGACAATCGAGGGGTCGATCAGACGGTCCGTAGCGGCGATGCGCGGACCTGACCGGCCCCGCAGCTCCTCGAGGGTATCCACACGCGGCCACGCCGCTGGGATATCGGCGCCGCTGCTGTATCGGTCGGGCTGCACGTAGACGATCGGCTCCGCTCCGGCCAGGATCGCGGCGCTCACCTGTTTGACGGTCTCGGGCGCCGACGTGACGAACCATGCTTCCCAGTACCCGAGACGATCGAGCACGGGAAGCTCGTTCGCCTCGCTGGCGGTCGTGACGATCGGCTTTGCGCCGATTGCGTCCGCCAGGATCTCCGCCACCCAGTTCGCCCCGGCCTGGTGGCCGCCCAGCACCGGGATGACGAACTGTCCGGCGTCGTCGACGCAGATCACACCCGGGTCGTCCTGCTTGCGGCCGAGCAGCGGCGCCACAAGCCTGACGGCCGCGCCGACCGCCAGTACGAACACCAGCGTGTCGACGTGTGGGAACAGCTCCATGACCCGATCGCGAAGGCGCCCTTCGAAGGTCACGGCATCAGGTGGAGCGACCTCCTGCCACTGCGACTTGACGTGCAGCGTCACCGTCGCGACGCTCGGATAGTCAGCGAAGGCGATTCGAAGTGACGCCGCGATTTCGGCTCCGAGCAGCGTTCCCTGGCGAGTGACCGCGATGACGGCGACTCCCGAGCGCTCCTTACGGCTGGTCACGCTCGGCCACTCCAGACGATGAAGACGGACTGCGACCGCGGCCCTCGGCGAGGCGGAAGACGTGGCTCCAGGACGGATCGTACAGGTTCGAGCGGTTGGCGGCGGCGGCGCGGCGCAGCTGTGGATCGATCGCTCGTCCTACCAGGATCAGTGCCTGCCGGGTGAGACCAGCGGCACGCGAGGCCGCCGCGATATCGGACAGCGTGCCCCGAATGATCGTCTCGTCTTCCCAGCTCACCCGGTGCAGGACGGCCGCCGGCGTGTCTTCGGCGTAACCGCCGGCGATCAGCTCGGCGACGGCTCGTTCGACCACGCTGATCGTCAGAAAGAGGGCGATGGTGCCGCCGTGTGCCGCCATCGCACGGAGCTGCTCCTGCTGGGGGATCGTCGTTCGAGACGGGAGGCGCGTCAAGATGACGGTCTGGGCGACCTCGGGCACGGTGAGCTCCGCGTCGAGGGCGGCCGCGGCAGCGAACACCGCGCTCACGCCCGGGACGACGGCGTACGGGACGTCGGCGGCGTCCAGCAGCACCATCTGCTCGTGCATGGCGCCGTAGATCGCCGGGTCGCCGCTCTGCACGCGGGCGACGAGCTTGCCGGCGCGAGCCGCCTCGATCATCCGCTGACTGATCTCCTCGAGGGTCATCGTGGCGCTGCCGAGCACTTCGGCGTCAGGCCGCGCGAGCGCCGCGACGCCCGGATGGACCAGCGAGTCGGCCCAGACCACCAGGTCAGCCTGCTCGATGATCCGGCGACCGCGAACGGTCAGTAGGTCGGGGTCACCCGGTCCCGCTCCGACGAATACCACCATGCCGCCGCGCGGCTCTCGAAACGTTCCCACCCTTACCTCCGTCGCACGATCAGCAGGGCAAAATAGTCGCGTGGCGGACTGGGGATCAGCGCTCGGACGTCCGTGACGACCTGCTGGTCCGGCCAGCCGCAGCGCCGCACGTAGACCGTGCGCTCCACCAACCCGAGCCGCTCCAACAGGGCCAGCAGCTCGCCGAGGACGCGGCCGACCTTGAGCAACACGACGCACTCGAAGTCCACCAGGGCACGCTCGATCTGGTCGTGGGGCGCCGTGGCCGGCACCACGGCGAGGCGGTCCTGGTAGTCGGCGAGTGCAACGCCGGCCGCCGCTGCTGCCGCCGTGACCGACGAGACGCCAGGAACGATCTCGATCTCCAGGTCCGGTCGCAACGTTCGGACGATCGCGGCGACGTGTCCAAAGCTGCCGAACAGGAGCGGGTCGCCCTCGGTCAGGAACACGCCATGCCGATCCGGGCCGAGCTCGTCGGCGACGCGCCGGGCGGCAGCGTCCCACGATTCGCCGTCCTGGCTCTCAGGGAACGGGACGGTGACGACCCGTTGGCGGCGCTCGTCGACGTGCTCGGCGACGATCTCCAGCGAGAGAGATCGGTCGCCGGGTCGGCGGACCGGCGCGAAGACGACGTCGGCACCGTGGATCAAACGGACCGCCTTCAACGTCAGCAGTTCTGGATCGCCCGGCCCGACGCCGACGCCGCTGAGCCGCGCCGTTCGGATGTGCGTCATACGGCGATCGTCACGATCGTGACCGGATTCTCAGCCTGAAGCCTGGTCATGCCCAGGATCTCGGCGCCACGGGAAACGCTGATCTGCACGATCTCCGGCTGAAGGTCGCGGACGCGAGCCCAGTCCAGGACGGCCGCGACCTTTTCGACCGTCACCAGGTTTGCGACTATCCGACCCGGCCGGGAGATGCGCGCGTGCGTGACGTCCAGGATAGACGAGAGGCGCCCGCCGCTGCCGCCGATGAACACAGCGTCCGGAGCAGGCAAGTCAGCCAGCATCTCCGGGGCTTCACCCTCGATCACCGCGACCAGTGAGCTAGACGGTACTCGTTCGACGTTGCGGCGGAGCATCGGGACCTGCTTCGGGGAGCGCTCGACGGCGTAGACCCGAATGCCTGGAACGACGCCAGCCGCTTCGATCGCCAGCGAGCCCGACCCGGCCCCGACGTCCCAGAGCACGCCGCCGGGTCGAAGTCGCAGCTTGCTGAGGCTCACGGCGCGAACCTCCGGCTTGGTGATCAGGCCGGCGCTGTGCTCGTACTCGGCCTCAGGCAGGCCAAAGCCGTCCACCTGGCCGGGGTGACCGCCCCACTCCAGGTCCGGAATCACCAGGACGTTGAGCGCCGCGAACGTCTGGCCCGTGAGCTCGCAGAGCGTCGACTCGACCGCCGACTCGCGCGGGCCGCCCAGGTGCTCGAACACCCAGGCGACAGAGTCCGCCGCTCCGGCATCGAGCAGCGCGCCGGCGACCGCGGCTGGCGTGTTCAGGTCGTCGGTCAGCACGGCCAGCTTCGTCGCGCCATGCGCTGACCAGACGGCCGTGCCGAGTGGGCGGCCGTGCGCCGAGACGACCGTCGCATCCTGCCAGGCGACGCCGAGCCGGGCGAACGCCAGGGCGACCGACGAGACGTGCGGCACGATCTCGACGCGGTCCCGGCCCAACCGCTCGGCGAGATGTGGCCCGATTCCGTAGAAGCACGGGTCGCCCGAGGCGAGTACCACCACCTGACGGTCGTCTGACGCTGCACGTATCTGTTCGAGCACAGGCTCCAGACCGCCGGCGATGACCAGGCGCTCCCCAGGGGCCTTGACAAACAGCTCGAGGTGGCGATGCCCGCCCACCAGGAGGTCAGCCTGCTCGATGCGGGCCAGCGTTGCTGGCGGGAGACCGTCAGGGCCGTCGTCCCCGACGCCGACGACGAGCACCCGTCTCGCGCCACCGGTACCGCTGCGGTTCGACATGGCGGAATAATAGGCGCTAGAGTCGGGCCGCTGGGTGCTCGTGGGAGGCACGAACCGATGCGCAAGCTGTTCATCATCGGGATTGGCGCCGGTGACCCGGAGTACATGACGATCCAGGCGATCAAGGCGCTCAACCAGGTCGACGTGATTTTCGTGGTCGACAAGGGGCGCGAGAAGCAGGCGCTGGCTCGCCTGCGGACCGAGGTCTGCGAGCGGTTCATCGACGAAGAAACGTACCGCGTCGTGCCGATCGCAGATCCAGAGCGAGATCGAACGGCTTCGGCGTATGGCGCGGCGGTGGACGACTGGCGACGGCGTCGTGCCGAAGCGTACGAGGCCGCGATCCTCGCCGAGCTGGCCGATGACGAGCGCGGCGCGTTCCTGGTCTGGGGAGATCCAGCGATCTACGACAGCACACTCGCGATCGTCGAAGAGGTCCTGGCGCGGGGCGCGGTGACGCTTGAGTACGAGGTCATCCCGGGGATCAGCAGCATCCAGGCGCTGGCGGCGAGACACAAAGTCGCGCTCAATCGGGTGGGCGAGCCGATCCAGATCACAACCGGGCGGCGACTGAAGGAGACGCGCTCCGAGGACGTGGAGAACGTCGTGGTGATGCTCGATGCGGACAACGCGTACAGAGGGGTCGCCAGCGAGGAGATCGACAT